>Ga0256405_10000350_pt1 | contig 154210 bp, 147 predicted proteins | sample RumenRJG_02DNA_FD_189096 | JGI IMG/M metagenome (GOLD analysis project Ga0256405, IMG submission 189096) | Bovine rumen microbial communities from Lethbridge, Alberta, Canada - RJG_02 | ecosystem: Host-associated > Mammals > Digestive system > Stomach > Rumen | place: Canada: Alberta... | reverse complement strand
TTTGCTTGTTTTCTTTTTGCAACACTAAGATAAGTGAAAATTCTGACATGGCAAAATCCTGGGCAACTTTTTGTTGCTCAGGAACTTATAAATAAAGTTAAATTATAGTGTTGCGGAATTAAGGATTTCATAAAAGAATCAAGTATTTGGCGGAAAATCGTATATATTCTTATGGATTTTCCAAATGATTCGGACAGAAGTTGGGCTATAGGTCATCACTTCGATTCAGCGGTGTAGTTTGTAGATATTTATTGCGCTCATAGGGGCGTCCCGCCCCTGGCCGCGCGGCCACCCCTGGAGCGTGTCTAACATGCAGGCTTATACTCCTTTGTGTATTCGGTGTCTCTTTTTATAACGGAGAACATTCTGTGAACGAGCTTTGCTCGAAGCACATTTAGGATACACATAATATGCTTACCTTCTTTGAGTTTGCGTTCGTAGTAGTCCTTATATTCCCCGGCTTTCATGCGTGTTGCCACGTTCACTGCGCTCATGTGCAGTAGAGCCTTCATGGTTTGATTTGCCCGTTTGGATATTTTGGCCTTTGACCGAACTGACGTTCCGGAGTCGTACTTGTATGGCGTGAGTCCGGCGAAGCTGCAGAACTGCCGTGCATTCTGGAAGCGAGTGAAGCCACCGGTAATGGCAATCATGTTGATGGCGATGTGCTCCCCAATGCCGTCAATGCTTACAAGAAGTTCCTTCTGGCGAGCCAATACCGGATCAGCTGCAATAAGCGATTCTATCTCGGCATCGATGGCGGCTATCTGCTCGTCAATGGACTTGATGACCTTCTTCCATCGGTTGTTCTTGTGTTTGAAGTCGCCTGGAGCCATATACTTCTTCTGGTCAGTGAGTTGGGATTGATATCTTTTCTTGTCAACAAGAAGGAACTCGCGGTCTGCAAGGAGGTTTTTCATTGAGACCATCGCTGCATCGGGGATAGCGTAGCGTACGGCCTTATCACTGTACCTGAAGGCATATTCGGCGATTCTGGCCGCGTCAATGGCATCATTCTTACCACGGGTGAGGCCCATGGAGTTCTTGATGCGGGTGGGGTCATCCATCCAGAGGAAGATGTCCAGTTCCTGACAGGCTACGGTCAGAGGATAGATATATCGTCCAGTGTACTCGGCGCAGACGAGGACATCCTCAAATGACGCTCCAAGCACTTTCAATGCTGCTTTGAAGGCCTTCTTGAGGGCCTTCACATCATTGGGACACTCTTCTTCGCGGACAATCTCAAGACCGCTGCGGTAGCAAAGATTACACTTTTCTTTGCTGATGTCGATGCCGACATGGATTTTTTTCATAACTTGCACTGCTTTTTTAGCGGACAGTGGGCCGTCGATCCTTCACCTACAAACCTTATTCGTACTAAGGCAATATTCTTATTCAGGTCCTGGATCAACGGGCCGGGCGGGGCACAAAATATACACGGGTCTTACCCATTTGCCAAAATTGAGAACCGCCCGGCTCCATTGTCCTTTGTTAAACTTTCTTTATCGGCATAAATTTACTACTTTTGTCGTACAAACCTTGGAGCAGAAAACTACGCTGCAAATCTAAGGTTTGTCAAAGCATTAAACACAAAAACGAGATGAAAAAATACGGAATAACCCTGTTGGTGTCCTGCCTCTTGTGCGGAGGGGTGCAGGCGGGCGATTATGCGCACCTGTATCAGAACCTGCCCGAGCCGCAGGCCCCGCAAATTCCCGTTACGCGCGTGTCCCTGCCGGATTTCGGCGGATGCCCGGACGGCATCGGCCTGAATACGGACGCGTTCCGGAAGGCCATTTCCGCCCTCGAGAAGCAGGGGGGCGGGCACCTGGACGTCCCGGCGGGCATCTGGCTCACCGGTCCCATCGGCCTGAAAAGCCGGATCGACCTGCATTTGGACCGCGGAGCGATCATCCTGTTCACGCCCGAGAAGGAAGCCTTCCTCAAGGACGGGAAAATGGTTCCGGGCATCACCGCCAGCAAGCGGGAAGACGTGAGCATCACCGGCGAGGGCGTCATTGACGGAAACGGAGAATGGTGGCGGGCGGTCAAGCGGGGAAAGGTGAGCGATACGGAATGGAAGGATTACCTGCGCATGGGCGGCACGGTCGCGGAGGAGGGGAGCCTATGGTATCCGTTTGACCTGAAGCATTATCCGAACGTCGCGCCCTCCTATCGGGAGCAGGAGCGCCTGCGTACCCACCTGGTGCGGTTTACAGATTGCAAACGCGTGCTGGTTCAAGGGGTTACCCTGCAGAATTCTCCCAAGTTCCACCTGGTTCCGCAGCGTTGTCAGCAGGTCATCATCGACGGGGTGACGGTCCGGTGCCCGTGGAACGCGCAGAACGGGGACGGAATAGACCTCATGAATTCGCAGGACGTGCTGGTGACCCGCTGTACCGTGGATGTGGGGGACGATGGCATCTGCCTGAAGGGCGGAGCGGGGGAGGCGGGCGTGAAAGCCGGCCCGTGCGCACGCATCCTCATCTGCGACAATACGGTTTTCCATGCGCACGGAGGCTTTGTCATCGGATCGGAATTTTCCGGCGGGATGGAGGATATCCTCGTGCAGCGCAATGTGTTCAGCGGTACCGATACCGGGCTGCGTTTCAAAAGCGGACCGGGTCGCGGCGGGCGGACGAAAAACGTGGTTGTTTCCGATATCGTCATGAGCGATATCCGCGATGAAGCGGTGGTGTTCGAAACCGTCTATCAGAACGCCTCCGTGGGCGAAGCGCCCGATGTGGCCCGCACGCAGGCCTTCCAGCCGGCATTCACCGGCATCCGCATGTCGCGGATTACCTGCCGCGATGCGCGTGTGGCGGTGGCGGTTCGCGGTACCCTCGCAACGGTTTTCGATAATTATTTGGAAGACAGCACCTTCTTCTATTCCGAACAAGGGGCGCTCCTTCCCGAAGAAGGCATGATCCGCTTCAGCGATGTTACGCTACGGACCTATGAAACCGTAAAAGAATCGCAAAATGGCAATTGAGAATACCTCCAACGAACGCATTCGGGAGCTGGTTGAAAAGCAGCGGGCGTTTTTCGCCACGGGCGTGACCCGGAAAGTGGACTGGCGCGTGGCGCAGCTGAAGGCCTTTGCCGCCGGCCTGAAAAAGTGGGAAAAACCCTTGTGCGATGCCCTGTGGGCCGATTTGCACAAGTGCTACGAGGAGGCCTATATGACCGAAATCGGCCTTGTGTACGGGGAAATCCGCGAAGCCGTCCGCAAGACGGCCCGCTGGGCCCGCCGGCGAAGCGTGCCCACTCCCATGACCTGCCTGCCTTCGAAGGGATATGTGGTCCGGGAGCCGCTGGGTTGTACCCTCATTGTCAGCCCGTGGAACTATCCCGTACAATTGCTGCTGAACCCCCTGGTGGGTGCCATTTCGGCCGGTTGTACGGCCCTGTTGAAACCCTCGCCCTATGTGCCCACGGTGTCCCGGACGCTGGAAGCGTTTGTTGCCGACACCTTCCCGGAGGAGTTTGTGGGCGTGGTGCAAGGAAACCGGGAGGTGAACGCGGAGCTCTTCCGTCATCGTTACGACCTGGTTTTCCTGACCGGAAGTCCGTCCCTGGCCCGCATCCTCCTGGAGGCCCAGGCCCCGTACCTGACGCCGGTGGTGCTGGAACTGGGCGGCAAAAGTCCCTGTATCGTGGACAAGGAGGCCGATTTGAAGATTGCGGCCCGGCGGATTGCCTGGGGAAAGAGCCTGAACGGCGGACAGACCTGCATCGCCCCGGATTATCTTTTCTTGCACGAAGATATCAAGGATGCCTTCGTCCAGGCGTTCCGGCAGGAACTGGCGGGCCTGTATCCCGACGGAACAGAGCAGGCGGAAGACTATGTCCATGTGGTCCGGGATGCCGCTTTGGAGCGGCTGACCGGCTACCTGAAAGACGGAGAAATCCTGCTGGGAGGCCGCTACAACCGGGAAACGCGCTGGATGGAAACCACCCTGCTGGGCGGGATCTCTCCCGATTCGCCCGTGATGCAGGAAGAAATCTTCGGTCCCATCTTCCCGGTCCTGACTTTCCGGGACCGTGCCGAGGTGGCCGCGTTTGTGAACAGCCGGGAGAAACCGCTGGCCTTCTATTATTTCGGCAAACCCGAAGCGGGCTGGGAACTGATTGGGCAGACTTCGTCGGGCGGTGCCTGCATCAACGACACCATCATGCACATCGCCAACAGCCACCTGCCCTTCGGCGGCGTAGGCAATTCCGGGATGGGCAGTTATCATTCCGAGCGCAGTTTCCTGGCGTTTACCCACGAACGCGCCGTTGTCCGCACGCCCGTCTGGCCGGACCTTGCATTCCGGTACATGCCGTATAAGTTTTTCCGCCTGGTGAAAAAACTCCTGTAATCCCGCCCCGCCCCTTTGCTTTCAGCGAGTCCGGGCGGCACCGGCGTCCCCCACCTGCCTGGCCTTTGCTTTCAGCGAGTCCGGGCAGCACCGGCGACCCCCGCCTGCCTGGCCTTTGCTTTCAGCGAGTCCGGGCAGCACCGGCGACCCCCACCTGCCTGGCCTTTGCTTTCAGCGAGCCCGGGCGGCACCGGCGACCCCCGCCTGCCCTGCCGCTGCGAGGCCGCCGCTTCGCAGGCACCCCCTAGCCGGGGGTGGCATGTCGCCTCATGCCGCCCCGCCAGCGCTACTCTCCAATCCCATCCACGAAAACGGCACTTTCCGTGGATTGCCCCGTCCAATTAACAGCTCGGTTCCGAAAAAGCACCCTTTTTCAGGACTCGCACGACACCTGCCCCAGGACCTTCCATGCTAGGAGCCATTTTCCTGGAAGGTCCTGCGTTTTTCAGGGGGACGAACCGCCACTTCGCCTTCACCATCCACCAAAATGGCTCTTTTGGTGGACGAACCTGGCAAGTTCGGGGCTGGTTTTGTCAGGGCATAGGGCGGCGGACGTGTTCCTGGTCCAGCGCGGAAAACGGGGGGAGAGCGGTAATTGTTGATAACTTTTTTTCTATTGTTCATATCTTTTGTATAATTTTGTATCCCGGAAAGTTCTAATCGGGATCTTCATGGCTATTCATCAATTCGCCATCCACCTGCAGGAAGCAGGAGTTTTGGGAAGCACGAAGATGTATTCAATGCATGCTCCGGCGTTTTCCAACCGGTATTATCTTCTTTCGTCAAGTGAATCCCGTCCGCTATTGGCTTCGCCGGAAGTCGTTGGATTTGAAGCATATAAGGCTGTTTTGCCGGCAACGGCGGCAGCCTTCTCTTTTTTGCACGCGCAGGCGAATGTGACCGATGTGGATATTCTGACCATCCTGCGGGGCGGACTGAATTATCCCCTGGAAGAGGCTTGCTATCAATGCGGTATCCGGGTGGGCGACATGCATTTCCTTTCCTGCGAGCGGAAGATTGTGGACCATGTCATTACCGGCCTGGATATTAAATATGAAAAGGTCCGCGCCAAAAAGGGCCGGGTGCTCGCCATCGGCGACATCCTGGCGACGGGCGATACCTTCCGCTACTGCCTCCATCATTTTATCGACCAGTATTTCCAGAACGGCGGATCCCTGAAGCGATTGGTTTTCATTACCATCGGCGGTTCGCGCGCGATCTCCATCATGGAGGAAACCGCCGCCCGCCTGAAGCGCCGCAACCCGGACTTCGAGGGGGTGGACTGCTTCTTCGTGGAGGGAATGTTCACGGTGTACGAGGACAAGGGCGTGAGCGGCATCAACGTGCCGGATATCGATTTCGGCTGGAAGGGGGGCGTGGTGGCTCCCGAGTTCCGGTCCTATATCGTCGACCGCCCGGATGCACTGCTGGAAAAATGCATCATTTACGATGGCGGTGCCCGCCGATACGAGATTCCGGTGCATTTCGAAGAGGTGCTGGATTACTGGGAGGGCATCCGCAGCCGTGCCGGAAGCATCGATCCGAAAGCGCTGGTGGGGGAGAAACTGGGCTATGACAGCCCGCTTCCGTTCGATGACTGGAAACAGGTTACCGGCCTGGATGGCCTGGATGAGCAGGCCCTCCGGCCTTTGTGGAAAAAAGAAACGGCGCTCCTGGAATCGGCTCCGTCCCTGGATTTGAAGGCCGTGGCCGAACGTCGCATCGCATCGGTAACAACAAAACAAAAACAATATGAATAACAACAAACTCAGCAACACCAGTATCTTTATGGTGATGCTCGGCTTTACCTTCTTCTCTGCCAGTATGTGGGCGGGGCAGAACCTGGCGGCCGGTCTCGATTTCAAGGGTTTCATCCTGGCCCTGCTGCTGGGCGGTGTGATTCTGGCGGCTTATACGGGTTCGCTGGGATTCATCGGCGCAGAGAGCGGCCTGTCTCTGGATGAGTTGGCGCGCAAGAGTTTCGGAAGCCGCGGCAGCCTCCTGCCCAGCGCCATGATCAGTTTTACGCAGATTGGCTGGTTCGGTGTGGGTCTGGCCATGTTTGCCATCCCGGTAGCCAAGGAACTCCTTCAGTTGGAGGTGACGGCCGATTACATGCCCTGGCAGGGGTACCTGCTGATCGTGGTTGCGGGTTTGTTGATGACGGGGAGCGCCTATTTCGATATCAAGGGCCTTACCGTGGTGAGTTATGTGGCCGTCCCGGCGGTGGCCATCCTGGGTACCACGGCCATGATCCTGGCCATTAAGAATGGGGACGCTTCGTTGGTAGAGCAGTTTGCCCAGGGCAGCAAGACGCTGGGCGTCCTGGCGGGAGCCGGCCTGGTGGTGGGCAGCTTTGTTTCGGGTGGTACGGCTACCCCGAACTTCACCCGTTTCGCCAAGAACGCCAAAGTGGGTTGCATCGTCACGGTCATCGCTTTCTTCCTGGGCAACAGCCTGATGTTTTTCTTTGGGGCCGTGTCCAGCATTTATGCGGGCGGCAATGACATCTTCGAGGTGATGCTGAACCTGAACATGTTCTACTTCGCGGTGCTGGTTCTGGGCCTGAATATCTGGACCACCAACGACAACGCCCTCTTTACTTCCGGCCTGGGCCTGTCCAACATTTTCGGTCTTCCCAAGAAACGCATGGTGCTGCTGGCCGGTATCATCGGTACGGTGGCGGCCGAATGGCTCTACTGGAATTTCTGCGACTGGCTTACGGCGCTGAACTGCACCCTTCCGCCGGTGGGTATCATCCTTATTATCAGTTATTTCTCGAACCGGCAAGCCTATCGCGACGGGACCATCGCCGAGCCGAAGGTGTGCTGGCCTGCTATCGTGGGCGTTATCCTGGGCGCCCTGGTGGCCAACCTGGTCAAGTGGGGCCTTCCTTCCATCAACGGTATGGCCGTGGCCGCCCTGTGCTATCTTGTGGGAAACAAAATCAGTAAATAATCAGCGATATGTCCAAAGAAATGCAAGGAATTTACGACGCCCGAACCCTGGGGCGCGGTAAAATGTTCACCCTGGGCCTCCAGCACATGTTCGCCATGTTCGGAGCCACCGTTCTGGTGCCGGTTATCACCGGCCTTTCCATGTCGGCCACCCTGCTCTTCGCGGGTCTGGGTACCCTGATTTTCCACCTTTGCACCAAGATGAAGGTGCCGGCCTTCCTGGGTTCTTCCTTTGCCTTCCTGGGTGGTTATGCGTCCGTTGTGCAGATTGGTCAGGCAGGCGGTCTTACGCTGCAGCAGGCCCTTCCGTATGCCTGCATCGGCGTATTCTGCGCCGGCCTGATGTACTTTGTGCTGGCCGGTTTGTTCGCCGCCTTCGGTCCCGCGAAGGTCATGCGTTTCTTCCCGCCCATCGTGACGGGCCCCATCATCATCGCGATCGGCCTTACGCTGTCCGGCTCGGCCATCAACAACTGCACCAGCAACTGGTGGATTGCCCTGCTGGCCATCGCCATCATCATTGTCATCAACGTCTGGGGAAAGGGTATGATCCGGATCATCCCCATCCTGCTGGGTGTGCTGGGTTCCTATCTGGTCGCGGCCTGCTTCGGCCTGTGCGACTTCTCCGGCGTGAAAGAGGCTGCCTGGATCGGCCTCCCGTTCAAGATGGAAGATACCGCCATCGCCGTGTTCAAAAACCCCAACTGGCGCCTGATTGTGGCGGCCATCATCGCCATCCTGCCCATCTCGCTGGCTACCATGATGGAGCATATCGGGGATATGTGCGCCATTTCTTCCACCACCGGGGTGAACTACCTGGAGAATCCCGGCCTGCACCGGACCCTGATGGGCGACGGTCTGGCGACGGCCCTGGCCTCCCTGTTCGGCGCTCCGGCCAACACGACCTATGGCGAGAACACCGGCGTGCTGAACCTGACGAAGGTGTACGACCCGCGCGTGATCCGCATCGCCGCCTGCCTGGCCATCGTGCTTTCGTTCTGCCCGAAATTCTCGGCCATTATCAGTGCGATGCCCGCCGCTACCATCGGCGGAGTCTCCCTGGTGCTGTACGGTATGATTTCCGCCGTGGGCGTGCGCAACGTGGTGGAAAACCGCGTGGATTTCACCGCCTCGCGCAACGTGATTATCGCCGCGCTCATCCTGGTTCTGGCCATCGGCATCAAGTATGGTGCCAACGACGCGCTTTCGCTGGGCTTCACCTCGCTTTCCGGTCTGGCCGTGGCCGCCATCGTGGGCGTTGTCCTGAATGCCGTCCTGCCGGGGAAAGATTATACCTTCGGCGACAATGAACTGGGCGACAAAGCCGTTGATTTTGAAATGAATCCATCATTGCGGAAATAATGACACTCGAGCAGATACAGGCCCTTATCCGGACCGTTCCCGATTATCCCCTCCCCGGCATCCTGTTCTATGATGTAACCACGATGTTCAAGGACCCGGAGGCGCTTCGTTCGCTGGTGGACATGACCTATGAACTATACAAGGATAAAGGGATTACCAAGGTGGTGGGAATCGAGTCGCGCGGTTTCGTGCTGGCTTCGGCGCTTGCCGTGAGACTCGGCGCGGGTTTCGTTCCGCTGCGAAAGCCGGGGAAACTGCCCGCCAAGGTTTTTGCCGAGGCCTATGACAAGGAGTACGGCAAGGATATCGTGGAAATCCACCAGGATGCCATCTCGTCCGATGACGTCGTGCTGATCCATGACGATATTCTGGCGACAGGAGGTACCGTGGGCGCAGCCAACCGGCTCGTGCAGCGGTTTCAGCCGAAAGCGCTCTACGACAACTTTATCATCGAGCTTCCCGCCCTGAAGGGACGCCGTCATATTCCCGCCGGCATCGAGGTTACGGCCCTGCTGGAACTCGAAGGTGATTAGATATCTTGTTTCATTTTTTTATAAACCGTTCATAAATTACATTTTATGTTCAAAAAAGCTATTCTGGTTGCCTTTGCAGCCGTTGGTTTTGGCTCCATGGCCAATGCCCAGGTCAATCTTCAAACCTTCTACGATTTCGGAAAAGATCGCCAGTATCTCACGACGACTTTCGAAATGTTCAAACCGGACAAGTTCGGTGACACCTTCTTCTTCATTGATCACTACTACAATCCGTTCAACAAGAACTTCAGCCAGAAAGACGCTGATGGAAACCGTCTGGGCGGCGCTGTTAACGGTAGCTACTTCGAGATCGAGCGTGGTTTGAATTTCTGGCAGGAGACGTCCCTGAAGGACCTCAGCGCCCATATCGAGTATGACGGCAGCACCTGGGGCGCCGCAATGGCCTGTGTCGGTGCGAAGTATTTCTTCCATTCGGCCGATTACTCCAAGACGTTCACGATCGAATTGATGTATGACTTCCATATCGGAATCGGCAAGGCTGACGTTCCGCTCAAGGTGACGGGTGTCTGGGGCCTGAACAACCTCTTTGGTGTAGAAGGCTTGACGTTCAAGGGCTTTGCCGATTTCTGGGGGAACAACAATACTTGGGGTGACGAAACCACCAAGTTCTCCTTCCTCACTGAGCCGCAGCTGTGGTTCAACGTGGGCTCGTTCTTCGACAATCACCTCGATATCGGCGGTGAGATTGAACTCTCCTACAACTTTGCCGGTAATAAGGGCTTTATGTGCAATCCTTGCGCAGGTCTTCGTTGGGTCTTCTAATCTTTCGGGATTATGTCTCCATTCTTAGCGAAGCTATTTGGCTTTGACGCCAACAAGCACAATGTCCGCACAGAGATTGTCGCGGGTATAACGACCTTCCTGACGATGGCCTATATCCTGGCCGTCAACCCCGGCATCTTCAGTGCCCTTGACATGCCCGGCGGAGCCGTCTTTACGGCTACGGCCCTGGCCGCCATCGTGGGTACCCTGGTCATGGCCCTGTATGCCAAAAAACCGTTTGGCCTTGCTCCCGGTATGGGTCTGAACGCCTTCTTCGTGTTCACGGTGTGCCTGGGCATGGGATACAGCTGGCAGTTCGCCCTCACGGCCGTCTTGATTGAAGGTGTTATCTTCATCATCCTGACGGTTACGAAGGTGCGCTCCTGGTTGCTGAACGCCATCCCCGGAACCTTGAAGAAAGCCATCGGCGCCGGTATCGGCCTGTTCATCGCCTTCATCGGCCTGCAGAACGCCGGTATCATTGTCAACAATGACGCCACGCTGGTGAGTCTGGGCGACATTACGCATGGCAAGGCCCTGCTTGCCCTCATCGGCCTCGCCATTACCTCCGCCCTGGTGATGGCCAAGGTGAAGGGTGGTATCCTCATCGGTATGCTGGCTACCGCGGTCCTCGGTCTGGTGATCAAGGATCCCGCCACCGGAGCCGCCATTACGACCCTGCCCAGCGCAGTGGTATCCATGCCGCACAGCCTGGCTCCTATTTTCTGCAAGTTCGAGTGGACGCAGGTGCTGAGCCTCGATATGCTGGTGGTGGTGTTCACCTTCCTCTTCATTGATATGTTCGATACCATGGGAACCCTTATCGGCGTGTGCCAGGGAACCGAGCTCGGCGAGAAAGAAAACATCGACGGAATTGAAAAAATGTTTCTGGCCGACTCCGTGGCAACGGTGGCCGGCGCCTGCTTCGGTACTTCCACCACCACGACTTACGTGGAGAGCGCCTCCGGCGTGGGTGAAGGAGGCCGGACGGGCCTTACCGCCTTCTCCATTGCCTGCTGTTTCATGGTCGCCCTCTTCTTCTCGCCCATCTTCCTGGCCATCCCCGGCGCCGCCACGGCCCCGGCCCTGGTCATCGTGGGTGTGATGATGATGCACTCCATCAAGGTGATTCACTGGGAAGACTACTGCAGGAGTATTCCGGCCTTCCTGACAATCATCCTCATGCCGCTTGCGTACTCCATCTCCGATGGTATCCTGATCGGTGTCATCGCCTACGTGGTGACCCATGCCATCAGCGGCAAGGCGAAAGATATCTCCATCACCATGTGGATTCTCGCCGCGCTGTTCGTCTTGCGGTATATCTTTATCTAATAAAGGAACCAGACCTTTTTCTACCCCCAACTAAACCTGTTGCACGATTTTCTGTCAAAGAAAGTGTTGCAACAGGTTAGTTATTTTTAACCGGGGCGGCCATTCGCCCCATAATTAAGTGAAAATGAAAAAGGTATTAATGATGATTGCCGTAGGGCTTATGACGGGAGTCATGGCCATGGCGCAGGAGAACAAGCCCTGCAAAGAGAATTGCTGCAAAGGGAAAGGCAAAGACAAAACCGAAATGGTTCGCTGCCAGACCCAAAGAATGGTGGAAAAATACGGGCTGAATGAAGATCAGGCGGCGCGCTTGCAGGCTCTGAACGAAGCATATGCCGGCAAACTGTCGAAGCCCGGCAAGCATGGTCCGGGCATGCGCCCCGGTCCCGGCGGCAAAGGCATGGGCCCTCGTCCGCAGTTGACGGAAGAGCAGAAGGCCGCCCGCAGGGCCGAGATGGAAAAACGGCACGAAGAGATGAAAAAGATCTTCGAAGAGCGGGAAAAAGCCCAGGCCGAATACGATGCAGCCCTGAAAGACATCCTTACCAAGAAGCAGTTCAAGGCGTATCAGAAGGATCGTGAGCAGCGCCAGGAGCATCGGCCCGGACCTAAAAAGTAAAAAATTTTAAAATATTTATTGTTTTTCGGTATTTATTTCTAAATTTGCAGAAAATAAATACCGATTTTTTATGATTGCATCTTGGTGGGCTTCCTTAAGCCTGATTATGAAAATCCTGTGGGGCGTCACCCTGGCGGCGTCCCTGGTGTTCATCATCCAGAGCGTGCTGACCTTTATCGGCGCAGATACGGGCGGCGATTTCGACACCGATTTTGATACCGGTGCCGATTTTTCCGCCGATGGAGATTCGGGAATGAACCTCTATTCCTTCCGCAACTTTGTCAACTTCCTGCTCGGTTTCGGCTGGTCGGCCATCCTCCTGCAGGACACAATCTCTTCCACCGGATGGCTGCTGACCCTTTCCGTTCTTATCGGAATCGGCCTGGTCGTATTGGTGATGTATTTGTTTAAATGGTTGAGCAGCATGCAGCAGAGCGGCAACATTGATGTGTTTACGGCGGCCGTGGGCTGCACGGGCAAGGCCTACCTGACCATCCCGGCCGATCGCGCGGGGGAAGGGAAGGTCCAGATCACCATCAACGGTTCCGTGCGCGAATACAATGCCCTGTCCGACGGGGAAGAAATCAAGACCGGCACCCCGATCAAGGTCGTTGAAGTCATCGACGCCTCCACCCTGCTGGTCGAAGCCCAGAATTCACTGATAATCTGATAGTATATGGAATTTTATCTCATTCTGATCATTGTGGCGGTGGTCTTTGTTACCTTCTCCGCCATCCTCCGGCGCTATCGCCGCTGCCCCTCTGACAAGATCCTTGTCATCTATGGTAAAACCGGCCGGCACGCTTCGGCCAAGTGCATCCACGGCGGCGCCGCCTTCATCTGGCCCGTCTTCCAGGACTATGCCTACCTGGACCTGAAACCCATCAGCATCGAGTGCAACCTGCAAAACGCCCTGTCCAAACAGAACATCCGCGTCGATGTGCCCTGCCGCTTCACCGTGGGTATCAGCACGGAACCGGAAGTCATGAACAACGCGGCCGAACGCCTCCTCGGCCTCACCACGGACAGCATCCAGAGCATCGCGACCGATATCCTTTTCGGCCAGCTGCGTCTGGTGATCGCGACGATGGATATCGAGGAAATCAACGCCGACCGCGACAAGTTCCTCGCCAGCGTGAGCGCCAATGTCGAGGCCGAGCTCCGCAAAATCGGTCTGAAGCTCATCAACGTGAACGTGACCGATATCCGCGACGAGAGCGGCTATATCGAGGCGCTCGGTAAGGAGGCTGCTGCGAAGGCCATCAACGACGCGAAGAAGAGCGTGGCCGAGCAGAACCGCTACGGTGAAACCGGAAAGGCCATGGCCGACAAGGACATGCGTGTAAATGTGGCCGCTGCCGATGCCGATGCCGTGAAGGGCGAGAATGCCGCCAAGATTGAGATCGCCAACTCCGACGCCCTGCGCCGCCAGAAGACGGCAGAAGCTGACCGCCTGGCCGTAGCCGCCGAAAAGGTGCAGGCTGCAAAGGCGCTCGAGGAGGCCTATCAGAGCGAGCGTGATGCCGAATTGGCCCGCGCCGAGCGCGAAAAAGCCACGCAGCAGGCCAACATCGTGGTCGCCGCCCAGATTGAAAAGGAGAAAGCCATCATCGAAGCGGAAGCGGAAGCCGAGCAGATTCGCCGCAAAGCCAAGGGTGAAGCCGATGCCATCTTTGCCAAGATGGACGCCCAGGCCCGCGGTACGCTGGAAATCCTTTCCAAGCAGGCCGACGGTTTCAACCAGATGGTAAAAGCCGCCGCCGGCGACCCGCAGAAGGCCGTTCTGATGCTCATCGCCGACAAGCTCCCGGAACTGGTAAAGACCCAGGTGGAAGCCGTCAAGGGCATCAATATCGACAAGGTTACCGTCTGGGACACCGGAAACGGCACCGACGGCAAAACGGCCACTTCCAACTTCATTTCCGGGATGATGAAATCCGTCCCCCCGCTCGAGGACCTCTTCAAAATGGCGGGTATGGAACTTCCTTCCTACCTGAAGGGAACCCCCCAGGCTCCGCAGGAGAATCAGCCTGAAAACCAATAATATATGGCCATAGTAATCAATATTGATGTCATGCTGGCCCGCCGGAAAATGGCTTCCGGCGAGCTGGCAGAGAAAATCGGGATTTCTCCGGCCAACATGTCCATCCTGAAAACGGGAAAGGCCAAAGCCCTTCGCCTGACAACCCTGGACGCCATCTGCAAGGCCCTGGACTGCCAGCCCGGAGATTTACTGGAATATCGGGCGGATTAACACCTTTCAACAACCGCCATAACTATCGCGATGCTATTGCAGGAGCCGCAGGGGAAGAATAGGGACGGACACTCCGCATCTTCCGCTTTACTTCCGCATCATTGCGAGTGTGCTGCATAGTATAGTCCGACTGCAACCCCATAAGCAGCTCCGCAGAGATACCCAATGCAGATTCGATGAACAAGGCCGTAGCAGCCGACAAGGGTCTGCGCTCGTTCAAAATATCATTGAGCATAGTATAAGGGACACCGATGCGCTCGGCAAAATCCTTTTGGGAGATCCCCCGCGCTATCAATTCATCTTTTATGACCTCGCCCGGATGGGTGGGAGTGAAATTCTTTTGTGCCATAGTGCCTATTGATAATGGTTTGACAATTCCAAAATATTGCAGACAGTTACAATGACTTCGCCCTCAACGCGCTCCGTTTGGAACTCCAGCCTATATTTGTCATTGACGCGCACGGATTCTATCCCGGCTTTATCCCCGGATAGTTTCTCATAGTTCAAGGAGTTGAAAGGGAACAAGTCCTCAACCGCCCTGGCGTTCTTCAAGATGTTCACAACCTTTATGTACTTCTTGATGACTTCCGGCTGAAACCTATGTTTCTTATCGGCAGTCTGCTCGTAATAGAGGCTGGACAAGTATTCTTGCTTGAAAACTATCTGCATCGCTCAAATCTTTATGCAAAGGTACAAACTTTATTTCAATAATACACTATAAAAGTGTAATTATTTCGTAAGATATTGACGCACAAAACATCTGTGAGCCAATAGGGCTCATCTGCAAAGTTCCGTGGGATGCTATCCGAAGAGTGGACATGAATAGCAAAAGCGGCCCCGGGGAAGGGCCGCTTTGCGCTTGATTCAGGAATCCATTGCATCTGCCTCATAAAGTGTCAGACGCCATGCGAGCGGGGCTTACGGCTGATATACGAACGGGCTGGTCGTAAGGTCATTGTTCGTGAAGTTCCCCTCGTGAAAGTACACCGTGCCGCCGATGGTTATCGGGCCGCAGTATTCCCAAGAATAGTCATCCTCGATTCCAATGCTGTATTGGGCCCATGAACCCTTGGTAGCTGTCACTTTGGTTACGTCGCCGGTGATGGTGATGGATTCGTAAACTCCTTCTACACCGCCGATTCCGGGTGCATTATCGCTACCCTTAGCCGTCACGGTGCCGCCGCTGATGGTGATAGCTTTGCAGCCCCCCCAACTGGCTCCGAGGCCGATGCCGGCTCCGCCGGAACTACCCTTAGCCGTCACGGTGCCGCCGCTGATGGTGATATCTTTGCATTCCCCACCATTGGCTCCGAGGCCGATGCCGGCTCCGCTGGAACCTCCCGTGGCCGTCACGGTGCCGCCGCTGATGACGATGCTGCCGCAGTTGGCGTCGCCAGTTGCATTGCCACCGATGCCAGCTGCGCTGTAGCCACCCGTAACGTTGAGTGAGCCTGTGCCACGGATGGTGAGCGTTTTATCTCCTGGCACATAGATGCCGGCATATTGGTCTCCTCCCGTCACGGTGTTATTACCTTCCAGGATAATGGTGGCATCACCTAAACATTTGATGCCGGGGCGGTATTCCAAAATGGTCCCGTGGTCCTCAATCTTCCCGTTGTTTTGCACATCCCTGAGCGTCACAGTGGCGCCATCTGCGATGGAAACCTTGTAAGACTGACCGACAGCAAAATCCGTCAGGATGCAGCCGTCGGCAATCACTAACTCATCGTCACCGGGATATCTGCCCGAGAGGCTGATAATCTCCGCCATCTTCAGCGTACTCTGGTAGAACTTAGCGGCTGCGAAGGTCACGCCGTCCTTGGAGCAGGTGTAGGTTTTGCTGTCGCTGCCCGTGGCATCGAAGCTGACCTTTTCTCCCGATACGGCAGGGAGAGCGGCGTAGAGCACGTCCGTCGCTGCGGCTGGGGTGATAACGTAGTCCTGCGTACCGATGGTAATGGTGAGCGGTTTTGCGCTGATAACCGTCGTGCCGTCGGCCCCGCGGACCGTGAACTTGAAGATGGCGAACTGGTTGGTGAGGGAAACGCTGCCGCTGAGGGTAGCCGTTCCGTCAACCTTCAGCTTGCTGCTTCCTTTACGCGCATCATAGTTTTCGCTGATGCTGCCCGCTCCCGTAAGCAGGCCGTTCTGGGCGTAAAGGAGGTCGGCCTTTATATTGCCCGTAGTGCCGTCGGCGGCAGATGAGGGGTAGATGATGGTTACGTCTTCGCCGTCTACAGGAGAGGTGATGGTGCCGGTGATGGTGGCGGAGCCTCCGCTGACGGAACTGACCGTCATCTCGTCGCTGACGCCGTTGTGAATCAGGGCGACTTTCTCGCCCTCGGCCCAGGTGGCCGTGATGGTACTGCCGCTCTCGGCAAGGGCTTTGGTGGCGGCGTTGTCACCGAGGCTGACGGTGGCGGAGAAGGGAATGCCATCGGACTTTTCTACGGGCTGGATTTCCGTTTCAACTTTGTTGCAGGCTACAAATGCAAGCAGCAGGGCTGCGATTCCAAATACTTTCTTCATTGTCTTGTCCTCCATTGGTTAAAATGCAAACGGATCGGGGGCTGGCGTGTAATCATTGGGGTCAAGCAGGGCACCCTCTGGCAAACTTTGGCAGACGACGCCTACGATTTTCACCTCGACGGTCTTGACCTCCGGTGAGAGGTACAGTTCTTTTTTGTTTAGTTCCATAAGCTTATTTGATTGTATTTGTGTTCATCAAGGCACACGAAAAGCAGCGGAACTCCTTTCGGAGTCCGCCGCGGATATTATATAAGTTGCTGATTATAAAGCGATTATACCCCCCCCCGAAATAGGAAAGCGTATTTGCGTTTGTCGGATATGCGGTGATAACGTTCACTATCAAGGCTTTAACAAAATGTAAATATAGTGAATTCTCATGACCCTTGCAAGTCGCCAGGGAACGAATTGTCCATCGTACCTAAAGGATTATGAAAAATTTACGCAGAGTCAAATTACAGTTTTGCAACAACCGGAAGTCTCTTCTCGCAGACGGACTGGACTTGCCGGATAATCTCCAGGCAACGGGATTCCGGAATGCGGATTCCCGTTCCGGCCTTCAGGACCAGGTCCAGGCCTGGATTGCCATGGTAAAAGAGCGACGTAGCGTGCTCACCGTTTGTGCCGGCCGGCGAATAGGTGATGTCATAGGCCGGGGCCAAAGACCATTTTCCCGCATCAAAGATGAAAGAGAAATTCTTGGCATGGTCGTCCCTGTTCACTGCCACCAGGTTCATCACCATTCTGCGGAACATCTCCTCTACTTGAATGGGATCCTGTGTAAGATAGCCCGTGAGGGCCAGTAAGTTAGTGTAGTCTACATCCTGGTTCCGGAAATCGGTTTTGAGCAGGGCCGATGCCGTAAGAACGTGGAGCCTTTGCCCGTCGGGAGCATAATCGAAGCGCTCAATGGCAAAATACTTGTCCCGCACAAGCCCGATACGCGGGATGGTGATTCCGCACTCCCGGGCGGTTTGCATATACAGCAACTCCGTTTGGCCGATGTCGGCAGGGTCATAAGTATGCCGGAACTTGACCAGCCAGTGGGATCCGTCCTGTGCTTTCATGACCGTTTTCGGACGTGCCCCGCCGGAATTGGAACTGTTGTAGTACAGGAGAGAAGCATTTCCGCCGGACTTCTCGGAGAGCACCTTGAGGGCTTCTTCCTGCAGATAGTCCAGTTGCTGCTCTCCTTCCAGTTCCGCCTGTGCCTGGAAGCCCGTCATCACGGGCTGGTAGGTAAGGGCACCCATTCCGCCGTTGCCAATGATGGAAAGCCGCTGAAGTGGAGTGATTTCCTCAAGCGAGGAACCTTGTTTGCGAAGAATCCGGTCCAGCAGGTACAGACCATATCCGTCGGGCAGGCTATCCTCAAAGGTGGCAAATACCCCGCCCAACTTATCCTTATCGGCATACATAAGACCGCTCTGCAAGGGGAGCTCAGTTGGAGAGAGGGAAAAACCATCGGCCAGCCAAGACTTTTCATATTCGAAGACACAAACGCCCCGGGAGGCATCCATTTGCAGGATTCCCACCGGCAAGTTGCGGTATAGCACCTGAATCTTTTTTACGTCTACCATTATCGGCCGTTCTTTCTGTTGTGATTCCTGTTGATGGTTTCAAGCTCCTTGGAGGTGGAGTATTTGGTATGGTTCAGCAGGGCGGCCACCTCGTCGAAATAGTCGAACAGGATGGCTATTTGGCAAAAGGATTCAAGGGAGATCTTCCCGGTCCTTTCAAAGCGCTCGATAGTGGGCGCGGGAATGCCGGTCAAGTCCGAAAGCGTCCTTCTACTGTATCCCTTCTCCAGCCTGCGGGCCTTGCAGTTAGCGGCCAGCCGGTCCAACAAAAATTGCGGATTTCTGGTGTAATTATCTAGCCGATATTCCATACTATATTATATAAAACAAGCATATAATGGCATATTTTAAATACCATGATATGCAAATATAGTAATAATTGCCGATAATTGCAACTATTTCGAAGAAGTCCAGAATGCCTTCCGGCGAGCTGGCAGAGAAAATCGGGATTTCTCCGGCCAATATGTCCATTCTGAAAACGGGAAAGGCCAAGGCCTTGGACTGCCAGCCCGGAGATTTACTGGAATATCGGGCGGAGCCGGATTAGAAGACTTTATAGAACTCCGGAAGTGTTAACGCAGCGACGACGTTGGCGATCTGGGCGCGCATCCGCCCGACGGCACCGTCGTCGTTCGGATGTACCCGGTTGGTGAGAATGATCAACGCGGTTCTCGATTCAAAATTGATCAAAACGGACGTGCCGGTATAACCGGTATGCTCGATGGTCATGTCCGGGTTGAAGTAATCGCCCTTCAGGCCGCTATGGTCGCTTTTTTTATCCCAACCCAGGGCGCGGCCCACCTTCGGGTCGTTCTCCTTGGGAATGGTGCACATCATCCGGACGGTAGCCGGCATCAGCAGCGAGGGATCCGATTTCATCGCAATCTTGACCGGCCGGGTGCCGCGATTCAAGATCATCTGGCAGATGACCGCCAGGTCTTCAGCATTGGAAAAGACGCCCGCATTGCCCGATACGCCCGCATTGATGCGCCGGGCGATGGGGTCGTGGACGGCTGCCACCAGCGGCAGCCCGTCGGCCTGGACTTCGGTCGGTGCGCAGAGCGGAATCAGGTCTTGGTGAGCCGCCGGCGTGCGCAGATCGGCCCCCAGCGGGAAATAGCAGGTATGCTCCAATCCCAGCGGCTGGAAGATATTTTCCTCTACGTATTCGTTCAGCGGCCGGCCGGATACCTGCTGGATGATATGCTGTAACGTGATGTAATTCAAGCAACTGTACATGAATTCCGTGCGAGGGCGGAAGTTCCGTTTCACCTCCGTGGCAATGAACCGCATCAGCGAATCCGGCTGGTTCTCGCCGAAACGATTCACGAACGCAGCCACATCGATATAGGGTGACAGGCCGGAAGAGTGGCTCATCAGGTCCTGGATGGTAATGTGCACCTTTTCACCGGTTTCCGGGTCAATCCAGGGCCGGAACTCCGGGAAGAAATAGCGGACCTCGTCTTTCGGGCGGATTTCTCCCCGCTCAATCAGCTGCATCGCCGCCAGGGTCGTTCCCACACATTTGCTGACCGATGCCAGGTCGAACATCGTTTCCGTTGTCATCGGAATCCGTTCAGGCACCACCTGCTTGTCTCCGAAGGCCTTCAGGTACACGATATCGCCCCCGTGTACGACAGCCACCACCGCGCCGGGTATATTCCCGCTGTGGATGTTGCGGACCACCAAAGTATCAATCCTGTCCAAATGGGACGGATCAATGCCGTGCATCTTGGGAGATACGACTTTCAGCTGGGCAGAAGCGAGGCTGCACAGCAACAGGCCGGCGGCCAGGAGGAGGTGCTTTCTCATGGCTTTAGAAAATTAACGTGGCCATAACCGGATAATGGTCCGATACGAACGTCCGCTCCAGGTAGGGCTTGGTAATGACCTCAAACATCGTGCAGGAGGAGAAGCCGGAATACCAGATATAGTCGATGGTCTCTTCCGCCTTGCCCCAGCCGTTATAAGTGGGCCGGCGGTCGGTGGTAACGGCCGTTTCGCGGGCGTCTTTCATCTTGGCTTTCAGGGGCGCAAATTCGTCGCGGCCGGCTTCCATGTTAAAATCGCCCGTGAGGACCATCGGGTAGTGGTTCGGGTTGATGGAGGCAATGCGGTCCACGATGAGGGCAAGACCGTTGCGGCGGGCATCCCAGCCCACGTGGTCCAGGTGCGTGTTCACATAAAAGAACTTCTTGCCGCTGGCTTTGTCTTTCAGCAGGGCCCAGGTGGCGCTGCGGAAACAGGCGGCGTCCCAACCCTTCGAGGGGACATCGGGCGTTTCGGACAGCCAGAAAGTGCCCCATTTCAGCAATTTGAATTTCTTGGTTTTGTAGAAAATGGACATGAATTCGCCCTTCTTCTTTCCGTCGTCGCGGCCCACGCCCACGCTCTTATAGCCCTCGCAGTACTCCTCCAGATACCGGACCTGGAACGACAGGGCTTCCTGGACGCCGAAGATATCGGGTTGCTGGTCCTGGATCATCAGGGCCGAGGCCGGATAGCGGAATTCCCAGGAATTGGTGCCGTCCTTGGCGGTACCCACGCGGATGTTATACGACATCACTTTCAAGTCATTTTGGGCCAGGAGGCCGGCGGGGAGCAGCACAAGGGCTGCCAAAAGGAGAATTAGATGCTTTTTCATATCACAAATATATAAAAAATTGTTTATTTTTGCTTTTACATCATTTCGGACATGAAAGAAAGATTTTCAGACCTGGGGCGCGTGGGCGCAATCGAAAAACTATACGAGGGGACGCCCTGGCGGCCCTTTTCCGGGGCCACCTTCACCCCGAAAGACGGAGCAAAGGTGGTGAGCGTTTCGCGTACCTTCATCGAGGGCATAGACTTTAACCTGGTCTATTTCCCGCTGCAGCATCTGGGCGGGAAAAGTGTGACGGCCGTGAGCGGGGCGCTGTGTGCTGCGTTCGCCCGTCCGTGCACCTTGAGCGTCCGGCTGGGCATCTCGGCCAAGCTGGATTTCGAGCAGGTGCAACAGCTGTGGAGCGGCATTGCCTCCGTGGCCCGTGAAGACGGTTACGCGGCGGTGGACCTGGACCTTGCTCCATCGCCCAACGGACTCACCGTGAGCGTATCGGCCACCGGCGAAACGGTGCTGCAGACCGCTGCGCCGCAGTCGAAGGACGTGCTGTGCATTTCCGGCCGGCTGGGCAGTGCCTACCTGGGCCTGCAGGTGCTGGAGCGGGAAAGCAAACGGTTCGATGCCTCGGGCAGCCAGCCCTCGCTGGAAAAATACCGAATGATGATCGGGGCGTACCTGCACCCGGAACTGGATGCCTCCGTGCCGGAAAAACTGGCCGCGGCGGGCATCACGCCTACCGGCGGATGGTGGGTCACGCGGGGTCTGGCCGATGCGGTGCGGACCGCCGTGCGCGATACCGGATGGGGCGCCAAGGTCTATGCGGACCGCATTCCCTTCGAGGGAAATTCCTTCGACCTCGGCCGCGAACTGGGGCTGGATACCATATCGGCCGCGATGAACGGGGGTGACGATTTCCGCCTCCTGCTGAGCGTGCCCATCCTGCAGGCGGAAAGCTTCCGGCGGGATTTCCAGACCTTCGACGTAATCGGCCACCTGGCGCAACACGACGTCGGAGCCGTCCTGGTAGCGCCCGACGGCATGGAATATCCGATGAAAGCCCAAGGTTGGAACAATGACTAAATATCCAATCATATCATGAAAAAGATTCTTTCCCTTTTGGCAGTAGCCCTGTTGACGGGCTCGCTGAACGCCCACGCCCAGCTGGGCGACCTCCTCGGTTCCCTTTCCAAGGTGGTGTATGCCTATACCGGCAACACCGAAGCCGTTGACCTGCCCGGCACCTGGACCTATCAGGGCCCGGCCCTGGCCCTGGGTTCAGACAGCGCCCTGGCCAATGTAACCGGCGCGGCCCTTGGCGCCACCGCCGAAAAAAAGGTGGCCGGCTATCTGGAGAAGTTCGGTTTCAAGGCCGGCACGGTCCAATTCACGTTCAATGAGGACCTTACCTTTACCTGCACGGTGCGCGGCGTTCCGCTCAGCGGTACCTGGCGCACCCTGGACGACGGCAAATCCGTCCAGTTGCAGTTTGGCCGTACCTTGCGTTACCTGTCTATGACCGGAGCCCTGAACAAGACCCTCTCGGGCTGCGAAATGCTCTTTGATGGCAGCAAATTCCTCGCCTTCGCCAAGAACGTCATGTCCGTGATCGGCAAGACGGGCGACACGGCCGCCGCCATTTCGGGCCTGGCCGACAGCTACGACAAGATGAAAATCGGCTTCAAGCTTTCCAAATAAATGGCCGATAACTATTTGGAGAAGAAGTTCGAGCAGCTCGGGAAGCCCCGTACGGTGGTGCACCGCACAAACCCTTCGCTGGACACCTTGCTGAAACGCAACCGCAGTTATCGCGGTTACGATCCCGCGCGGGTGGTTTCCCGGGAAGAACTGGTGGAACTGGTCCGGACGGTGACCCTCATTCCTTCCGGCATGAATCGCCAGCCGCTGCGATTCCGGCTGGTGACGGCCGATGAGGCCGGCAAAGTCTTGCCGCACATCACCCTCGGAGCCGCCCTTCCCGAAGAACACCTTCCCCATCCCGGTGAGGAACCGCGCGCCTTCCTGGTGGTTTGCAGCGCCTTCCCGGAGAACAAGGTCGTGGACATCGACCTGGGCATCGCCGCGCAAAGCATCCTGCTGAAAGCCGTAGAGATGGGCCTCAACGGGATCTTTATCCTGAATATGCGTGCCGCTGAGATCCGCCGCGAACTGGACCTCCCTTCCGACCCGCTGGCCGTTATCGCCATCGGGAAGGGGACGGAAAGCATCTTCCTGATGCCCGTCGAAAAAGACGCCGACCTTGCTTATTTCCGCAAGGACGGCGTCCATTATGTTCCCAAACACAAGGTCGAAGACCTACTGATCTGAGTGCTCCGCTTCTTCGGCGAGGCGACGGGCCAGGTCCAGGAAGGCGGTGGCGTCGGGGCCGGTTCCCAGGGCGGCCGGCTGGCCGGCATCTCCGCTTTCGCGGATGCCCTGGACAAGGGGAATCTGTCCCAGCAGCGGGATGTCGAAGGCCTTGGCCATCTCTACACCGCCGTTCTTGCCAAAGATAAAGTATTTATTCTCTGGAAGTTCTGCGGGCGTAAACCAAGCCATGTTCTCTACCAGGCCAAAAATCTTCCGGTTCACCTTCTCGTTGCGGAACATGTCCACGCCCTTGCGCACGTCGGCCAGGGCCACGGCCTGCGGCGTGGTTACGATCACGGCGCCCTCCATGGGAATGTCGTTGATCAGCGAGATGTGAATGTCACCGGTTCCCGGCGGCATGTCGATGAGCAGGAAGTCCAGGACGCCCCAGCGAACCTGCAGAATCATCTGTTTCAAGGCGTTGCACGCCATGGGACCGCGCCAGATAAGCGCCTGGTCGGGTGCGGCGAAATAGCCGATAGACATCCATTCCACCCCATATTTTTCGATGGGGAGGATGACCTGGGCGCCATTTTCCTCTTCCAGGGCTCCGGGGACGGCTCCCTCCGTGTCTGTCATCAGGGGAACGGACGGGCCATAGACATCGGCGTCGGCCAGGCCCACGCGGTAGCCCAGGCGGGTCAGGGCGATGGCCAGGTTGACGGCCACGGTGGATTTGCCCACGCCGCCCTTGCCGGAGGCAATGCCGATGATGTGCCGCACGTTGTTCAACTCGTCCAGCGTGAGGTCATTCACGTTGGGCTTTTTCGCGGCCGGCGCCTCCTCTTTCACCACGGCCTTTACCTCCACTTCCGTGCCGGAAGGGGTCCCGCGGTACAGGGCCGCCCGGGTACTTCCCACCAGGTATTCCGTCAGCGGGTCCCGCCGTTTGGGAAAGCCGAGGGTTACGTGTACGGCCTTGTCGGTAATGGCAACCTCCGTCACCATACCCAGCTCTACAATGCTCTTGTCGCCTTTCGCGGGGTGGCGCACCTCGGCGAGCAAGGCCAGTATCTCTTTCTCTGTCATTATTTTACCAGTTCCAATTCCTCAACAATATGACTTGCACCGCCCAGCTTGTCCACCAGGAAGAGGACATAGCGGATATCCACGCAGATGCAGCGCTGCAGGTCGGGTTCGAACATGACGTCGCTGGACATCGATTCCCAGTTGCCGTCAAAGGCCAGGCCGATCAGGCAGCCGTCCGCATCCAGCACCGGAGAGCCGGAATTGCCGCCGGTGATGTCATTGTTGGTGAGGAAGCAGGTGGGCACGCGCCCATCGTCCATCGCATACGGACCGAAATCCTTCGCGGCATAGAGTGCCTTCAGTTTGGCGGGTACGATAAACTCGTAGTTGTTGGGATCTTCTTTCTCCATCACACCGGTGAGCGTGGTGTAGAATTTATAGGTAACGCCGTCTTTGGGGGAGTAGGCGCCCACCTTGCCGTAGGTCAGGCGCATGGTGGAATTGGCATCCGGGTAGGACGGTTCGCCTTTCTTCCATGCCATCAGGCCGGCCGTGAAGGCACGGCTGCCGTCGGCCAGCTGCTCGCGGCCCAGGTTGGCCTGCGGCTGCAATTTGCGATACGCACCGTAAAAAGCACCGTACAGGGCGAGAGTGGGGTCGGCAAAAACGGCCGGGAGACCGCCCTGCAGGGCTGTTTCCAGTTTCTCGGGCGATGTAAAGACGCTCTCCTTGAATAACTTATCTACAAAGGCCGGGATGTCCATCGTCGCGAAATCTTCTCCCGGAATCTTCAGGAAGTTGGCCGAATCGGCGTGCTCGCGGTAGTAGGTGAGCAGGGCTACGGCTTCCTTGCGGTCCAGGGGTTCGGAGTAATCCTTGTACAGGGCGTCCATTTGTTTGCGGGCGTCCCGGAGGACGGCCAGGGTATCCGTCGTCCCGGCATCCAGGCCGCGGGAGAAGAATTGCAGGAAATGCGGCCCCATCTGCAGCAGTTCAATCTGATAGACCGATTCCAGCAGCAGGGTGGTGGCGTTGGAGGCATCGGCCGAAGCGGCAACGGCTTCCGCGATGTCGTCCAGGGCCGTTCCGTATTGGGCGGTGCGCTTCTTGTTCTTGCCCACCCAGGCCATGAACGCGGCCTCTTTCTGCTGCTCGCGTTCCAGGATGCCCAATTTCTCAAAGGCGAGCTTCTCGCCCTGCCATTTCTTCCAGCCGTTCGCGCTGCTGGCATATTTGTTTGCATATTGCAGGCGGACCTTCGGGTCGGCCTCCATGGCTTCCCACATGATGTCCTGGCGCAGGGTGCGCGCCTCCACGGAAATAGCCTGGCGGTTCAGCATCTGCTGCAGCTGGGTGGCGGTCTGGAAACGCTGGGTACGGCCCGGATAGCCCATGATCATGGTAAAATCGCCATCCTGGTAGCCTTTGAGGGATACTTTCAGCGCCTGTTTGGGTACGTAGGGAACATTGTCCTCGCTATAGTCGGCCGGTTCGTTGTCGGCACCGGCATAGATCCGGAACATGGAAAAATCGCCCGTGTGGCGCGGCCACATCCAGTTGTCGGTCTCGCCGCCGAATTTTCCCACGGATGCCGGGGGTGCGCCCACAAAACGGATATCCGTATAGGTCTTGGACACAATCAGATAGAAGACGTTGCTGTTGTAGAAAGACGTGATGCGGGCCTGGCTGTGCGGGACCTCGGCTTCGGCTTGCTTCTGCAACGCTTCGCGCGTTTGGTTCACGGCCGCAATGGCCAGCACTTCACGGTTGGTGCTGTCTTTGTACTGTTTCAGTGTGGCGGCGCGAACCTTGTCCAGGATGGCCGTCACGTCCGTCATGGACTCCAGGAAGGTAACCGTCAAGCCTTTGGCCGGCAGTTCTTCTGCCCGCGTCATGGCCCAATAGCCATCCTCCAGATAATTGTGTTCGGGCGAGGATAGTTTCTGGATATGGCTGTAGCCGCAGTGGTGGTTGGTTACCACCAGGCCTTCCCGGGAAATCACCTCTCCGGTGCACCCGCCGCCGAAATGGACGATGGCGTCTTTCAGCGAGGTATGGTTCACGGAATAAATCTCTTCGGGCGTCAGGCGGCAGCCCAGGTCTTTCATGGCTCCGGCATTCATTTTCTGGAGCAGCGGGAGCATCCACATGCCCTCGTCCGCCAGGGCCATCGAGGCCGTCAAGGTGAGCAGCACCAGGCTGCAAAGCATTTTTTTCATAAAACTATCTGCTAAAATAAAGTAGGTTCCAATTCTTTGGGATGGAAACTGCGGCGGTGATACGGGGTGTATCCGTATTGTTTGATGGCGTCCAGGTGCTCCCGCGTGGGGTATCCCATGTTGCGGTCCCAGCCATATTGCGGATACTCCTGTGCCAGGCGGCGCATTTCCTGGTCCCGCCAGGTCTTGGCCAGTACGGAAGCGGCGGCAATCGCGGCAAAGGTCGCGTCTCCTTTCACTACGGTCCGATAGGCCTCCCGTCCCCACTTCCCAAACGGGCGGAAGCGGTTCCCGTCCACCAGCAGGAAGTCGGGCGACGGCGTCAGGCGAAGCACCGCGCGCTGCATGCCCGTAATGGAGGCGTTGAGGATGTTGAGGGAGTCGATCTCTTCGGGCTGCACGGCTTCAACCGCCCAGGCAATGGCTTCTTTCTCAATGACTTCCCGCAATTCGTCCCGGTGTTTTTCCGTCATCTGCTTGGAATCGTTCAGCAGGGGATGCCGGAAATCGGGCGGGAGGATGACCGCAGCGGCATAGACGGGTCCGGCCAGGGGACCGCGTCCGGCCTCGTCGCAGCCTGCCTCCAGACGTCCGGGCTCCATAAAGGGCTGTAAAAGAATTTCGCGTGCCATCTTGAAAAATAACACGCGAAATTAATCAATTTTCTTCAAGATTCTGCTTTTTCAGCATCTCAATCATTTCCGATTGGGTGGTGATGGTGGTCCGGAACGATGCAATCAGCTCTTCCTGGAGGGAAATTTTTTCCTGTAGATCGTGGATACGGGACTCATATTGTTCGGTCAACTGTGTACAGGAGTGCTGGTAGAGGGCCCTTTCTTCCGAGAGGAGGTCGCCAACCGATCCGCGCTGGTCGCCGGCGAGCAGGCTTTCTATGGGGGTGTGAGTGGCCTCGGCAATTTGTTCCAGGCTTTTGCTGATCAGGCGGGCGGGTCCGGATTCGATGCGGACATAGTTCGATATGGAAATCCCGCACAGGTCGGCCATCGCTTCCTGCGTCAGGTTCATCTGTTCCCGCAACTTGCGGATATTGATTTTTACAGATTGATTGTCCACGTGGTTCAACGTCTATTCCAACCACAAATGTACAGGTTTCTGAGCAGTTGTAACTGCTTAATAATTGCGTAGTTTTATCATAACTTAAGGGATTTTCTTTAAAATTTCGTTAATTTCTTTAAAAAACATAATTTTTTATGGTCCGGCCACGCTGTTTTTTGGCGGATTGTTTTGCATTTTCTTGAAAGTTTGCCAGATTTGTCACCGAATCAAATGGTATGGGATTATGAAAACGCTTGATGAACAATATCTCCGGCTGGAGAAATTGCTGGATGAGGAAAAAATCTACCTTGTAAAAGAAGTGTCTTTTGCCGACCTTTGCGCAGCCATCGGGGCAGACCGCCAGGCGATGGATGACCGTTTGCAGCAGGAATTGGGGATGGATGGGGAAGAACTGATGCGAACGTTCCGGCAGCGGGATTTTGAACGGTGGGGACAGTGTTTCGGGATACGCGTAGAAATATATTAAAAGGTTTTTTGCGATTCGCGTAAAAATTATGTAGATTTGCACGATATGCCTTTTGCATACACCCAGCAATAAATTAATAACTAACATAGAATGAAACAGTATTCAACCAAAGACATCCGAAACGTGGTGCTCATCGGTAGCTCCAAGTCCGGTAAGACCACGTTGTCCGAAGCCATGCTTTTTGAAGGGAAGGTCATCGACCGCCGCGGTAGCGTAGAAGACAAGAACACCGTCTCCGATAACACCGAGTTCGAGCAGACCAACCAGAAATCCATCAACGCCACTCCGCTCTATGCAGAGTTGAACGGCACCAAGATCAACATCATCGACGCGCCGGGTTCCGACGATTTCTCCGGAGGTGCCCTGAGTGCCTTCAAGGTGGTCGAATCGGCCGTGATGGTGATGAACGGCACCGCCGGCATCGAGGTGGGAACCACCCTGTTCGCCCGTTATGCAGACCAGTATGGCATTCCGATGATCATCGCCGTGAACCAGATGGATCACGAAAAAGCCAACTGGGAAGGTGTGCGTACCGCCCTGAACGAGGAATTTGGCAAGAAGGCCATCCTCTGCCAGTTCCCGGTTACGCCCGGCCCGGGTCTCCAGGGCTTCGTAGATGTCATTACGATGAAATTCTACGACACCAAGAACCAGGAGCAGGACATCCCCGCCGCATATGCGGACGAGGCGGAAACCCTGCGTGCCGAACTTATGGAGAAGGCTGCCGAAGGTTCCGATGAACTCATGGAGAAATTCTTCGAGACCATGGAACTCACCACGGACGAGATCCGTGCGGGTCTGCGCGCCGGTATCGCCAAGGGCGAAACCATTCCGGTGTTCTGCGTGTCTGCGAAGAACAACGTGGGTGTCCGCCGCCTGATGGAGTTCCTGGTCAACGTGGCCCCGACTCCGGAAGGAACCGTCCAGAAGACCATCGACGGCAACGAGGTGGTGTGCAATCCGAACGGCCCCGTTTCCATCTTCATTTACAAGACGGCTGTGGAGCAGCACCTGGGAGAGGTTTCCTACTTCAAGGTGATGAGCGGTACCCTGAACGAGGGCGCCGACCTGGTAAATCCCGAAACCGGCAACGGCGAGCGCCTGTCTGCCATTTATGCCGTCGCGGGTGCCAAGAAGGAGAAAGTTTCCGCCATCAGCGCCGGTGACATTGGTTGCGTCATGAAGCTGAAGGCCGGCAAGACGAATGTAACCCTTGCCCAGAACGGCCAGGAGGCCATTACCCACATGGTCTTCCCGGATTATAAGTATCGTTGCGCCGTCAAGGCCGTGGATAAGAATGACGAAGCCAAGGTGGGCGACGCCCTGAACAAGATTGCTTCCCAAGATGCCACCATCCACGTGGAGTATTCCAAGGAACTGCGCCAGACCATCCTTTCCGGTATGGGCGAGCAGCACATCAACTATGTGAAGTGGAGAGTGAACAATGAGTTCAAGCTGAACATCGAGCTCTACGCTCCGAAGGTGCCTTACCGCGAGACCATTACCAAGGTGGCTACGGCCCAGTACCGTCACAAGAAGCAGTCCGGTGGTGCCGGTCAGTTCGGTGAGGTCCATCTCCTCGTCTGCCCGTATGTCGAGGGCGAAGAGGCGCCGAAGAACTTCAAGATTGACGGTAAGGACACGGTCCTGAACATCAAGACGAGCGATATTTCCGACCTCGAGTGGGGCGGCAAGCTGGAGTTCTACAACTGCGTCGTGGGTGGAGCCATTGACCTGAGCTTCATGCCGGCTATCCTCAAGGGTATCAAGTCCAAGATGGAGGAAGGTCCGCTTACCGGTTCCTACGCCCGCGACATCCGCGTGTACGTTTATGACGGTAAGATGCACCCGGTAGATTCCAAGGAAATCGCCTTCATCATCGCCGGCCGCAACGCCTTCAAAGAGGCTTTCCGCAATGCCGGTCCGAAGATCCTGGAGCCTATCTACAATGTGGACATCATCACCCCGAACGAGTATGTGGGACCTTGCATGAGTGACCTGAACACCCGTCGCGGTATGATCATGAACCAGGATATGGACAAGGGCTTCACCGTCCTGCACGCCCGCGTTCCGCTTGCCGAACTTTACCGCTACTCCACCATCCTGAGCTCCCTCACCGGTGGTAGCGCTACGTTCAGCATGAAGTTCGCCGAGTATCAGCAGGTTCCTGCCGACGTCCAGACCAAACTGCTGGCCGAATACGCCGCCCAGGAGCAGGAAGAAGACTAAAAACTGTTTTCCACGGAAAAAGAGTGACCCCGGCCTTCCGGCCGCCGGTCACTTTTTTTGTTGACGCCAGCATGGAGGGAGCCGTTATTGTTTTTTTATTATATTGCACAAAAAGGCCCCGTTTGCTACTCGGGAGGCCGGTTTTGCACAGATGAAACAATGTTTTGCGCAGGTGGGACATCCTTCTGCGCTTTTTGATGTTCCTTTGCCGAAGAAAATATAAACAAAACAGATATGAAAACAACGTACGAAGCACCTCAGGTGCAAACCATCGATCTGCGGCTGGAGAATGCCGTATTGCAGTTGTCCCTGAACGCAAACAAGCCCGGTTACGGGGACTGGATAACCGACGAATGGGGGAACTAAGCTATGAAAAGATACTGGATGATTGCCGCGGCCCTTGTGCTGGCCGCCTGCGCCAAAACGGAAGTGGAAGCGCCCGTAGAGAAGGAAAATCCTTCTGAAAAAGTATGGACCGTGAGCGTGGAGGCCACCAAGGTCGATGCCGCCGATGCCACCAAGGCGGCAGAGGCCGATGGTTGGGACGGCGATGCGGCCGAAACCAAGTCCCTGGACAATTCCGTCGAAAGCCGGATAGACTTTTACTGGAGCATGACGGACTATGTGGAGGTGTATCGAATCGACAATAACGGAGAAGCCCTGGAGAAGGTGGGCACCCTGTCGCCTGTCGGTGTCGGCGGCTCTTCCACAACGCTCCGGGGTGAAATCACGGGCAGCTTCCAGGTGGGCAATCCCCTGGCGCTTTTCTTCCCCAAACTTCCTGCCGATGAAACGACCCGCTACGCCAATCAGAAAGGCACGGTGGCCGACATTGCCAAGAATTTTGACTATGCCGTTGCCTTCATGACGGTCACGGCGCTGGATTCGGAGTACGGAGAACTTACCCTGGAAAATGTAAACGGCAGTTCCTCGGCCGAGTTTGAGAGCGCACAGAGCATCACCAAGTTCAGTTTCAGCTATGCCAGCGTGAATTCCGAGGGCATCAGAAAACTCACCATCACCGCGCCCTATATGGCGGGGGAGGTGACCGTGATTCCGGACACCCCGGGCACGGAGTTTTACGTGGCCCTTCCGGATTCCGGCCTGGACCAGAAACTGACCTACACCTTTATGGCCGAGACCGAGAGCGGGATAATCTATGAAGCCACCAGGAAGGCCAACCTCAAAGCCGGCAAATACTACAAGGCCCTTGTAAACGGCATGGCCGAGTACAAGGCTATCGAGACCCCCCTCACCATCGAGGCGCGGGAGGCCGGCACGATTACCATCCTCAACCCGCTGAACCGGCGCATCATGTACAACGCCGAAGGATATGGATTTACCCACATGACCACGAAAGTCACCTCGGACAACCCCATCGAGATTGCAGTGACGGCCGGGCAGCGGGTGATTCTGGGCGGTGAAAACGAGACCTATGCCACCGGCTGGGAAAATTACACCAATATCTCTTTCAGTTCCGACTGCTATGTCTATGGCAACGTGATGAGCCTGGTGAACTGGCAGTATTATGGCAGGCCCGAGTCAGACAGCCGGGTTCGCACGGCCAAAGACTGGGCTTTTACCAGGCTGTTCAGCGGGTGGAACGAAAATGAACACGCCCGTCCCCATCTTCTCAATCATCCGGTCAAAACCATTGAACTTCCGGCCACGTCGGTGGGTAAGGGAGCATACAGAATGATGTTCGCGTATTGTACCAATATGACTGTGGCGCCCGAACTTCCGGCAGCGACTTTTACGGGAGGCCCTTACGATACGACGGAGAATAATCAGCCGTATGGATTGATGTTCTATTATTGCTCTTCTCTTCGCAGAGGGCCGTCCGTTCTTCCGGCCACGACGGTTCCTGCGGCCTGTTACTTCCGAATGTTTGAGGAGTGTACGTCACTGGAAGCTTCCCCTGTTCTTCCTGCGCAGTATCCTGGCAATGATGCCTACAGGGGTATGTTCCAATGGTGCACCAATCTCAAACAAATCACCTGCTATGCCAAGGGCAATTTGGGGGTTTCCGGCGCAACCCGCTATTGGGTTGGCGGCGTTCCCTCCACCGGTATCTTCATCAAAGACCCCGACGCTTCCTGGCCCATCGGCGAAAGCGGCATCCCCACCGGCTGGACCTATGACAATCCGGTGCCCCTCACCGTGGAGGCCGTCGAGGACGGCACCCTCACCATCACAAACCCGCAGGGCCTTTCTATCACCTGGGGCAAAGATATCTCCATGGCATCGGCCACTACCACCAGCCTTACCACCATCAGCATTCCGATGACCGCGGGCGACAAGATTCGCCTCTGGGGCGACAACGCCCGTTACGGCGGGGCGGACGCTATGGTCTATCTTAACACCAACATCACCTCCACGGCCGCGCATTATGTCTATGGCGACATCCGCAGCTTGCTGAGCAAGAGCGATTACCCCAACGTGAGCAGCATTCCCGACAGGGCCTTCTACGGCCTGTTCGCCGATGACACCGGCCTCCGGAGCCATCCGGACCTGGCGCTCACCATGGGGGCTTCGGCCGTCGGAGAATATGCCATGGCAGATATGTTCGCCCGCTGCACAGGACTGGTGCGCGCCCCCTCCCTTCCTGCCACCAGTCTGGCTGCAGAATGCTATGCCGGCATGTTCTCCGGCTGCACGGCCCTTGCCCAAGCGCCATCCCTTCCCGCCACCACCCTCGCTTTCGGCTGCTACATGGGGATGTTCGCCGGCTGTTCTTCGCTGGTGAATGCACCCTCCCTTCCGGCCACCTCCCTTGCAGAGTGGTGTTACGGCAACATGTTCGACAGCTGCTCCTCGATAGTGGCCGCCCCGGACCTTCCGGCCGCCACCCTGAAAAACGGCTGCTACAGCTACATGTTCCGCGACTGCACTTCGCTGCGGACGGTAAGGTGCATGGCCACCAACCCCGTCCTGAGCGACTACGGGGTGGAACCAGCGATAGAAGGCAACGTGGACGACTGGCTGAAGAACACCGCCGCCTCCGGCACCTTCAGCAAGAAAAGCGGCGTCACCTGGCCCGCCGGCAGCATTCCTTCCGGCTGGAGCGTAACGAATCTCTGATCCCCGGGCGTTTCCAATCCATTTCCCGCTCCGGAACACCCGCGAGGGCCTGCAAACACACGCAGGCCCTCGCTTCGCTTTCTATCGGCAGTCTGTGCACAAAAGGGGGGCACGGGGGGCCGATTTTGCACAGATGACACAAAGTTTTGCGCAGGTGACATAAACATCGGCGCTTTTTGTTTCATCTTTGCAGCAGGAAAACCAATCAAAACAAAAATGGATATGAAAAAGATTTTTGCGCTTGCACTCGCGGCCCTTGCCGCCCTGGTGTCCTGCCAGAAAGAGAGTAATTCCCCCGAACCTCAACCCCAAGCTCAGCCGAAGATTGTTTTTGAACTTACGGCCAACTACTCCGGCGACGCCCCGGCCACCAAGGCCATCAAGACCGGCTGGGAGGCGGGCGATGTAATCTTTGTCTTCTTCGAAGGCGTGGAGGCGCCCAAGCACCTGCAGATGCGTTACGACGGTACCGCCTGGACTACCGTGGAGATGAACGGGGATACGGAAGGCGCCATCGGCCTTTCCAATGGCAATGAAGGTCTGATGCGGGCCCTGTATCTCCCCTTCGGAAGCGACAGTAAGATATCCAGCGGCGGATCTTCCGAACCACGCTTTTTTATTGATAATGACAATTACTACGCAAAATGTTCCTATTGGCTTACAGGTACACTCCACTATGTGGTGACCAATAATAAAGTATCCGGAGCGTTTAATATGACCATTCCGGAAGGGTTTGTCCAGTTTTATGTCAAGGATCCGGATGCCGCTACAAAATTGGCTGGAAATGATGAATACACGCTCTCCTGCCCGGCAGTGACGCCTTGCGGCATCAATGCAATTAGTGCTACAGGGCTGGCGATTGAACGAGATTACAGGATGGGTGACCCCGACTATGCCGGTTATGAAATGAGTGCCAATGCTTATAAAGGCGGCTTTCTCTTTTCCGGCTGCCTGGTTGGTGAAGAAGACTACCAGAACACATACGGAAACAGATACTACCTTCGCAGAACCTTTTGGGAATACCATGGAACGATGAAGCCGGTAGAAACAAAAGACTTGTACGTCAATCCCCTCAACCCGCTTGTCAGCCACGACGCCGTTCTCCTGCCCTCAAACGACAGCCCGCGCTGGATGCCGGTTCGCGGCAGCAACAGCGCCGTAGAACTTTCCGGCGCATCCGGCTCTCTGGGCGCTTGGAAAATCAAAAATTACGGCGACTATGTGCCCGCCGCGAGCGAATACCTGACCACGTTCAATTTCCAAACGGCAAACGCCCTTGGTGAGAAGATTCCGTCCAGGGCCGAATGGTTGGCTCTCATAAACGGACTCACCTGGACGCCCATCGTCGTGGACCGCGGGATTAAGGGCATGCTGGGCGTGGACAAGGATGGAAAGTACATCTTACTGCAGAATGGATGTTACTGGACATCCACCCTTAAAGACGAAACAACTGCATTTTGCGTCCAGGTGGAGTCCGGCGACCCCGTAGACAAGCTGGCGATTATCTTCGCCGAACCCACGGAAGCACTCGCCGTCCGCGCCATGGCCGGTCCCACAGATCCCATCCTGAATACCTTCAATCCCGAAATCACCTACTAGCCATGGAAAAACAACGTTATGTTGCCCCGGAAGGCATTGTGATAGCGCTTAAACCGGAAGGCATGATTGCCGTCAGCGGGGAGGATCCCAACTTCAACGGGTTTAACGAAGAGATCTTTTGGTAGTTTCGGCCCGCAATTCCAAAATAATGAGTACATTTGTGAATGCTTGCATTTGTACTCATTCTTTTTTTATGGGCGGCAACGCCCGCACAGACCGCCCGGCAGGCCGATTCCGCCCGTCGTGCCCACTTGGCGGAGCTGTATAATGCCGGGGACCAGGAAGGTTTCCTGAAAGCCTGCAGGGACCTGGTGCAGTATCACAAAGAAAACCAGAACGAACGCGAGCTCTTCAACGCCTACGCCACCCTGCTGGACCGTTTGCAGGTGATGGGCCGCTTCGATGAAGCTATGGCCACCCTTCAGCAGATGTCCTCCGATGCAGAAGGCAGCCCCATCGGCACCGCCGTCACGGAGTTCTGCTTCGGCCAGTTTTATCTGGGGAACCGCCAGCCGGCCGAGGCCGGTCCCCATTATCGGCGTGCTTTCAAGCAGTTACAGGCCCTGGGGGAAAACAACCGGGCTCTCCGGGCCGGCTTCAATCTGCAGGCCGTTTCCATGAACCTGAATGCCCTGGAGGACGGTTTGGACATCAACGACTCCACCCAAACCCTGCTGGAGCAGATAGAGAAAAAAAGCGGCAAGCCCCAGACCGCCAGCCGTTTCAAGCAAAGCCGCTATCGCTTTGTGCTGATGCAGCGGCTGGGCAGGATGAGAGAAGCCGCCGCCCTCAAGGACACCCTGCTCCGCTACCACGCCCTTCTGAACGACCGCAGCCAGGACGAACTGGTCCTCACCGCCGTGGCGCAGTATGAGCAGGCCGTAGGCAACAAACAGGCCACCTACGCCCATCTGGACACGCTTATCCAAAGAAACCTCCGCCTGGGAAACTACCTGAAGGCGGCCCAGTTCCGCCAGGCCCTGGCCGACTTCCAGACCGACAACGGAGATCTGGCCCAGGCCGTTGCCAGTTACCGCCTCTATGCGGCCGAGAGCGATTCGGCCCAGGTGCACCGCACCAACGAGCAGCTTAACGCCCTCACCAAGCAGTTCCAGCTGCAGGAACTCAAACTGGAAAACAAGGCCGCCCGGCAGCGAAATACCGCCCTTACGGCGGTGGTGGGCCTTCTGGTGGCCCTGCTGGCCGCCATCCTGCTGTATGCGCGTGCGCTCCGAAGGAAAAACCGCGCCCTGTTCCAGGCGCAATTGGAGAGCTTCCATGCGGAAGAACAGGCCGAACAGGTGCTCGTGGAAGAGAGCGCCACCAAGGACTTGTCGGCCGAAGAAAAACTCTATGCCGGCCTGCTCTCGCTGATGCAGCAGGAGGAGCTCTTCAAGGACCCGGATCTTTCCCGCGACACCCTGGCCGCCAGGCTGGGCACCAACCGCACTTACCTAGCCGATGCCGTGAAGTCCTGCGCAGGGCAAACCCTGGGAGACTTTGTGAACCACCTCAGGCTGCGCTGGGCCGCGGAAGCCCTGTCACAGGAGTCCGACCTTTCCGTGTCGGCCGTGGGTGAAGACGCCGGCTTTGCTTCCCGCAGCACCTTCTATCGCCTTTTCCAGCAGCACTACGGCATGTCCCCGAGCGCCTTCCGCACCGCCGCCAGAGGTTAGGGGCTGTTTTTTTATTGCAGGGTGAAGACGGGGCGGATGGAGGGTCCAAATCCGATATCAAATGGCGTCCAAATTTGGAGACACGACCTTGTTGTATAAGCAGCCTCCGGCGGCCAGGAGGGTGAGGAGGATGAGGACGATGGAGCTGGCACGGGAGACGTTCTTGCTGACGGCATAGACCTCCGGCTCAAAGCGGAGGACGAGTTCGCCCTCGCCGGCGGGAAGCTGGGCCGCGCGCAGAATCCAGTTGGCCCGCAGTAGCGGAAGTTCCTGTTTCTGAGCTCCTTTTACCTCCGGAATCACCGAAAGTTTCCATCCCGGATACCAGACTTCACTGAAAACGGCCATGCGGTCGTTCGCCGCCCGGTATCGGTAATGCAGCTCGTTCGGCGCATAGGAGAGCATCTCGATGCCGTCATTTTCATCGGAAGCAGTCTTTGCGGGGACCGTCTCGGCAAAATCGGGTCCGAGGATGGCGGTGGTGCGCAGATCGTAACGTCCCAGGGCGGCGATTTCGTCATCGGGCGAAGCCACCGTGACCAGGGTGTCCACGAACCAGGCGGGGCCGTTCCCGTACGGATACCGCGCCGGGGCGTTTTCCGGTCCCAGGATGAGGTATTTCAGGTTGAGCATGGACAGCACCGGCTGGTCCGGCAGCCGCTCTTCCAGTTCCCCGATGGTCTGCACCCCGTCCATCGACTTGTACAGTCCGTTGATCTCGGTCACGAGATACCGGTCGATGAGGTCCTGGTACCGCTGCAATTTGGCGGGGGAGTATCCGCCGATGTTTTTGTGGTGGTAGGACGGGTGCGAGTCGTTGAACACATCCACCGTCAGGTCCAGGACGCGGTACGAGGGATCGGGATCTTCCAGGATCTGTTTGTCTACCGTGCGGGCGGTGAACTGGCGGGTAAAATCGCGCGGCGTCGTAAAATCATCGGCTTTCAGATACCGCTTTCCTACTACAAAGAGGTTGAGGAGAATGAGCGCGCAGATGCCCGCGGCGGCGATGCCGGACCGGGAACGGCCCTTTCCGGAGGTGTCGGAGGAAGAAGCTATCGACCAGAGAATCAGCACGGTAGCGGCTCCGATGAGCAGGAAGGAAGTGAGGGCGTCGGAACGCAGCAGCATCCGGCGGTCGGCGGCGAGCGCATCGGCCAGCACCTCGGGTTGCCCGGCATCGGACGCGGCCGAGAAATCGCCTGCGAGACCCGGCATCAGCCAGCATAGCAGGCAGAATCCGCCCGTGATAGCGAATGCCCAGAGGGTCTTTTGGAAAACGGCCTTGCGGTCATAGGTGTTCCTCAGGATGCGGTCCAGCACCAGGAAGCCCAGCATCGGCAGGGTGAACTGCAAGAGTATCAGCGCCATAGACACCGTGCGGAATTTGTTGTACAGGGGCGCGTATTGGAACATGAAACGCGTGAAGCCCATCAGGTGGTTGCCCAGGGCCAGGAGCACGGCCAGCACGGTGACGGCCAGCAGCCACCATTTTTCCTTGCCTTCATAGAGCAGCAGGCCCAGCAGGAACAGGAAGACGGTGATGGCACCCATGTACATGGGACCGGCCGTAAAGGGCTGCGGGCCCCAGTAGAGCGGGAGGTGTTGGGCAATCTCGGTCAGGTTGGGCTGCCCGGCTTGCTTAAGAAGGGCGTATGTCTCTGATTTTGCAGGGTTTACAGCGCCCGCCGAGGATCCCCCGTTGAAATTCGGAATCATCAGGTTGGGCAGTTCTTCCCAACCGTAGGACCAGGCCGTGGCGTATTCCAGGTCCAGACCCCCTTTGCCGGTCGGGTTCACAGCCGCCTTGTCGCCGCCGTTCCCCCCGTTCAGTTCCGAACCGCCGCGCATCGTGTACTGCGTGTAATCATACAGCGGAGCCAGTTTGATGGTATTCGTGCCGATGCCGATACAGCCGACCACCAGCAGCAGGGCTGATGCGGCGAAGAACCGTCCGGTCAGCCGCTTGCGGCGGTCGCCATCGGACAGGATCCAAACCAGCAGCACCACGGCCAGCAGCAGGATCATCAGCGCCAGGTAATACGTGATTTGCTGATGGTTGGCTTTGATCTGGAAACTCAAGGCAAACCCGAACAGGGCGGCTCCCAGCAAGGTTTTCCACAACCAGCTGCGGGATTTTTCCTGTTGCAAACGGCTTTTTTCTTCCAGTGCGGCCCGATAGGTATAGATCAGGGCGGCCAGCACCCACGGCAGGAAGGCGATGGCCTGCATCTTGGTGTTGTGGCCCACCTGGATAATCTGGATATTATAGGAACAGAAGGTCACCGCCACCGCTCCGCCCAGGGCCAGGATGCCCTCGATTCCCAGGCTCAGCATGAGCAGGAAGGCGCCCAGCAGCGAAAGGAACAGATAGGTGGCCGGCCGTTTGCCCGTGAGCAGGAAATCATAGATCTGCTGCGTCCAGTCGCCTTGGCGCGGGGTGCTGATGGAGGTCGTGGGCATGCCGCCGAACATGGCGTCCGTCCAGGCCGTCGGGTCGTCGGGATGCGCTTTGTTCCACTCCGTCATCTCGTGCGACATGCCGATATAGCCGGAGATGTCGCTCTGGTTTACGATTTTGCCGGACAGGACCTGCGGCACGAAACCGTATGCCAGGACCAGAAACAGGGCTATCGCCCCCACGAATCCAAGTATCTGTTTTTTCATATCGTAGCCGTAATATGTTGCTAATTGTTAATCATTTATGGATGATGCTCTCCAGGAGGTCGGCCAGCCGGCGCGTCAATGCCTGTCGCTCATACTGCGCCACGCCCTTTCCAGGCGTTGCCGCCGCCGGGGTACCCTCCGGCGAGAGAGCATATCCCCTCGTTTCAGCGAACGAACCGGAGGGTACCCCGGCGGCATTCGCTGCATGCGTAGCGCCGGCGGCATTCGCTGCGCCGGCGTCCCCGGCAGCATTCGCTGCGCCGGCGGCATTCGCTGCGCCGGCGGCAAACCGCGCCCAGGCCGTGTCCAGGAAGGTGCGGATGCCGGCCTCGTCGTCAAAGGCGCAGCAGGAGCCGGCGCCGGTATCGGCCAAAACGCGCGCCATGGCCCCGTCGGGGGCGCCGATTCCCAGCACGGGATGTCCGGCAGCCAGGTATTCGAACAACTTGCCCGGCAGGATGAGCGCATAGTCCGGGTCATTTCGAAGGGGAAGCAGCAGCACGGAGGCGCCCAGTTGCTCCCGGACCGTTGCACGATGGTCCAGATAACCGCAGTCTACCACGTTGCCGTCCAGTCCGGCGGCTTTCAGGGAAGCATAGATGTTCTGGTCGGTCTTTCCGGCCAGGCGGATCCGCAAGCGGGCGGCGAAGGCCGGATCGGCCGCACATTTGTCGGCCAGCACCTTCCATAGGGCGTGCGGATTGCCATCCACCGGGAAAAGACCGGTATGAACCAGGTTGAAAAAACCGTCAGACTGAACCGTCTGGGCAAAATCTTCGGCATCGTAGCCGTTGGTAATCATGGCTATGGGCGTATGCGTCCGCGCGGCATAAGCCTCCTGCATCAGCGGCGTGACCGTGAGCACGGCCGATGCGTTGTCCAGCACGCGCTGCTCCAGCCGATGATGCCGCCGTTCCACGCAGGGCAGGAAGGGCATCCGCTTGAACCAGTACATCTGGGTCCACGGGTCGCGGAAATCCGGAATCCAGGGGATGCCGAGTTCGCGGTGCAAGCGTTCGCCAATGAGGTGCAGCGATTGCGGAGGACTGGTGGTAACGATCACATCCACAGGATGTTCCCGCAGGTATTTTTTCAGGAATCGGACCGATGGCCGCACCCAGCCCGCGCGCGGATCGGGTACAAACAGGTTGCTGCGGACCCAGAGGGAGAGCCGCTGCTTCCAGCTTTTCCCGCCAGGGGTCTCGTCCTCGGTGGAGGTGAGCACTTTCATATCGGTCGTGCTCCCGTGACCCATCAATTTCCGGTAGATACCGTACGGTTCGATAATCGGCCGTTTGACGATTTCCGCCTCCGGGGGTATTTCTCCCTCGAGAGAATGATCAATTCCTTGATATTCAGGGTTTTCCGGGGTATAGATGACGGGCTGCCATCCGGCCGCCGGAAGATATTTGGCGAATTTTACCCAGCGCTGAACGCCCGAACCGCCACAGGGCGGCCAGTAGTACGTGATGATGAGAACCCGCCGGGACATGTCTGCCTAGACATTGAAGAGGAAATGCATGATGTCGCCATCCTGGACCACATAGTCCTTGCCTTCGATGCCCATCTTTCCGGCCGCCCGTACGGCGGCTTCGGTTTTGTAATGGACAAAGTCCTCATATTTAATCACTTCCGCGCGAATGAAGCCCCGTTCAAAATCGGTATGAATAACGCCGGCCGCCTTGGGAGCCTTGTCCCCTTTGCGGATCGTCCAGGCACGGCATTCGTCGGCGCCGGCGGTGAAGAAGGTCTGAAGCCCCAGCAGGTGATAGGCGCTTTGGATCAGGCGCACCACGCCGGAATCTTCCAGGCCCAGCTCTTCGAGGAACATCTTGCGGTCTTCATAGTCCTCTATTTCAGCGATTTCCGATTCTGTCTTAGCGGCGATGACCAGGATCTCCGCGTTCTCCTCGCGTACGGCCTCGCGTACGGCCTCCACATAGGCATTGCCCTTGGCGGCGGAGGCATCGTCCACGTTGCAGACATACATCACCGGTTTATTGGTAAGCAGATAAAGCTCCTTGGCCATCTGCTCCTCGTCGGGATTCAGGAGCTCCACGCTGCGGCAGTTCTTGCCCTGGTCGAGGGCGGCCTTGTAGCGGAGGAGCAGCTCCAGGAGCTTTTTGGCTTCCTTGTCGCCGCCGGTCGTGGCCTGTTTCTGCACCTTTGCGATGCGGGCTTCGATCATCTCCAAATCCTTGATTTGCAGTTCCGTATCCACCACTTCCTTATCGCGGACCGGATCCACACTGCCGTCCACGTGGACCACGTTGCCATCGTCAAAACAGCGGAGCACGTGCAGGATGGCATCGGTCTCGCGGATGTTGGCCAGGAACTGGTTGCCCAAGCCTTCTCCCTTGCTGGCGCCCTTTACCAGACCGGCGATATCCACGATATCGACCGTGGCGGGCACGACGCTCTTGGGCTGGCACATCTCGGCCAGCACTTCCAGCCGTTTATCGGGCACGTTGGTGGAACCCAGGTTCGGCTCGATGGTACAGAAAGGGAAATTGGCGCTCTGGGCCTTGCCCGAGCTCACGCAGTTGAAAAGGGTCGACTTGCCCACATTCGGCAGTCCCACAATCCCGCACTTTAAACTCATACTAAACTGATTCTATCTTTGCGTATTTTGGCAAAGTTACTCATTCTTTTTAGAATTACCTAAAAGACCAGGCACAGGCCGAGGCCTTCCGGGGTGGCGCCGTAATGGAGCGACAGGCGGTCCAGGCCGGCTTCTCTCAGGCGATGATGCCCTTTGAGGGATTGGAAGCCGTAGGTAAACTGGCAGATACCCAGGTTGGCGACCAGGGCGCCGGCGGCCACCCAAAGCCATTCATTCCCAGGCTTGTTCCCCTCTTCGAAGACGAGGTCGTCGTGCAGCCTTTCGGGATTGAACCGCCATTCCTGTTTCCAGTGCTTCCCCTCGTTCATCCGGGCAATTCCGTAACCCGTCAGGGCCAGTCCCGCTCCGGTCAGGGCTAATCCGCAGCCCACCCGGAACTTGCTCCGTCCGATGGAGGGGAGGTTGATTTGTCCGGCATGCGAGCCGATATAGCGGACGAAGAGCGCGGAGGAAACCATGTTCGCTCCGGCGGAAATCAAGGTTCCCACACCGAAGGCTTTCAGCCCGGTCATGTAAGGGTTGCGATAGCCGTATTCGATATAGCCCACTTTCTTGTCTCCGTCTTTGACATCTTCCCACTCGGTGAAGGTGTCGTCGCCGAGCATGCCGCCCAGGACCATAACCAGCCCCACGCCCCCTTGCCAGGCGGAAAGGGTGAAGGTTTTGCGGGCCGGGATAAAGACGCATTCATATACGGGTGCGCCCAGATAGGTCCGGCTCTGGTCTTCCGTAAGCGGGAAAATGCCTTCTGCGTAGATCTTTCCGAATCGCCCGACCTTGGTGGGAGCCTGAAGGACATCGTTTGGGACGGGGACGCCGTTTTCGACGGGAACCCGGAAACCGTCCTTGAAGACAATCTCGCGGACAAAACTTAGGTTGATTTGGTTCAACTCCTTGTTGTTCAATTCAATCCAACTCTTAAAGGTGGCTTTGTAGGAGTGGTTGATGGCATCTTGGCGGATGTCGTCGATGTTGACCCCCACCGCTTGGTTGTCCCGCGTATAGAGGGTGTCCTTCCGCGCCTGGGCATGGAGGTTTGCCGAAACGAAGAGCGCTGCGAAAAGGATGACGACGGCCCTCATCGGGGGAGTATGCATGGCTTTCATGGTCTTTATTGTATTTATCCCCACAAATATATAAAAAAATCCCCGACATCATAAACACGAAACCGTTGCTGGAAGGCGTTCTCCGGGCGCTTTGCGCAAATAGCCGTGTAAAATTGGTTTACACGGATAATCCTCCCGAACTTTGCTGGATGAAAAAGAAAATTGCTGGATGGATGCTGGCCGGCCTGCTGTCGGGGGTTCCGGCCATGGCGGCGCACCAGGCGGATACGCTGGATGTGCTGTTTTGGAACCTGGAGAATTTTTTTGATTACCGGGATCAGGGAACGAGCGAATCGGATGCGGAGTTCTCGGGAAGGGGACTGCGGCATTGGACAAAAAAGCGCTTTCTGACAAAGTGTAACGCGGTGGCAAAGACCCTGTTGTGGACGGCCGGTCAAACGGGTCGCATGCCCGATGTTGTGGCCGTGGCCGAGGTGGAGAATCGGTTCGTTCTGAAGCAGTTGCTTCGGGAGACCGCCCTCCGTAAGCAGCCGTGGGGGATCGCCCATTACGAATCGCCCGACCATCGCGGGATCGATGTGGGACTCCTGTGGCGAACCGACCGGTGGGATACCGTCTGCACCCGTGCGTGTCACGTTTTCGGGCCGGATGGGGCCGTCCTTCCCACGCGGGACATCCTGCTGGTGCAGCTGCAACGCCGCGCCGCCCCGGCTCCCGGCAAAGCCGGCGGAGGTAGCATGGTTGCCGGGATGGCTGGTGGAGGTAGCATGGTTGCCGGCATGGCTGGCGGGAGCGGCACGGCTCCCGCGGTCGACCGGTGGGCGATTCTGGTGAACCACCATCCGTCGAAGTACGGGGGTTCATCATCGGCATGGCGGCGCGAGGCGGCGGTGGACCGTCTCCGCGAGCTCTGCGATTCCCTCCGGGCTGCCGGCTGGAGCCGGATTGTCGCCACGGGCGATTTCAACGACACGGCCGATGCTCCGCTGTTTCAGCGCTTGGATGCCCTGGAGAACCTGGCGCTCCCGCTGGCGGCACGCGGCCAGGGCACCATCCGCTTCAACGGGCGCTGGGAGCTGATCGACCTGTTCTTTCTCTCCGCGGCTGCTTCCCCCGCGTGTGCTTCGTCCGGGGCACGGATGACCATCCTCCATCCTCCCTTTCTGACCGAGCGCGACAAAACCCACAGTGGCGAGAAACCCCGCCGCACCTACATCGGCCCCCGCTACAACGGCGGCGTTTCCGATCACCGGCCCATCCACCTCCGCCTCTGCTACCCCTCCCTTGCGCTGGACCAGGTCCAACAAGGAGGCGTTTCTTTTTGCGGACAGGGGTATGGAATATATGATTGAAATGATTATATTTGTGAAATAAACGTGATTGAATTTCATAAAAAGAGTTTCAATATGGAAATGAAAGAAAAAATCCAGGAAAAATTCCGGACCCTGTTCGGACAGGACGGTGCCATTTTCGCATCGGCCGGACGCGTGAATCTGATTGGCGAGCACACGGACTACAATGGTGGCTATGTGTTCCCGGGAGCCATCGATAAGGGTATTATGGCGGAAATCATGGTGAACGGAACGGAGAAGGTCCAGGCATATTCGATGCATCATGACGAGTATTGCGAATTTGGCCTGAACGAGGAAGACAAGCCCAACCAGAGCTGGGCCCGCTATCTGTTCGGGGTGTGCCGGGAGATGATCAAGCGCGGTGGCAAGGTGCATGGTTTCAGCACGGTTTTCGCGGGTGACGTCCCGCTGGGCGCCGGCCTCTCCTCTTCTGCAGCCCTGGAAAGCACTTTCGCTTTTGCCTTGAACAACCTGTTCAACAACGGTATCGACAAGTTCGAGCTGGCCAAGATCGGCCAGGCCACGGAACACAACTACTGCGGGGTCAAGTGTGGCATCATGGACCAGTTCGCCTCCCTGTTCGGCAAGGCCGGCAGCCTGATCCGTCTCAACTGCAAGACGCTGGAGTACAAATACTTCCCCTTCAATCCGCAGGGGTACAAGCTGGTGCTGATTGATTCCTGCGTCAAGCACGAACTGGCATCGAGCGCCTACAACAAGCGCCGCGCTTCCTGTGAAAACGCAGCGGCGGCTATCCGCAAATATCATCCCGAAGTTGAATTCCTGAGCGATGCAAAGCGCCAGTGGCTGGACGAGGTCCGCGAGGAGATTCCTGAGGAGGATTTCCTGCGGGCGGAGTACGTTATCGGCGAGGTTCAGCGTGTGCTGGATGTCAGCGATGCCCTCGAGCGCGGAGACTACGAGACCGTGGGTGAGATGATGTATCAGACCCATTTCGGCATGAGCAAGTTGTACGAGGTAAGCTGCGAGGAACTGGATTTCCTGAACAAGCTGGCCCGCAAGATGGATGTGACGGGTTCGCGTGTCATGGGCGGCGGCTTCGGCGGCTGCACCATCAACCTGGTGAAGGAGGAACTGTATGAACCGTTCATCGCTGCGGCGAAGGAACAGTTTGCTGCCCGTTTCGGTCACGAACCGAAGGTGTATGATGTGGTCATCAGCGATGGTGCCCGCAAAATCCAGTAAACCCGTTAATTCCAGTAAATAAAATGAGTAAGTCCAATCTTTCAGACCTGTGGAAAAAAGAGGACTGGCTGGCCGTTTGGATCGGCTTCATCGTCATTGCCCTTGGTTGCGTGGCGGTCTTGACGGGGGCGTTCGATTTCGCCGCCGCCAAGTTCTCGACCTGGCATCTTTGGGAGAATGTTCCGGAGAAAAAGGCGCTTCTGTCACAGCTGAACGCTGCTTTTTGGATTAAATTGCTGCGCACCTTCCTGGTGCTGGGCATCCTGTTTACGGCCGGTGTGAAACTGCAGGGCGGTATGGTTCGGGAGTTCCTGCCCGCCTTTGTCGTACTCTTTGTGCTGGCCATCGTGGTGCGTCTCATCAGTGCGGAATTCACCCTGAACCGTTATCTGGAATGGGCTTTCTGGGCCTTGATCGTGGGCCTGCTCATCTCCAATACAGTAGGGGTTCCCGACTGGCTGAAGCCGGCTATCCGGACCGAATTCTATATCAAGACCGGCCTGGTCATCATGGGTTTCTCGGTGCTGTTTTCGAACATCGCCAAATTTGGTCTTTATGGCCTGGGCATCGCCTGGGTCGTGACGCCCATTGTGATCCTCTTCATGTGGTGGCTGGGTACGAAGGTGTTTAAGATCGAAAATAAACCCCTGGTCATCACCCTGTCTGCGGCCACGAGCGTGTGCGGTACTTCCGCCGCCATCGCAACGGGAGCGGCCTCCGGAGCCAAGAAGAACGACCTCTCCATTGCCATCTCCATTTCCATCATCTTCACCATTTTGATGATGGTGTTCGAGCCGATGATCATCCGCTGGTCGGGCATGTCCCAGCTGATGGGCGGTGCGTTGATCGGCGGTACGGTGGATTCCACGGGTGCCGTGGTCCTGGCTGGCAACGCGCTGGGTCCCGAAGCCGAACAGGCCGCCGTGCTGGTGAAGTCTATCCAGAACATCCTGATCGGTTTCATCGCCTTCTTCGTGGCGGTTTTCTTTGCCACAAGGGTGGAAAACAGCGGCGCCAGCAAGGTGGGTGCCTCGGAGATCTGGCGTCGTTTCCCGAAGTTTATCATCGGTTTCTTCGTGGCCTCGCTGGTGGCTTCCTTCGTCGTCCTTCCCAACACGGACGGCGCAACGGTGAAAGCCATCAACGGTGTGCTGGACCAGTATAAGAACTGGGCCTTCGTGCTGGCGTTTACCAGCATCGGCCTGGACACCAATTTCAAGGAGCTGGGCGCGGCCCTCAAGGGCGGCAAGGTCCTGTGGTTGTACATCCTCGGCCAGATATTCAACATTGCGCTCACCCTCTTTGCGGTGTGGTTCCTGTTGAGCGGCGTGGTCTTTGACATCCCGTCATTGGATCTCTTCAAATAAAGATGAACGCCGGACGCATATACAAGGCAGTGACCATCGCGACGGTGGTCATTGTCATATTGTGCGCCCTCTATATCATGGCGGCCCGGCTGGGTCTGGCCGAGGGGCTGGATTTCGGGGCGGGAGCCTATTACTATACCGATATCCCGGATTATGAAAAAGTGATTCGGGACGATGTTTATCAGACCTCGGTTCCCTATTGGGTGCACGTGGTGCTGTTTCTGGCCTGGGGCTGGCTCATGTACCGGCTGTGGGTCTGGATAGACAGCCGCGGCACCCGCAAAAACGGAAAAAAGCATGACCGGTAAAGCCCAGATGCGTTGTTCCCACTGCGGGGAACTGCACGAAATCACCCTCCATTCCAGCATCAATGCGATGCAGGAACCCGCGCTGAAGGCCTCCGTAAAGGACGGTTCCCTGTTCGTGTGGGAATGCCCGCATTGCGGAACGGCCAACCTGGCCCGGTATGCCTGCCTGTATCACGATCCGCAGGAGCGGCTGATGATCTGGCTCCTCCCGGACGGACCCGTTCCCGAGACGGCTTCCGTCGCCGCCACGCTGGACAGCCTGGACGGCTATACCCTCCGGCGGGTGAAGGATGTGGGGTCACTGATTGAGAAGGTAAACCTGTTCGGTGCCGGGCTGGAAGATACCGTGATGGAGATGTGTAAATATGTTACCCGCATGGAACTGGCGGAAAAGGATCGCTCGCTGGCCGATATCGCCCTGAAGTTCCTCCGCCTGGACGGGGCCGACAATGAACTGCTCTTTTCGTATCCGAAGGACGGGCAGATGCATGGCGCCCGCACCGGTTTCCATGTCTATGAAGACTGCCGGGGCATTTTGCAGCGCAATCCCGCCGTGCATCCCGACAAGGGTTTTGCCCAGATTGACCAGGAGTGGATTGCCCGTTTTTTCCGATAAAGACTCATGCGCAGCTTCCTTGAACTCCTTTTGGCGATGGCCGTCGGGCATGCCTTTACCGGGAACCCCTTTTTCGGGGCCGCCGTTTTCCTGTTTGCCAATATTGTCAAGACCTATCTGTTCTGCAATATTTCCAAGTTGCGGCATGCCAACGGAGCCAGTTATACATCGGTCCTGCTGTTGATGCTGGTGGCGGCGGCGGGCCTGGCACTGGCCTTCCTGTATCCCTATGTAGCCGATGCTCCGGCGGCCGGCCTGGCATCCCTGACGGTGATGCTGATCATCATGCGGGACGCCCTGTGCTCCATGGCCCTGTATGACAAGACTGTGGGGAAGGTGCGCCTGTGGTTGTTCCTGATCCTGGTACAGATCTTGTTCAATACCCTTTGCCTTGTCCTGTTTTGGCGGGTGGCATCGCAGGAAGAATTCTGTCTGCTGGCCGGCTTGACGGTGCTCACGGGCATTATCCGCCTCGTTTTCCCGGACCGAATCCTGCGCGGTCCGCTGGAAAACCGCTTCGAGCAGGTATCCTCGTACCAGATTTTCACCAACATGAACCTCTACGCCACCATTGCCATGGATTTGGGCGTGATGATGTGTTTCCTGTTGGGCGTACTGATTTTCGGGCCGGACTTTTCTTATCGGATCTATCTTTATATGGTGGTTTGGCTGGCATTCGTGAATGTTATCCTGGAAGTGGGGACCTACCTGATCCGCCGCCAGCGCTGGACCACCGGACTTTCCGGGTTTATTCTGGGTGCCGTATTTTGGGTGGTGGGCTTCCTGTTCGTGTCCCGGACGCGGACACCGCAGGGCGTTTTCCTGTGGGCGACGGTCTGGGGGAGCGGCGTAGCCCTTCTGACGGCATCTGTCCGGCGATTCCAACGGGATTTCGCGGCCATCGGGGAAGTGACGGATGATCTGGGTGTAAAAGAACTGAAGGTGAGCAACATCATCTCATCCACGGTGGCCTATATCGTTTCTTCCTCTATCATGCTGGTGATTGTGGCCCTGGGAACCTTCCTGCCGCCGGACATCGAGCCGGGCGGGCACCTTTCCTGGCCGGAAAACGCCCTCCTTCTGTTGCCGGTCGGCTTTATGCTGGTGGCGTTGGTCTTTGCCCTGGTGCATCCGCTGGATAAACGCAACCGCGAAAAACTGATGCTGTTTATCGACAGCCGTACCCGCAAGGAGCGTGTCCGGGAGAGTTTGCAGAAGATGTTGGTCCGGAAATACCGCATCCGTGCATCGGCTCGCCTGGTGTGCTTCTTCCTGCGCCCCTTCCTCCGGCTTCGGGTTTCCGGTCTGGAGAAGCTTCGCAAGGACGAGTACCCGTCGGTCTTCGTATGCAACCACGGTTTTATGTACGGGCCGGTGGCGGCAACCATTTATCTGCCCACCTATTTCCGACCCTGGATACACGACGTCATGCTCTCCCGTCAATCGGCTACGGAAGAGATCGCCTGGTCGTTCCCGGGCTTCCTCAAAGTCACGGGCAAGCGTCTGGGGATGTGGATCATCAGCCAGGCGGCGGCCATTGTCAACACCCTGATGAGCGCTTTCTATCCCATTCCGGTGGTTCGGGGAACCTCTCGTGATCTGTTGAAGACCTTTACCGACAGCATCACGGCCCTGGAAGAGGGCGATAACCTGCTTATTTTCCCGGAACGTCCCGGTGCCCGTACGCGCAGCGGCGTGGGTTCGCAGGACGAAGGGGCCGATGAATTGCGGGAATTCTTTACGGGATTCGCCCATCTGGGCAAGATGTACTATGACCAGACCGGCCAGGAACTCCTGTTCTATCCGCTGTACTGCGATCGCAAAGACCGGGCATTCCGTATCGGCGATCCGGTCCGATACGACAGCTCCCTGCCTTCCCGGGAAGGGAAGCAGGCCCTTGCACAGGCCCTGCACCAGCGCATTGTGGCGCTTGCGGCTAAAAGTTCGTGCTGAACATCAAGCCAACATAGACGTCGTCCACGTGGGTGACACCGGCCGCCTTCAGGAAGGTCAGGTCTTTCCCATTGTTCCACGCCACGCGGATACCCAGCGTCGTTTCGTAAGGAAGCCAGAAGAAATTGCCCAGTTTCAGGTTGAGGTCGGCGCCGGCGCACCAGAGGACATCCTGGTCGGGAGCCTTCACGGATCCGGTTTTCAGGCCCTCCCGATAGCGGAAGAGGTTCAGGTCGGCAAACGGAATGAGTTCCAGGTTGCGCAGGTACACCAGCGGCGAAAAGGCGCTGCAGTCGAGCCGCAGGAAGGGGATGGCATAGTCCGCGGTAAACCGGCACTGGTCAGGCGAATACAGGCCCAGTAAGGAAGAGATGGAACTGTCTGCCAGGCCTCTTGTCTTGGAGACGATCCAGTTGTTGGAGAAGAGGGTATTCCCAAAGGTCGGGAAAAACTTGTGCTGCCACAGGGCGCTCAATCGCAATCCCTGACCCGGTCCCAGGCCCGGCAGATAACCGTAACCATATAAATAGAGGGTCGGCGTAACGGCTACCCTTCCTTGGAAGACATGGCGGTAACCTGCCTCCACGCCCATACCGCTCCGCGGAAAGACGGCACGCTCGGCCGTTTTTTGAAACGTGTAGGCCCGGGCGGAAATATCCAGGACGACCGGCGTAACGTCATTGCCTTGTTGCACCGAAATCAGTTCGTATTCCTTCTGACCGGAAGGGTCGATCTTCTCGGCATAGTAGGCATAGCCGGTGTAGAACATGTCGGAGGTGATGTTAAACTTCATGCGCGGGATGAAGCCGTAGTTCCATCCGTTTGAAGAGGACGTCAGGGGAAGGTACGTCTGGATGGATGCATCCAACAAGGGATTGGACTCCTTCAGCAATTCAATACCCGAGCCGATGGTCTTTCCGGTACGGGATTTAACGATGAAGGCACGGGAAGTGTGGTTAAGCCGTTCGTTGGCGTGCAGGGTCAATTCGAAAACGGGATACCAGGCCGCAAGGGTGAGGTGCAGGTGGGCGGAAGGCCGCCAGCCGTCGTCTCCTTTGCCATAGGCCAGTCCTGCCGTGCCGTAGAACGTTCCGAGGTCGTTCTGGAAAAGGCCGGTTATGCCGAATTTCGCTTCCTGCGTGGTGGTCTCGAAACTGGCATCCGCAATCTTGTCGTAATCAAAATACAGGGGTGCCCAGGAATGGAAGCGGAACAGGTGATCCGCCTTGACGTACGAAGTGGCCGGTTGGGGGTCGTCGGGATCGATGGGGAAGGCACCCAGCGCGGCTTCCTGGGCGCTCAGGGCCTCCGCTACCGGATAGCGGTGATAATTTTCCCAGCAGACTTCCTTGTACAGCAGGTCGCGTTTCGGCGTAGAGACGGGACGATGACCGGAAGGCGTGAGGGCGGTATAAACCAGGGTGCTGTCTTCCAGGGTGGCATCGGTGGCGCCGTAGTGGCTTTCGGTCAGTTGGAGAAGGGTTCCGTCAGCGGGGGAGAAGCGATAGATGTTGTTCACGCCATTGTGGTCGGAGGTAAAGGTGAGCGCGCCGTTGGAGGATCGCAAATGATTGATTTTTACCGGGATGGGAGGAAGGAGGGTTTCGATCTTTCCGCCCGTCGCAGGCAGGCGGTACAGGCCGCTTCCTTCCTCCGACAGGGCCGTGAACGCCAGCGAATCGCCCAGCCAGGCCGTTTCGGTCACCTGTAGCCCGTCGGGGATGGCGAGTGTGCGAATGGGTTCGCGCGAGTCGGTCTGGAACAGCACGATGCGGCTGCCCCCTTCCAGCGGATACTCCGTTGCCGCCAGCAGTCGCAGATCGTCCGAAACGGACGGGTTGTAGAATCGACCTTTTTTGGTAATTTTTTGGATGACATCGCCGGACATCATGAAGATGCGTGAGGTCTGCTTCAGGGACCAGCGGGCATCTGGAATAATATCGCTCCAGTAGAGCCGGTCGCCGGCCTTGACCAGTTTGGAGGTGGTCGGAGAAAAGGACTGATGGATCATTTCCCGGTTATCGGGCTGCAATTTTACCAGCTGGGTGGGATTGAACAGCGAGCGTTTGATCACCCAGCCGTCAACGGGTCCGCTGTAGTCGGCATAGCGTTTTTTCGGCTTCAGCAGGGGCGTTTCGGGGGTAAAGGGAGCGCGGAGCGAATCCTCGTGGGCCCAGATTTCGTGCTGGCGGTCCAAAATCTCGTTCCAGGTATCCCGGAACGATTTCCCGGAGCATTCCCGCATGGTTTTTTGCAGGTTCCCAAACCGCAGGGGCTGCGCGGTTACGCTTTGGAAATAGCGTTTCATAAACAGCGGATCGTCATAGAACACGCGCATGCCCGCCACGGTCAGATAGCCGACGGCATAATGGTCGGGGGTGTAGCGGTTGAAGGATCCGTACCGCCATTGGTACCAGTTGCGGCGGTCTCCCTGGTCGAGGCTCATCCGGTACCAGGCCAGGAAATCGTGGGTGCGGCCCCTTCCGGAAGCGGTAAGGGCCGTTTCGGCCACCACGGCATCGCCTTCCAGCAGGTGCAGGGAGGGATAGACCCCGCTCATGGCACCGGCAAACATTTCTCCGAAAAGGTAATGGAATCCTTTGAAGACCCCGTCGCGGCCAAATTGCAGCTGGGCCAGGTGGCGTCCCTCATGGATGGCCAGATTGAGTTCCCAGGGCATCGGGATGGGATTGTTTGCGTCATAGACCGTGTACAGGTCCATGCGGCGCGGGGCCAGGACCACGGAACCATTGGACCGGGCCAGGTAGGAATGCAGGATGACAGGAGAGACTTTCTTGTATTTTTCTCCGGGAAGGTAGCCGACGGATGCGCCGGTGGCCGGATACCATTTTTCCAGCAGATGGCCATACACCCGGGCCAGGGAATCGCTTCCGGCTGCGTAAATGAGTTGGTAATGCTTGGTCTGAAAGGTATTCCACTGGATCTGGGCCGGATCGGTTCCGGTGATGGAAATCTGAGCCTGGAGCGGAAGCCCCAGGGCTATGGTCAGGATCAGCGAGGCGAGGTGAATCCAGGAAAGTCTCATGATGGCGGTTTATAATAAAAAGACCGGGCTGCGAAAAGCAACCCGGCCTTTATCTTGGTTGGGTTGTCTTACTTCTTTTCAGCTTTCCGCTTGGCGGCGGCAACGGTGGCATCATACATAATCGGGGTACCGATCATGATGGAAGCGTAGGTACCGATGACGACACCCAGGCAGAGGGCTACGGAAAGACCGCGGATGCTCTCACCACCGAAGATGGCAATGGCGAGCATGGTCACCAGGGTGGTCGCGGACGTGTTCACCGTACGGGTGAGGGTCGCGTTGAGGGCCTTGTTGACGGTCTCCTTGAATTCGGCCTTCGGATGCAGGCCCACCATTTCACGGATACGGTCGAAGATAACCACGTTATCGTTGATGGCGTAACCGATGATGGTCAGGATAGCGGCGATGAAGGTCTGGTCCACGTCCAGGTTGAAGGGCAGGATTCCGCTGAACAGCGAGAAGAAGCCAATCACGATGATGGCCGTGTGGGCGAGGGAAACGACGCCACCCAGACCCCAGGTCCAGCCTTTGAACCGGAGGGCGATGTAACCGAAGATAACCAGCAGGGACAGGAGCACGGCGATGATGGCATCGCGTTTCATGTCGTTTGCAATGGTCGGACCCACCTTGTCAGAGGAAATGATACCGTTCGGGTTGTCCAGGGTGGAACGGAACTCGTCCAGGGTGATACCCTCGGCGAAGAAGCCCTTGACGGCGTTGTAGAGTTTGCTCTCGACTTCGGCATCCACATCGGTAGATTCCTGATCGTTCTTGTACTGGGTGGTAACCTTCATCTGGCTCTCGCCACCGAACTGCTTCACCTCCACGGCACCGTCGAACTCGACGACGGCAGCTTCGCGGATGGCTTCGGCGGTAACCGGCTGGTCAAAACGGATCACGTAGGTACGGCCTCCCGTGAAATCGACACCGTAGGTAAAGCCCTTGGTGAAGATGGAAACGAGGGAGATCAGGATCAGGGCGCCCGAAAGAACGTAGGAAATCTTCTTCTTGCCGATGAAGTCGACATTGGTGTTCTTCAGGAAGTTCTTGGTAGCGGCACTCTCGAAGGTGACGTTCTTGCCTCTTGCCACGCGGGCCTCGAAGATAAGGCGGGTGATGAAGATGGACGTAATCACGGAGGTGATGATACCGATGATGAGGGTGGTGGCAAAGCCCTGGACCGGACCGGAACCGAACACGAAGAGAACGATACCGGTAAGCAGGGTGGTCACCTGGCCGTCGAAGATGGCGGAGAAAGCGTTGCTGTAACCATCGGCGATGGCCTTTCCGAGGCCCTTGCCCGAAGCAAGCTCTTCCTTCACGCGTTCATAAATAATAACGTTCGCATCCACGGCCATACCCATGGTCAAGACCAAACCGGCGATACCCGGCAGGGTAAGGACGGCACCGAACGATACGAGGGTACCGAAGAGGAAGAGGACGTTGCACAGCAGGGCGATGTCGGCCGCGACACCGGCACCCCGGTAGAAGAGCACCATGTAGATGAGCACCAGGATGAAGGCGATGATGAACGAAATCATACCGCTGCGAATGGATTCTGCACCGAGGGAAGGACCTACGACCTGCTCCTGGATGATGGTAGCAGGGGCGGGGAGCTTACCGGACTTCAGCACGTTGGCGAGGTCCTGGCAGTCTTCCATGGTGAAGTTACCCGTAATCTGGGAGTTACCGCCGGTGATTTCGCTCTGAACCGTCGGATAGGAATATACCATGCCGTCCAGCACGATGGCAACCTGGCGTTTGAGGTTGTCCTTGGTCAGGCGGGCCCAGGTGTTGGCACCTTCGGCGTTCATGGTCATGGAAACGTACGGGGAACCGTTGCCCTTGGTACCGTCGGTATCCACGCGGGCGTCGGTCACGGCACCGCCGTCCAGCGGGGCCAGGCCGTCACGGGAGGTGGACTTGATGGCCACCAGTTCGTACAGGTTGCTGTTCTTGATATAATCCGTCGGTTTCACGGACCACATCGGGATGAATTCAGCCGGGAAGATTTCGGCAATCTGCGGCATGCGCAGGTATTTGTTCACCTTGGCGGTGTCCACGCCGGCGGCGAAACCGATGCAGGCGTTACCGTTCCAACCCGAAGGCTGCAGGACGGCGAACAGCGGATTCTGCTTGCGATAGGCTTCCATTTCGGCGGTGTTCTCCTGGTTGAGTTCCGCGGTCAGGAGGGAATCGGCTGCTGCCGGTGCTTCAACGGGCGTCTCGACAACGTTCTCACCCTCATCGGCGAGGATTTCGGCGAGTTTGGCGTTGGCCTCGGTGAGGTACTGCTGCAGTTCCTGATACTGGAAGGTGGGCCAGAACTCGAGGGAAGCCGTTCCCTGGAGGAGTTTGCGGACACGCTCCGGCTCTTTCACACCCGGAAGTTCCACGAGGATGCGGCCGCTGTTGCCCAGTTTCTGGATAGACGGCTGGGTGACACCGAAGCGGTCGATACGGTTGCGGAGGACGTTGAAGGAGTTGGAAATGGCGCTTTCGGCCTCGCTGCGGATGACATCGATAACCTGATCGTCGGTGGATTCCGGTTTGATCTTGTCGCGCATTTCATACGTGCCGAACACCTGGGAGAGGCGCTGGCCGCCGCCGACTTCCTTCCAAGCCTGTGCGAACAGGCTGATGTAGTCCTCGCGGGAAGAGACGCTGCGCTCGGTGGCCAGGTCGAGGGCCTGGAGGAAAGCCGGGGAGGAATTGCCGCCCGCGATGGCCTTCACAAGGTCTTTGAGCTGCACCTGCAGCATCACGTTCATACCGCCTTTGAGGTCCAGACCGAGGTTGATTTCCTTGGCTTTGACATCCTTGAAGGTGTAGCCGAGGTAAACTTTCTCGTTGGAAATGGAATCAATGTAAACACGGTTCTGCTCCTTGCGGATGGAATCCAGGTAGTAAGCCTGCTCCGCTTCGGGAACCTTGCTGAATGCAGCACTGCTCTGGGCCGCGAGGGCAGCCTTCTCTGCGTAGTTGGCGGCTTTCTTCTCCTGAAGGGCCGTTACGGCCGTGAAAGAAAGCTGCCAGAGGCAGGCGATGGCCAGCAGAATCGCTACAAGTTTGATAGCACCTTTGCTTTGCATTTTGTTATATTTTTAAATTATTTTAATTCTTTCACTTTGCCTATGAGGGCAAAATAGGGTACAAAATTACTATTTTTTTCCGAGTAACGAAATTTTCTGCGAGTTATTTGCTATTTTTGCGGTTACAATCAAGCTTCGGAAGGGATGACAGAAACAAGAATACATCGGATTGCAGCCGTCGTTGCAGCCCTTTTGGCGGGCGTGTTGCCCCTGGTTGCCCAAACGGTTCCGGACACCCTCCGGCAAACCGACCGGATCAAGTCCAAAATGGATTCTTTGCAAAAGGCGATTCGCGGAAGGAAAGACACCCTCCGCACTCTTCCGGCTTTCTTCGGAGAGCCCCTCAACGAGGCCGCCGATTCTCCCCTTGTTTCCGGAAGTCCGGACGATACCCTGCCCGCCCGGCCCGTCTGGACGGCTCCGCGCCTGTTGGTCCGTGGCGATTCTCTCCGCCGGGCCTATGCCTTTGCTGAGTCGGTAAATGCCTACCGGGAAGCGCTGCGCCTGTGTGATTCCACCCTGTCCGGGCCCTATCAGGACAGCCTCCTGCTGGGCCAGAACGCCTTGAGCATGATGGAATATTGCAGCCAGCCCGTGGTGGTGGCGCGTCAGCGATTCTCACGCAAGGATTTCTTCCTGTACTATCCCTTGAAAGACCGCGCCTGGCGGCCCTGTCCCAATCCGCTGGATTCCCTCGGGAGGGGAGCGATGTATATCGACCCGGAGGCACGGACGCTGTATTATTCCGCGATGGACGAGGATGGCATCCGCAACCTCTACCGGACGCGCGACCTGGATTCGCTCTGGTCGGTGCCCGAACTGATCAACGAGCAGATGACGAGCCAGTCCGACGAGGTTTTCCCCATGCTGTCGCCCGACGGGAAGTCCCTCTATTTCGCCTCCCGCGGACTGTACGGGATGGGCGGCTACGACCTGTATGTATCGCATTGGAACCCGGAAACGCACGATTGGGATGTGCCCATGAACCTCGGGATCCCGTATTCGTCGCCGTTCGATGATTTCCTGTTCATCAACTCCGACGACGGAAAATACTCCATGTTTGCATCGAACCGCGAATGCTCGCGCGACAGTGTCTATATTTATGTGGTCGAATACGACAGCATGCCGGTGCGGCAGGCCTTGTCCGATGAGCGTCAGGTGAAGCAGTTGTCCTGCTTGCTCCCGTCCGAATCCGGCACCTATATCGACAACAAAAATGCTGTGGAGGATCCGGTTCGCGACAACCCCGAAACGCAGGAATACATGCGCCAGATGAAACAGGTCCGTTCCCTGCGGGATGCGATTTATGCCTTTGGACAGGCCCTGGACGAGGAGCGTGCGGCGTTGTCGTCGCTGCCGGAGAGCGAGCGGGCCGCCGCCATGGAAGCCGTTTTGGAGAAGGAACGGGCGCTGCCGGCCATGAACGATTCCCTGAAAAAGGCTACGGCCGCCCTCCAGCAGATCGAGATGGATTTCCTGATGAAGGGTGTGGTTATAGACCCCTCCCGCGTGAAGGCCGATGCCGAAAAAGAAGTGGTGGGCGCCTCGTCGGGCTATGCCTTCACCCGCAAGACAATGGGCCCGCCGCTGGAGATCCGCGTGCAGCGGCCCAAGCCGACGTTCGACTATACGTTCATGGTTTTGCCTGAAGGCCGTTTTGCAGAGGACAATACCCTCCCGGCAGGCCTTGTCTATCAGATCCAGCTGTTCTCCTCCGCCGGGAAGGCCACGGTGAAGCAGTTGCGCGGCCTGAGTCCCGTATTCGAGAAAGCGAGCGGGTCGCGATATACCTATAGCGCGGGCGTGTTCCGGTCCTATAAGGATGTGCTGGCCAACCTGAACAAGGTAAAACGCCAGGGCTTCCGCAACGCCTTTATCGTGGCGTACAATGACGGCAAGTCCGTTTCCGTCCAGCAGGCCCGCAACCTGGAGAAAACCCTGCGTCCGATCTATTGGATAAAGGTATATCCTCCTGATGGCCAGGCGCTTCCGTCGCTCGCCCTGCGTGCCATCCAGCAACAGGGAGCAAAAGATATCATGCGCGGGGTTGAGGGCGGTTCCGTCGTCTTCACCTGCGGACCTTTTGCAAAAAAGGAAGACGCCGATGCGCTCCGGGTTTCCCTTCGCGCCGTTGGCGTCTCCCATGTAGAAATCGAAGAAAAAATTTCCGACTGACCGGGGTTTCTACCACCAGCAGGTGAGGTAGAGATTGTTCACCTCTTTGGTGTTCCAGTCCGGGTTCTGGGAACCGTTCGAATCGACCCAGGACTCGTAGTACGGATAAGCGTCGCTGAAATACATCTTGTTCCAGACATGCTTGGTGAGCGTCGGGCTCTTGAAGCCCCAGACCTGACCGCCCTTGCTATAGTAAGGGATGGTGGCATCCAGCTTGTCGGTATTGGCGGCAAAGACCTGGTCGTATCTGGGTTTGTAACCGTTGGGTTTCTCCTTTACGGCGAAGTCAACGGGCTGATAGCCTTTCAAACCCACGGGCGAGAAGTCGTTGTTGACGATGTAGAAGTTCTGGTTGGTCGTCACATTCACAGCGTCAATCATATTCTTCAGGGCCTTGGCGCTTTCTTCAGCGGACATTTCGGCACGCGGTTTCATGTGATAGATCACCGTGTAGGTGTACAGACCGCCATCAACGTTCACATAGCCGGGAATGGCGTTGTAGAACGTCTGGCTCTGGATGTATGCCAGGGTGGCAGGCGTCGTAATGTCGGCCAGAGCCGCATCGTATTGCTCGGTCTTGGGTGAGGTCCAGTATTTGTTGACGCGGGGATTGAACACGGTCTTGTGCGTGGTGCCCTTGTCGTCGATACGGGTGTATTCCTCGGTGCCGGCGCCGCGGTTGGCGTCGTTCAGGCGCTGCAGGCCACCAATCTCGATGCAGGGACGCAGGGGATTGGACTCATAGTGCAGCGAATTCTCCTGCAGGGTGCCCACCGTCCAGTTCGGGAGTTCACCGTGAGGGTTCTGCCAGCTGTCCAGGGTCTTGTAATCAGAGATGGATTCCACGTACTGCTGGTCGAAACCTTCCAGGATCATGCCCACGCGCCAGGGAGCCTGGGCGCCGGTAACACGGACGTGGATAACGGCTTTCACCTGCTCGCGCCAGCCTTCGGAGGCGAGGAGGGCGTCCGGAACCACAACGGCTTCCACATCATAGTCGATGATGCAGTCGTTGAAGTCGGAGTCGTATTTCTTGCCATCTACGCGGCTGGAAGAAGGCCAGCTGTCTTCGAACATCACCACGCCGCTGGAGTGGTAGAAGGTGTAGCCCAGGTCGGCGGTCGCGTATTCCTTCGGTTCGGAAAGCTTGACGGTGGTGTTGCCGGCTTTTGTGGCGGCGGAAACCTTCGTGTTGATAACGGCGTTGTCCAGCAGGGCAACCGTCTTTCCGTAAATCTGATAGGTGACATTGGCCACGGTCGGGACGGCGGAGACGAGGGTAAGGTGAACCTGGCCGAACGGATCGACATCCTTTCCGTCGTTGGGAACGACCACCTGCGGATCTACAGGCACTTCGGCCGTGGTGGTCTGGCCGGAAGCGGTTTCATACGAAACGAGAACCGACTTGGTGCCGACGGGCACAACTACGTCGTAGTCACCGTAATAGTCGCCAGTGTACGGTTCCTCTTTAGACGCGTTGTCACCGCAGGCGACTGCCAGAACGGTGACAAATCCCATAAACAGCAATTTGAACAAATTTTTCATTTTGAAAAAAAACTGCACGTTTGTATTTGAAAACTTTCGTGGAGCACAGGGGGATCGAACCCCTGACCTTTAGATTGCGAACCTAACGCTCTACCAACTGAGCTAGTACCCCAATAATTGTTCCAAGCCACAAAGGTAGATACAATTCCTTTAAAAATAAAATAATAAGCTGATTTTTACCCAAAAAAAGCCCCGTGTACGTACACGGGGATCGAAAAGTGCCAAATAATGGGGCCAATTGTTACAGACAGGCGCCGATTTCCCGGAGCCGGGAAGTCAGCCTATCGGTATCCAATTGAAGAACATTGACTTCCGTTTTTCCCTGTACGGCCTGGGCCGCGGCCACGCCGGCGGCCTGTCCCATGCCCATGCAACTGGCCTGGACCCGGAGGGATGCGAAGGCCTGCCGGTCTGCGCTGATGCAGCGGCCCGCCACCAGCAGGTTGGGGAAACCGGCGGCCACGAGGGCGCGGTAGGGAACGTACGCCGGCTGCTTCAGGAAGGTCACCTGCTGGGTGGCGCCGGATGCGGCGTGAATATCGATCGGATGTGCTCCGCGCGAGACGCTGTCGGGATAGCGGACCCCATTCACGTATTCCTCGCCCGAAATGACGTGCACCCCCCGGATGCGACGGGTTTCGCGGACGCCGGCCTGGGGGGCGACCATCGATACATGGCAGTTCCGGAATTCCGGGAAATGTTCCCGGAGGACGTTCGCCATTTTATAGACATCTTCGCGCAGGCGGCATTCCGCGGCCGTGAAATCGCGGTTATCGCAGGCATCGGTCTGCGTGCGGGTCATGTTCACCGCCACCACGCCCGGATGCAGCAGGGTGCAGAACCACGGTCCCCCGAAATCGGGGATTCCCCATTCTTCCGCGTGCCGTATCAGTTCTTCGCGGATGGGCAGGCAGTGGCAGTTCACGCCCTGCCTGTTGTGGTGCATGGCTTCCGCGATCCGGGGCGATTCGGTATCCACTCCCGCGAGCACGAAGTAGGTGGATGCGGGCTGGAGGGGCCGGTCCGCCGGCAGCATCGGCACCCCCGCGAAATGGGCCAGGTCGGCATCGCCGGTGGCATCGACAAATACTTTGGCGGCAAGGGCTTCCGTCCCGTTTTTGTTTTCGATGAACACGTGGGAAATCCGGCCCTGTGCGGTTTGGCAGCCGGACAGCCAGGAATGCAGGTACAGGTCGATGCCGGCCTCCAGCACCATGCGTTGGCAGCACAGTTTGTACAGCTCCGGGTCAAAGGCCACGTTCCCCAGCGGCTTTTCGATCAGGCCTCCGCCCATTTTTTCCAGGCGCTCCAGAAACTCCCATGGAATGCCGCCGATCACCTTTTCCCCGTTGTAGGTAAAGACGCTCAGCGGCGTCACCAGGCTGTTGGTGGCGGCTCCGCCCAGGAAGCCGTATTGCTCTATCAGGGCGGTTTTCGCCCCTTCCCGGGCTGCGGCAATGGCGGCAATGAATCCGGCCGGGCCCCCTCCGCAGACGACCACGTCATAGGTCCCGGCCACGGTGGCCTCGCGGGTAAATTGAATCTTTTCCATTAGAATTCGACCGTTGCTTCAGGACATGTAGTATATTGATAGGTAATGCCATCCGGCGCGGCTTTCACCACGTTCAGGCCGGAGAATCCGTCGTGGAGCGGACTGCCCACCGGACCGGCGGTGATGAATTGGATGCCATCGATTTCCGTGTAATAGCAGGTGTGCGTATGGCCGGCGAACAGGGCGTCCACCCCATATTCCTTGAAGAGGGCGAGGTATTCTTCCCGTTTGGGTATCGGGAAATTGAAATAGTCTTCCGGTTCGTCCAGGGACTCGCGAATCACCGGGCAGTGGGTGAAGAGCAGGATCTGGCGGGCTTTCCGGGCGGCCGTGAGTTCGGCTTTCAACCAATCCAGCTGCTCTTCCTCGGCCGCCACGTCGCCGTCCTTGATGGGGCAGCTGTCAAAGCCGATAAAGGCCACGCCGTCCTTGGTGAAGGAGAAACGGTCGTAGCCGTTGAAAGCGAGGAAGGCTGCGTGATTTTCGGACGTGTAGGGGCGCTCGTCGTGGTTCCCGGGCAGGGCAAAAACCGGAATGGACGGGTCGATTTCGGCCAGCCGCCGCTCGTAAACGGCTTTCTGTTCCACGTCGGCGGTATTGTTCACCAGGTCGCCGGTAATGACCACGCAGGCGGGCTTGATGCGGTTTACCGCCTCTACGGCCAGGCCCATCAGCGAATCGGACTGGGCGTAATGCGCCGTGGTGTCCAGGAAACCGATCTGCGGGTCGGACAGGTGCATGAAGGTGACCGTCTTGTTGTTGCAGCAGGCGCCCGCGCTCAGCGCGATGGCAGCCAGAAGGAGGATTTTTTTCATATCGGAAGGATCTTAATTATCATACCAAAGGACCGGTTTGCCGCCCATTTGGATGTCCAGGGTTCCGCCGGCGACGATATCGGCATACTCCAGATACGGAAGCCGGTAAGGCCGCCCGTTCAGGCGGAGGGTTTGAATATAGCGGTTCCGGTCGCTGTTTCCATGCACCCGGATGCGGAAGGTTCCGCCGTCCACCTGGAGGGTGGCGCCGTTCAGCAGGGGCGAGCCGAACCAGAACCGGGTCGATGCCGGTTCCACCTGGTAGAATCCCAGGGCGGAAAGGATGTACCAGGCACTCATCTGCCCGACATCCTCGTTGCCGCAAAGGCCCTCCCGGCCGGTGGTGTAGAGGGTGGTCATCACCTCGCGGAGGCGGTCGGCGGCCTTTCCGGGCTCGCCTGCCAGGGCATAGAGGTAGATGATGTGGTGGCTGGGTTCATTCCCGTGCACGTACTGGCCGATGAAGCCGGACATGTCCGGCACGTTTTCTTCTTCCCGCGGCGGAACGGCCGTGAACAGGGAGTCCAGGCGTTCGATCAGCTTTTCGCGGGAGCCGAAGAAGCGGACCAGGCCGGTAAAATCGTGCGGGGCCAGGAAGGAATACTGCCAGGCATTCCCTTCGCAGTAGTCGTCCCAGTCATGGTTTACCGTAAACGGATCGAAGGGCGTCCGCCAGCTCCCGTCGGCGAGCAGCGGCCGCACGAAGCCGGTCGATGCATCCTGATACCGGCGCCAGGAATGGGAGCGGTCCCACATTTCGGCCCCGAATTCGTCATAACCCAGGAAATCGGCGGCAGCGGCCGTCGCGGCGTCGGCAATGGCATATTCCATGTCTTTTGCCACCGAATAAGGGGTCCGGTCGGCGGGGATATAGCCATATTCTTTCCGCAGGTCCTGTGCCCGGTCATCCTGCTGTACCGTCAGGCGGCAGGTGCGGAAAGCTTCTTCCGGATCGATTCCGGGAATTTCTTTGACAATCGCGTCCGCTACGGCAATCACGCCCGGATTGCCTACCATGCAGTCCGTCTCGTTGCCCATCAGGTGCCAGACCGGAAGCCGGCCCTGTTCCTGGAAAATCTGCACCATCGTATTGACGAAATCGGCCCTGCGCTGCGGCTGGATGATGTTGTACAGGGGCATGGCGGCCCGATAGGTATCCCACAGGGAGAAGGTGGTATAAATGGGGAAACCCGGGTTGGGATGGACGGCGTCGTCGGCACCCCGGTAGCTGCCGTCCACGTCGCAGAACAGCGAGGGGGCGATGGCCGTATGATAGAGGGCGGTATAGAAGACCTGCCGGACGGCTTTGTCCTTCGTACGGATGCGGATGCGGGACAGTTCCTTGCGCCAGGCCTGCCGGGCGGCCTGCCGGGTGGCTTCGAAGTTCCAGCCGGGCAATTCGGCCTCCAGCGCTTTCCGGGCGCCTTCCGTTCCGGTGGCCGAAAGGGCCACTTTCAGGAGCACCTGCTCGTTTTCATCGGTTCGGAACTGCAGGCGGGCGTAGCGGATCTGGTCGGTTTCCACCTCGGTCTGGCCTTTGGGAAAGCTCACTTCCACGAAGGGTTTGCTTGCGCGGGCATAAAAGAATTGTTTCTGGTTGCGGGCCCAGCCGCGTGAATGCCGCCAGCCTTGTACGGTGCAACTGTCCACGACCTCGATGTGCGTGTCCCGGGCATGGTCCCAGCCACCGCCGTGCTCCAGGTCAAAGACCAGGGCGGCCTCCTCCGAGGCGGGATAGGTAAAGCGGTACAGGCTCACGCGTTCGGTGGCCGTCATTTCCGCCAGGATGCCATAGCGTTCCAGCGGGACGCTGTAGTAGCCGGGCTGTGCGATTTCGCGGGTGCGGTCGGCATAAGACCAGAAGCCGCTGTCGGGGTTGCCTTCCGTCCCCCTTCCATACCGGACCGGACCGGTTACCGGCATGACGGTAATATCGAACAGGTCAGCGCAGCCCGTTCCGCTCAAATGGGTCTGGCTGAAGCCGATCACCGTGGAATCCGATGCGTGGTAGCCCGAGCTCCAGTCCCACCCTTGCGGGATGCTGGTCGGACCCGGCTGCGCCATGCCGAAGGGCACGCTCGCGCCCACGAACACATGTCCGTGGCCGCCGCTGCCCAGCGTGGGATCCACCCACGCCAGCGGGTCCTCCCGCTGCGTGCAGGCCGTGGCGGCCAGAAGTAAACCGAAGACGAAGAAAGCTCTCATGCGTTGACTATTTACGCCCGAATCGTGTCGGGTCATTTTACAAATGTAGCAATAATTTGGAACACTTTGCACGAATGAGGGCAAGGATGGGCTGAAAATCGCGATGATATCTGGAAAAGACATATCCAATAGACTTAGGGGGTGATATTCTCCCGTCTAAAGACCGGGAGCATCCGTGACACCACGGAAATTTTCCTGGTTCAACCAGTCACTGCTTCTTTTTTTTGAATAATTCTTGGTATATTTGCAAGAAGTAGAAGCAATTGATACTAAATTTGAATAATGAATATCTTTTACAATTATAATTCTGAAAAAGGGCGGCATTCGTTAAATCCTATGCTCTTCTGGGAATATGACTTGAAAACCCTTGATTTGCAAAAGTCAAGAAACCTTGTTGTTAAAAGAGTTGTCGAATTAGGGAAAAGTACGGATTTTTATGCATGTTTTGATTTATATGGAGGCATAGAGAACGTTGCGAAGATAGCCCAAGATGAAATTATTGGATTATCTGATAGGAATCTCCAATTCATGTGCGACATATTCCATCTTAACAAAGAAAACACTTTATGCTTCAAAAAGAAACAATCAAGGACAACACTCTTGAACTCCTAAAAAAACTACAAAGAGAAGAGACCCTGTCCACAACCCGTTTGGTAGGTGGCACCGCACTTGCTTTACAAATTGGACATCGCATCAGCGATGACCTGGACCTTTTCTCCAAAGAGCCCCTTGACATAAACGCCATTGAACAAAACCTGACACATAAATTCAATTTTTCCGCTCATTTCATTTCGAAAGGAAGTGTCCGTGGAGAAATCGATGGCATCAAAATCGATATCCTTCATCATCCCTATGAATGGATAGATGAGCCTGTCTGCGAAGAAGACATTATTATGGCATCTCTTCAAGACATAACTGCCATGAAACTTAACTCCATCATCCATAATGGAACAAGGCCCAAAGATTTTCTGGACGTAGCATATCTCAGCCAATATTTCTCTTATGACAACATGCGCTCGCTCCTGGTTCAGAAGTACCCGGAATATGACCCCATTCTTCTTGACCGTTGCATAAACTATTTTGATGATATCGAAACAGATTTCGTAGCAGATATCCGACTGGTTGACGGCCGTGTAAATTTCAACAAAGTGAAACAAAGGCTGATCCAGATGACAGACAATCCATTTGATAAATTCGACAATCCACCAAGCAAGTCCAGAGAGATATAACTCAAAAGAACAAATATCCGAAAGATAAAAAGTCCTAAAGGAGTCTCTAAAAAAACGATATGCCAAAAACATGAGATGGAGAGCCGGACGCTTGGTCGGAGCGCGGGGGTATAATGCAAAAAAAGGGCGCAGCCCTTCATGACTGCGCCCTTCAACTTAATGACTGTGGCGTCAGAGATTATTGTATCTCAATCTGCTTGACGGCCTTCTGGACATCCGCTTTCTCCTTCTTGGGGATGTGGACATTCAGCACACCGTGCTCCACCTTGGCTTCAATCTTGTCGGCCTCGGCATCCTCGGGAAGCGTAAGCATCTGCTGGAACTTCTCGTAAGAGAATTCACGGCGTAGATACCTTCCGTGCTGTTTTTTCTCATGGTTATCGGCCTTCTTTTCCATGTTGATGACAAGGTTGTTGTCCTCGTCCACATGGACCTGAAAGTCCTCCTTGGTGAGACCCGGAGCGGCGAGCTCCACGTCATATTCTTTCTCGTTCTCAATTACATTGATGGCCGGAGCGGTGTAGTTCGTTCTTTCCATCCAGCTGTTGTCGAAGAAGTCGTTGAAGATGTCAGGCAACCAGCTTTGATTCCTTCTAATCGTAGGTAACATAACAAAATCATTTTAAACATTCTTCGGTTTCAGGTCCTTACGTGGCCTTCCGTCCGGGTTCCTCATCGGAACACCTAAGGATATTGCAAAGCTGGTACCAGTGCCGGGATGATGGACTTTTTGTCACCATAGAAGTGCCAAATAGTCTATTTTGTGGACAGAATGTCCGTAGGCTTCCTATCCGGCTGCCCGCCGGGAGTGTTCAGATACAGCGAACTGATGCCCTGATGCATCCGTGCGAACTTGTCAAATTCGTTGTTATTCATGGCGTTCTTTTCTGTTCTTTGAGGGAATCAAAAATGTGGTAGATCAATCCGGTTTTACCATATCTGCGTGGTGAAATGAGGGTTACATTTGAACCGTTTTCCAGAAAACGCAGGATATCTTCCATTTCGCAAAATGCGAAACGCAAAATGTGAAATTAAAAGCCAATCTTGCCTTTTTTGTCGTCCCACTTCAGGCTTTCCACATCGGCCTGACTTTTATTTTTATCTATGAATATTACCATTGGAACGGCTGGAGAAAAAAAATCGGGGACCTCGCCTCGCCGTCACTAAATAACGGCTCCGGACATGATCCCCTAAACGACATTGCAAATGTACGAAATAAATTTAATAATCTAAAATTTTCTCGCGACTGTTTGAAAGAAGTTACTTTGTTGGAAGCGGAAAAAATGAAACTGGGTAATCCGTCAAAGGAAGAAGAGTATATTCTTACGCTTGAGGAAAAGAAAAAAACGTTCATTCCGAAGTCGGTTGTTTCGAAATCCGTCTACGACAAGCTGACAAGTCTCGATATCAAGACCGTCGGCGACGTCCTGGCCAGGGGGCACGTGGAAATGGAGGCCTTAACGAATACCGCAACCGTCTCAAAGATAGATGCGTTCATGCGAACCATGGGTCTCAGCCTTTTCCCAGAATAAGGGATTTCATTAATTCATATGTACTACAGACCGGGAATCCAGCAATACCAGAAACCATTCCCGATGAAGATAGTTGCTTTGGCGGATATCAGTTCTCATCCTCGTTAAGAGGGAATAGATGGAATCCTTCTTGAAATTTGTCAACGCAGCGATTTGTTCTGCCGGGAGGCCCAACAGGTCATAGCATACAATCTGATACTCCTTTTCACTAAAATCCGTTTCTGAACGGAGTTTTTTCATGAAATTGTCCAGTTCGGTGTTTACCAATTTTTCCAATCGGCGATAGGCTTGTTCGTCACCGAAATATTCTGCCAGAAGGCGTTTTACAGCCTGATAGATTTTTTCCCGTTTAAACTCATGTTTGTTCCGGTTCTCCTCGTATACGACCTCCAGCGGACCAAGGATTTTGAATCTACTCTGTAGGTTCCGCAGGGCCGCACGCTGCTGTTCCTGTCGTAACCGGTTCAGTTCGGCCTGCTCTGCGTTACGGCCATCGGCAACTACTTTCAGCGTTTCACTGTTCATCTCTGACATTGATTGCCATTTCGTCTTTTCCTGTTCTACGGCCTTTAGGCGCCGCTCGTCCCGTCGCTTGTGACGGGAAAAGGAAAACGCCAGAATGCCCAACGTAATCAGGCTGGCCAGCAAAACCTGTGCAATTACCAGCGCCCGTTTACGAGCCACCAACTCCTCCTCCTTTTTCTGCGCCTCGAAATAATCCCGCTGCGCCGCGATAGAGGATTGGGAGAGGGTTTGGCGAACGATATCTCCTTCAACTTCATAGGATTTATCCAACATTTCAAAGGCGGTTTTAAAGTCCCCTTTATCTCTGGCTACATACGCTTTATAATTTTTTAGTAACTGATATTCGGGAGCTGCGGTTTCGATTTGAGCAAGAATATCTTCTGCGGTATCGATTTGTCCTAATTTAGAATAAGCGATAGCCATATAACACCAGTCCTTTGCATTCAAAGGAGCACGATATTCTTGTGCCCGAGAGTAAAGCGTCAAACATTTTTGTGGGTCAATATCGGGTCTTGCCATACAAAGCTTGGCACAGATTGGCAACGCTCGCTTCATAAGGATAGTATCCGTTGGTTCGTTAGTGATAAAAGAATCCAATATTGATTCAGCCTCTTCCCATTTTTTTAATGGAAGGAATACCTCTGCTTTTCGGATTAATGCCATATTATAGGGATTGTCGTTTAATGTTTTCATTTTGAGTCGCGCGGGAGCCATCCCTTGCTTGCCGTCACGCCAACTCATCGTTTTTTATCATTTTGTCGCTTGGTCCGGGCTTCATCGCCCGGATTTCACGTCGTTTTTTCATCGTCATCCTGGAGTTCTCTTTCGAGGACTCCGTTAAGGAACCTTTTGAGCCACCCAACTAAGCTGCTTCCGCCTGCTGTTGCTCCATCAGTCTCTCCGCCAGCAGCACTGCGTTCGCCGTGTGGATGCCGAAGAAGATGTACAGGATCTCCGTCATCTTCATCCTCGCCTTGATCCTCCGCATCGAGTAGTGCTCCTTCTGAGTTCCGAAGGAACCTTCCATCGTCGTGGCTCTTTGTCTCGCAAGGTCCTCTCTCACAAAGTCTTTCTCACGCTTCTCCTTGGCCTTCTTCCCTTTCTGGACGAACGAAGTATGGATGCCGTTTGCCGTGCAGAGCTCTCGGTTGGCGTTCCCGGCATAGCTCGTGTCGCCACCGATTTTCTTCACATCCACCCCGAACAGCCGCTTGTGCATCTTGATGCAGTGCGCTAGCCTCGTCCCTTCGTTGAAAGCGTTGAAGGACAACTTCTCAATGAACGATATTCCATCCACCAGGATGTTGTTGCACTTGGCACCGAACTCCACTTTCTTCACTTCCTTTCCCCGCACGATGGGCCTCACGTAGGGCTTGTTCACGCTCACAATCCGGTTAGGAATGCTCTCGCGGGCATCGCCGCTGCGGAAGTGGTTGTTCTGCTGGCGATATACCATCGTAATGACATTCATCGTCTCTCGCTCTCTGACTGTCATCAACTTGGCATCCGGGTGCTCACGCTCCATCGTCCTCATCTCCTTCAGTATCTTGCCGAGCAGGTCCAGCAGTCGGCGGGTTATGCTCCGGGTCTGTCCCTTTGTGTGCTTCCGCTGCTTGCGGTACGTCAGGTTGGCCTTCTCGACGTCCAGGAACTTCGTCCGCGGGCGGTGGATGCCAAGACGTTTGCTCTCCTCGCACATCAGCTTATACGCCTTCTCGATGCATTCCCACAGCAGCTTCTGGTCCGTCGGATACCGCATGTCGCTCTCATAGCAGGTCGCGTCCGTGAACATCGTGTCCAGATCCTTCATGTACGGTTTCCAGGCCTCCGCCAGGCGGTTCTGCAGTTCCTGGATCTTCAGTTTCCCGGCCAGTTCCAAGGCAATGTCATCCAGCAACTTGTAGTTCGTCAGCGGATGCGCAGGGTCTATCACGATGTCACAGAACATCTGGTAGAACACGTTCCCGTTCAGCGCCTCCATCAGTTTCGGAAAGCTCATCTGCGTCTTCATCTTCAGGAACATCAGCGCCACCTTCCCCTCCGGCGTGAAGTATGACCTGCGGCCACGCTTCGGAGCCATTCTCTTGCTTACCAGAGAGAAGCTCTCCGCCATCTCGTGCAGCGGGAGGATCTTCTTCATCCTGCCCAGTTCAGTCTTTTCAAAGGCACCACGGTACTCTTCATAAAAATCGTACTCCGTGAACGGCAGATTGGGTGCAATCTCAGCAAAATTTCGTATCTTCGCCATACAAACTTTTTGTTCGATTCCTCCGATTTTCACTTTCCTAGGGTGTTCGGAGGAATTTTTATTCCTCATATCAAAGATACAAAATTTCTAACAATTTATCAATTAATTTGTTATAAAGTTTTCAACAATTTACGACTGTCCCTAAAGTAGTGCTATTATTATTATTGCTTTTCGAAAAGAATCCCTATCTTTGCAGTGTATAAGTTTAGGAGGCCCTGTCCGGAGCCGTTATTTTATGGCGGCGAGGCGGGGCCCCCGTTTTTCTTTCTTTGGGGTGTCCTCGCGGTATCGTTGGATTATTTTTTCGAGACTAATTCCATTCCTTCTGCCAAAGAGTTGTCAATTCTTTTAGCAAACCTTTCCAGCTCATTCTCCGGAATTCCAAGATTCTTTGCATGACGTCTCCATTGCGACACGCAATCACAAACAGAACGCATGATCTCTTTTGCGGAGTTCTTGTCTATAAGATAATAATCAGAGGCTTCCAGCAATGACGATAAAGAAGATGAATTCGTTCCTGTTGTAATCATTAAGGCCTGGGCTAAAGAATTTGTCGGATTCAAATCATAAGCCGGAGAAAGTGTCCATCCGTCTTTTGTCAGAAGAAAACCATGATTTCTGAAATGATCATCACAATTGCCAATAACAATATTAAATACGATTCTTCTGAACAATTCGGCAAGATTATTATCCAATTCGACAACGCCACATTGTCCTGCCATAGTTTCCGCTATATCAATATAACCCCGTCCATTATCCGCACCGTCTCCATCACGGAAACCGGTCAGAGTCAACGAAGATGCGAAATGTTTTCGCTTAGTTCCTATACGGTCAAACCTCTTTGAAAGAAGAGTATGATAAGGAGTAGGTCCTATCTTGAGCACAGAAGTTTCTGCTACGTTGATACCCGCAGCTTTTGCAAGCGTGCAAGCAAAGTGTTCCCAAAGACCCACATCATAAGAGTCTTTAACGGAAGGGATTTTTGCTATCCATAGATTATCATCGTCATCAATGACATTTGCTTTCGGACGAGCGCCTCCAAGGGAAGAGCCTTGTTCCCAAACATTGTACAACCAATCCTCACGTATTATCCGGTCGCCTTTTTGTTCAGATAGTTCTATTTCGTGTGCTTCCCTAATGAAATTACCGAGGGTTGAAATGGGTGGTACTCGCCGACCCGTATCATCAGAACCAAGATACTTTCCATTATATTTAAAGCGCAAGGCTCCCATCCTTGTCAGGTCATCAATACGAACGAGATATCCAAAATCATCGAAAACTCTAGGAACTTTCCCTTTTTTTGCCGCCTGTAACCTTTCCCTCTTATCAATCAAAGCGCGTCCCCATCTGTCAGGGAGAGCATCTCCGAAACATGAAAAAATAGGGCCGACAGAAGATTGTATCCCTTGAAACAGACCGATATCGGCAGATAGTTTTATCTTCGGAAAATTAAGAAGAAATTCATTTTCATAGACAAAACGATACGACGCGTTACCTTTAATACGCTCATATTCAAGCACACCAATTTTAACTTCTTCCGCAAGGAAATCGAAAGCCCCTAAAACTTCAATCGAATACATCGTAGTCTTCCTCCGGTTTCGTGTGTAACAACTTTCTGTTTACGTACATATCCCCGACAACGTCTTTTCGTGCAATCAATAAAATATCTTCATCCAATCCAAGTCCGAACAGAACCCGGACATAAATGCCGAAAGATACGGCAGGATTTCCTTTTTCAATTCTCATTACGGTCAATTCGGAACATTGCGCTCTTTTCGCCATTTCCACAATAGACAAGCCCCTCTTTTTTCTTGCAAGCCGAATTTGTTGACCGACAATCTGCATATTGGAAATAACTTTTCTGGGCAATCGCAGGGATGCAGAATTCTTTGACATAATACTATAATATAATAAAATAATTCGGTTGTTTTCCTATATTTTATGATAGTTATTTGCAAAGATAAACAAATAATTACAAAGAACAAAGTATGACAACCCCGAAAGAATATTGGAAAGCAGAACGGACGACCTCAACGCCGTGTTGCGTTTAGGCCGATAGTATTCTGCCGATTGGAATCGACCCTATAGAATCGTTCCCGGAACGGTGTGGCGGACGAAGGCTTCGGCGTAGGCGCAGCGGCATTCGAGGCCGCGGAAACGTTCCATGGGGATGTGCCATTCGTCCAGCAGGGGATCCATGCCCTGGCTTTCATGGCAGCGGCAGGCAGCATGTTTCTGTTCGATGACCGGGCTGATGTCCACCCAGTCAGTGGGATGGAACAATTGGCTCTGGGTGCCGGTCATGGCCTCGAAATAGTACAGGTCGAAGCAGCGGTCCAGGCGGCGCCAGGCATCCAGGACCAGCAAGGCGCAGATGCCGTGGTCGCGGTGGCTGTCAATGGGCCAGTGGGTAATCACCACGTCCGGTTTTTCCTGCTCCAGCAGTTCCCGCATCTGGCGGTAGCGCTCGCGGTTCAGTTCCGTATTGCCATCCACCTGGTCCATGAACAGGAACCGGGCACCGGTAACGGCGCAGGCAGCCTTCACTTCCTTTACGCGGATGGCGGCCGCTTCGTCGTGCGATTTGCCGGCGATGCCGGCTTCGCCCCGGGTCAGGTAGACGCTTACCACCTCGTGGCCCGCCGCGGAAAGCAGGCACATGGTGCCGCCGGCGCAGGTTTCCGGGTCGTCAGGATGAGCCCCGATAACCAGGATTTTCTTTTTGCCTTTCACCGCCTTATCAGCGGATGGCTCCGTGCCTTTTCCAGCCAGGGGAAGGCCCAGGACCGTCATGGCGGTGGCTCCTGCGGCGGTTTTAATCATTTCCCTCCGGTTCATATCAATAGGTCCATTCGTAATCGTAATCCGCGCCGCCGGCACCGATGCGGAAGGTGTGGACTTCGCGTTTTTCGGGTTTGACGGCGATGACATCCACGCACATCATCTGCCGGTAGTCGAAGAAGGCGTGGGTGGTCCCTTCGATCATCAGGTCCGGGCTCACCCAGCCGTAACCCTGGGTAATGTAGTAATCCACATCGTTGTAATCGACATGGCAGTTGGCGTGGCTGTCGCCGCAGAGCATGCCCGCCAGGGTGCCGCCGTCATGGACGAAATCGCTCAGGACGGCCATGAGGCGGATGTTGTTTTCTTGGGTATGGGTCTGGTTTATGGAAGAGACCATGTTCCAGCGGCCCATCGGGTGCGGCATATAGTGCGCCATGACCAGGACGGTCTTGTCTTTGGGCGTATCGGCCAGCAGACCTTTCAGCCATTCCTGCTGCGGCTCGTCGAAGAGATAATAGGAGTCCCCCAGCGTGCGGGTACCGGTGCTGTTCAGCAGGATGATGCGGATGTCCTTTCCGGGTACGTCGTACCAGCCCCAGGTCTTTCCGGGCACCAGCCGGTAGGCCTCGCCCGCCTTTTCCTGCCAGGGTTTCTGGAAGGTGGCGGAGATTTCTTCCTCGGTGAAATAGTTTTCCTTGCCCTTGCCGGCGTCCCAATCGTGGTTGCCCGGGGCATAGAGCCAGATGCCGTCGTATTGGTTCATCTGCTCCAGGGTATTGCGCACCACCGATGCGGCATAGACCGAATCCAGGGTGGCGGGATAGGAGTTCAGGCCGATATCGCCGAGCAGGGCCATGAAGTCAAAACCAAACAGCGGGGCGGCTTTGGCGGCATAGCCGATGTGTTTGTAGCTGAACCGGCCGGCGGTGTGGATATCGGTCAGGATGGGGTAGCAGAGCACCTCGTCTTCGCCTTTCCACTCGGCAAAACGGGCATAGGCTTCCTCAATCTGCGGCATCACAAAGCGGTCGTCGCTGGTCAGGGCGTCCTCCTCTTCCAGGATGTGCGTATTGAGCGGCCGCCAGGGGATGGTGGGCGTGGAATAGAGAAAATCGAGGGTCTGGCCTTTGTCGTAGTCGAAGAACTCGATGCGAAGTTTGTGCGTTCCTTTGGCCAGCGGGAGCGAGACCTCTTTGAGGATGGGACCATGGGCTCCATCGTTTTCAAGGAGCAGCTCGCCGTCAACATAGAAGCGGGAGCCGTCGTCCGTGCACAGCTTGAAGGAGTATTCTTCGGCTTTTTTCACGCGCAGATCGGTTTCGAAGAGCACGGCGAAGTGGTTGGCCGAATCGGGCAATTCCTCCAGGTCGAGGTTCTTCTTGACCCCCGTCAGGTCGGGTGCGCCGAGGGTGGAGAAGTCCGGCAGATAACGCTCGGGCCAGTTGTACCAGAGCTGATAATGCACCACGGGCTCTTGTTCCCCGCAGCAGGCGCCGGCCAGCAGGGTCCCCAGGGCGGCCAGCAAAAAAAGACGGACGGTACGCATCTTGCATTCGATTTATGGGTTCATGTTACAAATATACAAAAAAATCGGGATGACCGGTTATCGCGCGTGCACCACCTTCACGGGGCGGCGGGGTGCGACGACCACCGAATCGGGATGATCGCACGTCACGTTCTGGAGGCGGATCACGGTGGTATCGTAATGCATTCCGGGTGCATCGATCGCATTGAGCATCAGGATTTTGCTGTTGCCGATGCGGGAGTCGCGCAAGATGATGCTGTCCACCGGCGTGCGGCTCTGGATGAGGGCGGGAATCTCATTTTCCAACGATATCCGTTCGAAAACGATGTTGCTTTGGACAGGGATCTCCGCGTAGGGGTAGTAGCTGCGCGAGAACTGGTCGTGGTCAAAGTGCAGGCAGAGGGCGAGGTGGCGTTTTTTCTGCAGCCGGATATCGCGGAAAACCACATTCCGCACCCCGCAACTATGGCAGATGTTGGTGTCCTGCGACATGGTCCAGGTGATGCCGTCAGGGTAGGTGAGGGTTCCCTCCTGGTGCTCCGGCCGGCAGGTGGACGTGTAATTCTTTTTGATCTTGGGGCCGTTGCTGCGGTAGATGCGCCCGCCGCAAACCACTGCGTCGCCGGAGGACTGGATGTCCATGCCGGATTCCCAATCCCGCCAGCCTCCGGCGAGGATGCGCGCGAAAAAGCCCGTGGTGCCGTGCTCGGGGTCATCCAGGTCCGTGCAGTCCTCGATGAGTCCGTTTTCAATCCACCCGAGCTCGGGGTTCGAGGTGGTATAATCATGGGCGTTGAGGGCGATGGGGTCGTCGTAGGTCTTGAATGTACCGTGCCGCACCACGAAGTTGCGGCCGGGACCGAAGTGTACGGCATCCTTCATCCCTTCGATGTGTACGTTTTCCACGAGGACATCCTCGAAGGTGCAGATCTGCAGGCCGAAATCGTGCTTGGGCAGATCCGCGATGGTCAGGTGGTCGATTTGCAGGTTCTTTACATAGAAGAAGGCCAGCTGGCAGTTGAGGCCCACGATGGTGGGGATGTCTATGGGCCGGTCCGTCCCGGTATCCAGGCCATTGCAGCGCAGGTTCAGCCCGCTGATGAAGATGTCGTGGTCGTACGTGCGGGAGAAGGCGCCCCGGTTGATGAACGCGAACCGCGCGATGGACCCGTCCGGAGCGGGTACCCGGCGGAGCACCACCCCGCTGTCGAAGGTGAGACGGGTGTCGGAATCGACCTTCAGCGTGCGGCAGATATCATAGACACCGGCCTTCCGGACGTGGATGGCTCCACCTCCGTTCAGGCAGCGTTGCAAGGCTTCCGTATTGGCCGTCGCGTCGTTCCCGGGCAGGAAACCGATGCGGTTTGCATCCTTCTCCTGTCCCAATCCGGCCGGGGTATGCGCCTCGTCGGCGACGCCGGCCGAAATGCCCGAGAAACCATAGGTGGCGCGGGTGGCTTTCGTGGCGCGGAGCCAGCAGGAATCGACCGCGGACGTGGCGGGGATGCGCGCAACCGGCGGAAGAACGAAGCCGGGAATGACGTCCAATACCGGCGGATGTTCCGTGAAGCCTTTCAAGGGATCGTCCGGATCCAGGAAACCGGGATTCGCGACGGTCTTCCAGTTGTCCTGCAGGTGCGAGATAAAATTGGCTTTCCCGGAGAGGTCGTCATTATAATAATGGTCGCTCCAGACCACTTTCTCGAAGGCCCATCGAACATGATATAATACATTGCGGATGAATTCGTTGCGCTGAGGCTCGGCCGGATCGCCTTCGTAGTAGGATGCGAATTCGGGGTAGTGGGCGCGGAAGGCGGGCCCGTCCACCAGGGCCACCGAGTCGCGGTGGGCGATGAGGCGGTCGGCGCCCCAGGTCTTCAGCCGCCCGTCGGTCTTGACGGCCGCGCAGGGCAGGTCCATGAAGATATTGTCGTGGTAGCGGATATCGCTGCCGCCCCCGATCTGGACGGGCGGTGAGGTGATGTTGCGGAGGATATTTCCGTACACCTCGGCTGCGCCCGAACCGTCGTCGTGGTAGAACGCACGTACGTTGAAAGGCACTTCGATGTCGTGGACATAGTTCCAGCGGATCACACTGCCCCGATGGGTTGGATTGCGCCCATAATAGAGGGCGCCGTTGTCTTCAATATCCATGCAGACATGGTGGATATTGTTGCATTCCACCGTCTGGTCGTTGCCCAGCATCAGGATGGCCATCGTGGCCGATTGGTAAATCTCGCAGCCCGATACGCGGTTGCCCAGGCCGCTCATGGCCACGCCCACGCGATATTGCATCTCGATCCGGTTGAAATTGCGGATGCGGCAGTTTTCTACGTAATTGTCGCCCCGGACGATGTTTGTCCGGTCACCTCCGGCGAGTTCCACCGCTCCGGCTCCCAGATCGTAGAGCTCGCATCGGGAAAGGCCGCTGGTGCGGCAGGCCGAATCGACCGTAACCGCAACGTGCCCCATTCCATGGATGCTGCAGTCCTCCAGGCGCGTATCGCGGCAACCGAGGATGCGTACGCCGTCACCCCGTGAGCAGGAGAGTTCCAGACCGGACAGAACCACCCGGTTGCAGTGCTTCAACTGCACCAGCGGCGCTTCCATCACGCTCATTTCCAAGGTGTGCGTCCCTTCCGGCAGCATCACCCAGCCGCGTTTCTGTTCGGTATCCAGGGCATATTCGCCCGGGCAGGTCACCTCTTCGGGGATATTCAGCACCTTCCAGCGCTGGAAGTGCTCGCCTTCGCGGCGGCCGAAGCCGTAATTGGTCAGGCTGCCCGCCTCGAGGGTCTTGTCTGCCCCTATCCGGGCGACGGGGACCAGTTCACTGGTCCATCCGAAACGGAAACACCCCCACAGCCACCCCATCTGGGGATTTTTCCATTCCAGAGGACGGTCCTCGCGAAAGGAAAGGGTGCCGAATCCTTCGTCGTCTTGCGGGCGGATGCGGCCGCGGCCGGCCACGACCACGGAATCCAGGGGGAGCGCCGTTCCGTCGGGCCACTCGCTCAAGCGCAGGGGGACGCCGTCGGCAAAGAGTTCAGACCAGGCCGGACCGGTCAGGTGCGGATCGCCCTTCGGGCTGATGGCGCCCAGCGGGTAGCGGCGCAGGTCCAGCCGGCGCACGCCGTCGGCCAGTGCGAAACCTTCCGCCGCTTCCTTCTTCCCTGCGCGGCGCAGGTGCCGCAGGGGGATGCGGACGCCTCCGCTCAGGCAGGCGCCCTCACCAAGGATGACCAAATCGCTCTTTCCCTCCACCACCAAGGTCTGGCGCAGGCGATACACACCCTTGCACAGCACGAGGGTATCGCCCGCCGTGGCCTTGTTTACCGCCCGCTGGAGGGCTGCCGGCCGCCGTACGCGGATTTCCCGGGATTGGAGTGAAGGAGTTCCGGCCAACAGGCACAGGCATAGCGCAACAATAGAGCGGATGGGGATACAAAGACGTTTATTCATACTACAAAGATAGTATTTTTAGACGTCTTTCATAGAAATCAGCGCCGAATTCGGCCCGGGCGGGCACGAAGCCCTGCTGGCCATAGTGGCTGGACCAGGTCCACTTTCAGGTGCTGGACCAGGTCCACCGATTCTGGCTTTGAAAGGCCTGCAAGCCTTGCCAAAACAACCAGACCTTCCATGCTAGGGGGCATTTTCCTGGAAGGCCCTGCGATTTTCAAGGGGACCTTCCATGCCAGAGGCCGATTTCCCGGAAGGTCCTGCGTTTTTTCGGGGGACCTTCCATGCCAGAGGCCGATTTCCTGGAAGGTCCTGTGATTTTCAAGGGGACCTTCCATGCTAGGGGGCATTTTCCCGGAAGGTCCCTCTAAAAACCAAACCTGACGAGCAACGATTATGCCGGTTCCAGAGCTTCCTCCGGAACCGGCAAGGTTTAACCTTGTATGATCAATATACGGAGAAAACTAGAAATTCAGTGCGAAGCCAATTCCGGACGGCGTGGTGCCGAAATACAGGCTTGGACGGAAGGACGGGTTGTTGTGCAGGGCATTGTTGTACTCTTCGACAATGCCGTTGATTTTCTTTTCTGCATTCAGGGAAATCGGAAGACCGATGGCAAAGAAAGGAACACTGGCTCCCAGAATAATACCACTTTCCTTAAGCGCTTTGGATACTTTCTCTCCGGCGATGACACCACCGATGAACCAGCCGATGCCGAAGCCGGCGACACAAGAGCCAATCTGAATAAACACATCTCCGGTCTTCTCTTTTTTGGAAGACTGCACAAAGATATCGTACTGGGTCTCGTTAAAGTAGGCTTTTGCCAGTTCTTTGGAGATGACGCCACCATTGGTATTGAGCAGTTTCCCGTTGTCATAGGAGATGGGACCGGGGATAACCCATGCGTCGTTGGTCTGTGCATTCAGGCCGCAGGCCATCAGCGCCAGCACCAGGGTAAGAAGAATCTTTTTCATTGTATTATGATAATAAATTAATGTTAAAAGATGATGCAAAGGTAGTTTTGTTTTTTTGCAAAAAAAAGAGAAAAATCCTTGCATATTTCATCCGGGAACAGTACCTTCGCATTGTAAAACGAACGAAACGTGGCTATAAAGGTCTATCTGAAAGGCAGTTACAATCAGCAGCAGGCTGGTTCTGTGAATTCCAATAATTCGCAGAACAACGTTGTATCTTGTCTTTCCGGTCAGATAAGGTAGTCTTTTTTGTTTATGAAAATGTGAGGACCGGTTCGAGAGAGCCGGTCCTTTTTTTATTCAAACAACTTAACAAATAGATGTGTTTACAGTATGAAAAGGATTGAAGCCATCATCCGGAAAACAAGGTTTGAGGATGTAAAGGAAGCCCTCCTGCAATCGGACATCAACTGGTTTGAGTATCACGATGTCCACGGAATCGGCCAGAGCCGCCAGGAACGAATCTACCGCGGAGTTCAGTATTCCACGGACGTTATCGAGCGTATTGCCCTGACCATTATCTGCCGCGACATGTTCGTGGAGCCGGCCATCGAAGTCATTCTGCGCGAAGCCCATACGGGCGAGGTCGGCGATGGTCGCATCTTCGTGAGCGATGTGATCGATACGTGGTCGATCCGAACAGGAGAGCACGGAGACTCTATTCTCCGAGACAGAAAGTAAAACCTTAACAGTGAAAGTATTATGAACGAATTGGCTATATCCCTGGATACCGTATGGATGTTATTGGCGGCGATGTTGGTGTTTTGGATGCAACCCGGTTTTGCCCTCTGCGAGGCAGGCTTTACCCGCAGCAAGAACACCGTCAACATCCTCATGAAAAACTTCGTCGATTTTATGCTTGGCTCGCTGCTTTTCTTCTTCGTGGGCTTCGGCTTCATGTTCGGCAGCGACGGGGCTGGATTCATCGGCGCACCCAACTGGGGCGACCTCTCTTTCTATAAAGGTGAACTGCCCGTAGAGGGCTTCCTGATTTTCGAAACGGTCTTCTGCGCAACGGCGGCCACGATTGTGAGCGGCGCCATGGCGGAACGCACCAAATTCTCTATGTATTTGATTTACAGTGCCGTTATCTCGCTCTTTGTCTATCCCATCGAAGGTCACTGGACCTGGGGCGGCGGCTGGCTGTCGCAAATGGGTTTCCACGATTTTGCCGGCAGCGCCATCGTACACAGCGTGGGCGGCGTCCTGGCCCTGACAGGTGCGCTGGCCCTGGGCCCGCGCCGGGGAAAATACGGCAAAGACGGCAAGAGCCGGGCTATCCCGGGCCACAATCTGGCCCTGGCAGCGCTGGGCGTCTTCATCCTCTGGTTGGGCTGGTTCGGTTTCAACCCCGGAAGCCAGCTGGCCGCCAGCGGCGAAGTGAATCGCATTGCCATTTCGCACGTCTTCCTTACCACCAACCTGGCCGCCGTGGCAGGCGGCGTAGCCACCATGTTCGTGACCTGGTTCAAGTATGGCAAGCCCTCGCTTTCCCTAACCTTGAACGGCATCCTGGCAGGCCTGGTGGGCATTACCGCCGGCTGTGACGTGGTATCGCCCTGCGGCGCCGTCTTGATTGGACTGCTTTGCGGTACCGTACTGGTGTACGCCATTGAATTCATCGACCATAAACTGCATATCGACGACCCGGTGGGCGCATCGTCCGTACACGGGGTGTGCGGCATCCTGGGAACGGTTCTGACGGGTGTGCTGGCTACGGATGGCGGCTTGCTGTATGGTGGCGGCTGGCATTTCCTGGGTGTGCAGTGCCTCGGCATCGTCGTTATAGACCTTTGGGCGGCCGTTTGCGGTGTGCTGCTGTTCTTCGGCATCAAAAAGGCGCACGGTCTGCGGGTCGAGGCGCGGGTCGAAGACGAAGGTCTGGATATTTATGAACACGGCGAAAGCTGTTATAACTAATGGAGGATTATTATCATGTGTGGAATTGCCTGTATCCTGAAAGTCCGTCAGCAGAGCGCTGAGTTGCGGCGTAAGGCCTTGGAAATGAGCCGGAAAATCCGGCACAGAGGCCCGGACTGGAGTGGTATCTGGTGTGGCGGCAGCGCCATCCTTGCCCACGAACGTCTCAGCATCGTAGATCCCGAATCGGGCGGGCAACCCCTGCTTTCGCCCGACGGGCGGCAGGTCCTGGCCGTGAACGGAGAGATTTACAACCACCAGGAAATCCGGCGGCGCTATGCCGGGAAATATGATTTCCGCACGGGCAGCGACTGCGAGGTCATCCTTGCCCTGTACCGCGACAAGGGTCCGGACTTCCTGGACGAATTGAACGGCATTTTCGCCTTCGTGCTGTACGACGAGGAGAAGGACGCTTTCCTGATCGCCCGCGATCCCATCGGCGTGATCCCCCTGTACATCGGGTACGATGCCGACGGAACCATCTACGTAGCATCGGAACTGAAAGCCCTGGAAGGCCAGTGCGAGCGCTACGAACCCTTCCTGCCCGGTCACTGCTACTGGAGCGGCGAGCCCGGCATGAAGCGGTGGTACCGGCGCGAGTGGAAGGATTTCGATGCCGTGAAGGACAATCCGGCCGATGCAAAACAGCTGCGCAGTGCCCTGGAAGCGGCGGTAAAACGCCAGATGATGTCCGATGTGCCATACGGCGTGCTGCTTTCGGGCGGGCTCGATTCCTCCGTCATCTCGGCCATCGCCGAGCGGTTCAGTGCGATGCGGATCGAGGATGATTCCCGCACGCGGGCCTGGTGGCCGCGGCTGCACTCGTTCGCCGTGGGGCTGAAGGGGGCGCCCGATCTGGACAAAGCGCGGAAGGTGGCCGAGCACATCGGCACCATCCATCACGAAATCAATTATACCATCCAGGAGGGGCTGGATGCCATCCGCGATGTGGTTTATTACACCGAAACCTACGATGTGACCACCATCCGCGCCTCGACGCCGATGTACCTGCTGGCCCGCGTGATCAAGTCGATGGGGATCAAGATGGTACTTTCGGGCGAGGGGGCGGACGAGGTCTTCGGCGGCTACCTGTACTTCCACAAGGCACCCTCCGCGCGTGCCTTCCACGAAGAGACGGTGCGCAAGCTGTCCAAACTCTACCTTTACGATTGCCTGCGGGCCAACAAGAGCCTGGCGGCGTGGGGCGTGGAGGGGCGTGTTCCCTTCCTCGACAAGGAGTTCCTGGACGTGGCGATGCGGTTGAACCCGGCCGCGAAGATGTGCCCCGGCCCGGTCATCGAAAAGAAAATCGTGCGCGAAGCCTTTGCCGACATGCTTCCCGCCGAGGTGGCATGGCGCCAGAAGGAGCAGTTCTCCGACGGGGTGGGGTATTCCTGGATCGATACGTTGAAACGGATAACCTCCGAGGCGGTATCTGACGAGCAGATGGCACACGCCGCGGAACGATTCCCCATCAACCCGCCGCTCAACAAGGAGGAATACTACTATCGGAGCATCTTTTCCGAATTGTTCCCGAGCGATTCCGCCGCCCGCAGCGTGAACCAGGAAGCCAGCGTGGCGTGTTCTACGGCCATCGCACTGGAGTGGGACGCGGCCTTCAAGAACCTCAACGACCCCAGCGGCCGCGCCGTCGCCGGCGTGCACATCCAGGCCTATTGACCGAAAGCGAAAGAGCGGGAATTTGCGAAAAATTGATTATCTTTGAGCAGGACACTAAAACGGTTGTGCTGAGATATGAGGTTTTTGCTTATTCCTGCTCTCTTGTTTATTTGTGCAGCATGCTCTACTCCAAGAGTTTGCGTTTCTCTTAATGGAAAAAAGGCGTCGTATCCTACCAATAATCAGGTGGGGGTATTGGGGGTGGATGCTCCAACCCCTGCGGATGCGGAGGTGTTGGGTGAACTCTCTGTCAATGATATTAGGATATATGAACAGGGGGGCCAGAATGCGGTTCTATACCAGGCTAGCAGAGAGGCGCTGATAGCCGGAGGCAACGTGTTGAACCTGACGGAAATGACCAATGGATTCAAAACGAAGATAGTGGGTGAAATCCTAAGTGTGGCAAATCCCGATACGCTGGAGTTTCTTCGTGACTATCGGTTTAATCCGATCAGACCGAAATCTTCTTTCAAAATGAATAAGTGGGAGGTTAACGTTGGAATAGGCGGAGAGGCAGAATTCGCAACGGAAGAGTTTCGGATTGGCGTGATGGATGTTGGGTATCATGAGCCCTCCTCTGTCAAGGATATGCATCGTGGGAGTTATGATGTGTCCATTTGGCCTACTATTTCAATAAATGGAGTGTATAACTTGGACAGGGTGTGGGCGATTGTCGGCAGTTTCGGCTTAAACATCGTAAAAGCTGAATATTTTAATCCCTATACGGATGTCTCGACCGGCAAGGAGACAACCTTTATGTTTGATATGCTGGCCGGACTTCGTTACAAGTATGTTCACGAGAAAAACATGTCCATTTATTCCCAACTGATGTTCGGCGCTACTTTCCAAAGCAAGGGAGAGTATTGGAACCGTAATTCATTTGCCGAAAAACATTTTGGATGGCAGGTTACGGGGATAGGCGTAACGTTTGGTTCAAGAATCTATGGTTTCACAGAGTTAGGTTGGGGGTCTGAATATGTAGCACTCCTTGTTCCTGGATGCAGGGTAGGTGTCGGTATTAAATTCTGATGGGTATGAAACGGTTTTTGGGAGTTTTTTTGTTAATAAGTCTTTTATTACAGTCTTGTTTGGCACCTGTGACAAGGGATCATAGGGTAAGAAATATGACGATAGAGGACTATATGTCTTCGCTGGTCAATTCCTATTATTCTAATGTGTTATCGGAGTGGAATTCATATATTAAAGGAGGAACAACTGATAGTAGGTATGCGTTCTCTAAACCGGAAGAGAATGTATGGGTTTGTCAGATTACGGATCATAACGATGACGAACGAGGAGATAAATACACATCCTGTTTGACGGCAACGATTATCATAGAAGGGGAATTCATTCGTTATCAGGTGGAGGGATACCGCGATGAAGAAGAGGATTATCGAATCCTCATCACCAGCCCAGGAGGAATCATTCACCAGAAGGGTGTCATGCGTGCGGAAATCATTCACAACGGGACCCCCGAGGGCTGGTGTGAAGCACATCTTTCTCCAGGGTCAGGATATCTTGACATAGAATATTCTTCCGGAGAATTCTGATTAAATATTTAAACAATTGTATTAAATAATCGAGAGGTCAGAAGCCGGGCCGGATCATTAATCTTTTCTCTCATATATCAAGTATTTATCCCTTTCAGCAGAAGGAACGGCAAACGGTTTTAAAAATCCGTTTTGAACCAGGTCTACTTCCCGACCGATAAGGCTTTCCAAATTCAATTTAAACCGGACTATATCCAACAAGGACAGGGTGACGTCCTTCGCATAGTCAACCATTAAATCAAGATCGCTTCCGGTTGTTTCCTCTCCCCGCGCAAATGACCCGAAAACCCACGCTTTCTCAACAGGAATAGAGGAAAGATACTTCTGTACCTTGGCCATCAGTTCCACACGAGAGATATCCAGCGCAGATACCAACGCCACAACTTCTTCCTTAACACCCCTTCTGGAGGCATAACGGACCAAGCTGTCCAGATTAACCGGATAGGCCTCAACGGCCTTCTGAAAAGTGATTGGGGAAGGAGCCTTTCCGTCATCGGATATCGCATCCACTATCTGCTTTTCCAAAGAGGGAACAGTCATTCCCTCTTCTCTCATCAATGGACTTTCCGACACCAACCGCTCAAGAACGATATATCCTTTCAATTGAACCGGGATATGCTTTAGATTCTCTTTATGAATCACATTCATATAACGGGACTGCAGCACGTTCATCACCTCTCCCATCTCTGATTTGGCAACCTGAACAAAAAGATTTCCCTCTTTTTCTGCAATACACGCATTTACGCCGATACAGTTCTCTACCATATATCTGTTTATCTCCCGCATCCAAGGGGTAATACGAACCGTGTAGGGTATTCTGGATGACGTTATATACTTTCCCTTCCCGATAGCCACTAGTCTACCTTCTCTTAACAATTTATTCACTTTAGAATAAATCGCCGGCATTCCCATTCCCGGACAGACAGAGACAAAGTCTTCTACCTTTACGAACACTCTTTCCCCTAACAGCTTCTCTATTTCCTTCCCGTATCTTGATACTCTCATCTTCATCTATTTTTGCGCAATATAAAAATAAATCGGCAAAATATCACACTTTTTGCCGATTTATTTTTTTTAGCACATCAACGATAATCTTTGCAAAAGATAAGAATATCAATCGATTACCGGATTTTCATCCTACTAAATCCTTCTGCCGGCAGACCCTGGAAGACAGACAAAAAGGGGCTGGCGAACTGCCAGCCCCCGTTTTACGCGAAAAGAGATGCTCCGAAGGGCATCTCTTGGAGCGGAAAACGAGACTCGAACTCGCGACCCCGACCTTGGCAAGGTCGTGCTCTACCAACTGAGCTATTTCCGCGTTGGGACCACAAAGGTACGAACAATTTTTATGTTTGCAAATTTTTTTCGCATTTTCTTGCTTTTTCGTAACTTGCAGTCATGAATAAGGAGATTTTTTTTGCTGCGGGGTGCTTCTGGGGAGCCCAGCACTTCTTCGCGCAGGTTCAGGGCGTGCGGGAGGCGGTTGCCGGCTATGCCAATGGCCGCACAGGAGGGGAGGAAGGGACCGTCGCCCCAACTTACGAGGATGTTTATACAGATAAGACAGGCTTCGCCGAAACGGTCAAGGTCGTGTACGATGCGCAGAAAACGTCCGTGCAGGAACTTGTAAGCCTGTTTTTTGAGATTGTCGATCCCACCAGCGTGAACCGCCAGGGGGGCGATGTGGGGACGCGCTACCGCACGGGGGTGTACTATACCGATGCGGCCGAACGCAGCGTCATCGAAGCCGTTTTCGAGGAGGAGCAGCAGCGGCAGTCTGCCCCGTTGGTGGTGGAGTTGGAGCCGCTGCACAACTTTTTCCCGGCCGAGGAACGGCATCAGGCCTATTTGGACAAGAATCCGGGCGGATACTGCCACGTTCCGCTCAAAACCTTCCGCTATCTGCGTCTGTATCAAGACCTTCGGCTATTGCTGGAAGGGGAGTCGGATGCGGTGGCGCGGATGGCTAACACCGCCGCCCTGATAGCCGAGTGGATGCATTTCTTCTGGACGGGTTTCTACCGGGTATCGCCCGACGGAAAAGAATTGGTACTGGGGCCTTTCCAAGGTCCGACCGCCTGCTTCCGCATAGGATTCGGCAAGGGAGTTTGCGGAACGGCCTGGAAAAACCGGCAATCGGTGGTGGTGCCCGACGTGGAGCAGTTCCCGGGGCATATTGCCTGCTCGGCAGCATCCCGAAGCGAAATTGTGGTCCCGGTTTTCGGAAAATCGGCCGAGGTCACGGCCGTGCTGGATATAGACAGCACGGACATCGGCTCGTTTGACGATGTCGATGCCCGTTGGCTGGAAAAGCTTGCTGCGTTGGTATAGACCCGGATTTACCGGTGCCGGAGGGCCAGTTCGCCTTCCACGTCGGCGAGGCTTACGCCCATCTGCTCCATGAGAACCAGCAGGTGGTAAAGCAGGTCGCCGGTCTCGTAGATGAAACGGTCGCGGTTGCCGTCCACCGCTTCGATCACGGCTTCCGCCGCTTCTTCTCCTACTTTCTTGGCGATGGTTTTCACCCCTTTGATAAATAGTTTCGTGGTGTAGGAACCCTCGGGCATCTGCTCGTGGCGGCCGCGGATGACCTCGGCCAGCTCGCCCAGGAAACCTTCCGAATCGGGTGTATCGAAACAGCTCAGCGTGCCGCGGTGGCAGGTGGGCCCGTCGGGGATGGCCTCGACAAGCAGGGTGTCGCTGTCGCAATCCTTGTACATCTTCTTGATATGCAGGAAGTTGCCGCTGGTTTCTCCCTTGGTCCAGAGGCAGCCTCGGGTGCGGGAGTAGAAGGTAACCAGCCCTTCGGCGGCGCTCTTTTCAAAGGCCTCGCGGTTCATGTAGCCCAGCATCAGAACTTTGCGCGTGCGGGCATCCTGGATGATGGCCGGCAGCAGCCCGCCCTCATTCTTGCTCAAGTCGAAATCGTTGAAATCCATCGTATTCGGTAGGGTTAAATGTCTATTGGTCTTACGTTTACGCCCGCTTCGGCGAGGGCTTTCTTCAGTTCGGGAATGGAGATTTGCCCGTAGTGGAAGATGCTGGCGGCCAGGGCGGCATCGGCCTGTCCGGAGGTGAGCACCTCCACGATATCGGCAATGTTCCCGGCTCCGCCCGATGCGATGACCGGAATCTTCAGTTCCTCGTGCAGGCGGGCATAAACTTCGCAGGCATAGCCCTTGCACGTACCGTCGTGGTCCATGGAGGTAAAGAGGATTTCTCCGGCACCCCGCTCCTGCGCTTCATGCGCCCAGGAGAAGAGTTCGTGATCGGTCTGCACCTTGCCGCCATGCGTCGTGCAACGCCAGTTTCCGCTGCCGGCGGGGATGGTGCGCGCATCGATGGCCACCACCACAAACTGGCTGCCGTACTGCGAAGCAATCCGCGTAATCAGCGACGGATCGGCAATGGCCGATGAATTCAGCGAAATCTTGTCGGCACCGGCATCCAGCAGGCGGGCTGCATGGTCGAGGGTCGATATGCCGCCGCCCACGGTAAAGGGAATGTCGATTCCGCGGGCAATTTCGCGCACCAGGTCCACGAAGGTGCTGCGCCCCTCCTGGGTGGCGCTGATGTCAAGGTACACCAGTTCGTCGGCGCCCTCCCGGGCATAGCGGACCCCCATTCCGACGGCGTCGCCAACCTCGCGAAGCCCTTCGAAATGGATGCCTTTAACCACCTGTCCGTCTTTTACATCGAGGCAGGGTATGATTCTTTTTGCGACCATAACGCAATATCTTTCAATGTGATACGATTTTCATACAAGGCTTTTCCCACAATGGCTTTCTGCAAGCCGGCGGCATCCAGCGCGCGGATGTCGTCCATGGAAGACACGCCGCCGCTCACGGTAAAGGTCACCTGTGGGAAGGCGGCCTGCAACTGGACGTACAGTCCGGTCGTGGGACCCTGCAGCATGCCGTCCCGGCCAATGTCGGTGACGATGGCTTCGCGCAGTTCCCGGCCCGCAAAGCGCCTCAGGATGGCATCCAGCGACAGCGGCGCTTCCTCCTGCCAGCCCTTCACGGCCACCCGCCAACGGCCCTCCGTCTGCCGGACATCGGCCCCCAGGATCATGCGGGAGCCCCAGCGGCTCAGCCACTCCTCGAAACGTTCCGGCTGCAAAGCCGCCACGCTGCCGATGATGGCGTGCGACGCACCGGCATCGAACACCCGCGCAAGATCCTCGGACGAGGCGATCCCGCCGCCCCATTCCAATTCGCACGAAACGGCGGCAGCAATCTGCTCCAGCACCGACAGGTTGCACGGCCGGGAGGCTTTCGCCCCGTCCAGATCCACCAGGTGGATGCGCTGCACCCCGCAGTCGGCATAGCGCCGGGCCGTCTCTACGGGCGAGGCGTCATAAACCTTTTTCGTGGCATAGTCTCCCCGCGTAAGCCGCACGCAGCGGCCTCCGATCAGGTCGATGGCAGGAACAATCCGGATCATAAGTCGATGAAATTCTGGAGGATGCGACTGCCGGCATCTCCGCTTTTCTCGGGATGGAACTGGGTGCCGTAGAAGTTCTCGTACCGCAGGGCGGCGCTGAACAGCGTGGAACCGTGCCGGCAGGTGGCCACGGTATCCTGGCACAGCGAGGGATAATAAGAGTGGACAAAGTACACGAAGGTGCCGCTCTGCAGCCCCTTCATCAGCTTTCCGTCCAGATTTCCCAGGGCATTCCACCCCATGTGGGGCACCTTGATCTGGGGCTCGTCCGGGAAACGGCGCACATGGGCGTCAAACACGCCCAGGCCCTCCACCGGACCTTCTTCGGAATCCCGACAGAGAATTTGAAGACCCACACAGATCCCCAACACGGGGCGGCGCAGTGAACGGATCACCTCACAGAGCCCTTTCTGGCGCAGGCTTTCCAAGGCATGTGCGGCATTGCCGACACCGGGCAGGATGACCCGGTCGGCGGCCAGCAGGCGCTCGGGATCGGCCGTCAGTTCATACTGCTGGCCCAGGCGTTCCAAGGCCCCGGCCACCGAGCGGATATTGCCCGCATCATAATCGACAATCGCTATCATAACAATCCTTTGCTGGATGGAAGTTCATACGAAAAAACGTTGCGGGCCACGGCCTGGCGCAACGACCGGGCGAAGGCCTTGAAGATGCCCTCGGCCAGGTGGTGGTTGTTCTCCCCGCGTGCCTGCACATACAGGTTGGCGTGCATGGCATCCGAGAGGGACTTGAAGAAGTGGCGGAACATCTCGGTAGGGGTGTCGCCCACGTATTCGCGGGTAAACTGCACGTCCCAGACCAGCTCGCTCCGGCCGCCGAAATCCAGCAGCACCAGGGCGCGGCTTTCGTCCATCGGAAGGGCGAAACCATAGCGGCCGATGCCCCGTTTGTCGCCCAGGGCCTCGCGCAGCGCCTCGCCCAGGGCAATGGCGCAGTCTTCCATGGTGTGGTGCTCGTCCACCTCCAGATCACCTTTGCAGGTAAGCGAGAGGGCGATTCCGCCGTGATGCACCAGCTGCGTAAGCATATGGTCGAAAAACTTCAGCCCGGTATCGACCGTCGATTCTCCCACCCCGTCCAGATCTACCGTTACGGCGATGTCGGTCTCGGCGGTCTTGCGTGCCACGGTGGCGCGGCGGACCGTCCGGCGGATGCGTTCGGCAATCTCCGCCCAGGTCATCGGACCCACCTGCAAGGCGGTTGCGCCCAGGTTGGCCGCCAATTGCACGTCGGAGTCACGGTCGCCGATGACAAAGCTGGCCGCCAGGTCGTACGAACCGTCCAGGTAGGCGCCCAGCAGTCCGGTCCGCGGCTTGCGCGTGGGGGCATTATCTTCCGGGAAACTCTTGTCTATGAGGATGTTGTCAAAAACGACGCCTTCGCTTTCCAGGGTGTCCAGCAGCAAATGCTGATACGGCCAGAAGGTCTCTTCCGGAAAGGCGGGCGTGCCCAGGCCGTCCTGGTTCGTTACCATAACCAGCTCGTATCCCAGACCGGCGATGGCCTTCATCCCCGAGATGGCGCCGCTCACGAAGCGGCACTTCTCCAGGCGGTCAATCTGTTCATCGGCCGGTTCGGCGAGCAGCGTCCCGTCACGATCAACGAAGATGACTTTTTTTGGTGCAATCGTATCTCCCATTATATCAATATATTGTTATTCAGTCTTTTGCAAATGACAGAGCCGCTGGAGCGAAGCGAGCAGGCGGTCGTTTTCCTCCGGCAAACCCACCGTCAGGCGCAGGCAGCCCGCGCACAGGGGTACACGGCTGCGGTTTCGGACGATGATCCCGTCGGCCAGCAGGTGGGCATAGGTTGCATCGGCGTCGCTGAATTCCACCAGCAGGAAGTTGGCGTCGCTGGGCCAGACTTTCCGCACGCAGGGCAGTTTCGGCAGTTCCTCGACCAGCCGCTCCCGCTGGGCCAGAATCTCCCGGACATACGGTTCGATGGGGGTCTCGAGGGCCTTCATCGCCAGCAGTTGGGTGCTCTGGTTGATGTTGTAGGGGTATTTGACCTGGCTCATCAGCCGGATCACGTACGGGTGGGCATAGGCCAGTCCGAGCCGCAGACCTGCCAGTCCGTAAGCCTTCGAGAAGGTTTGCAGCACAATCAGGTTGGGCAGTTCGGCCAGCCGCGGCAGCAGGGAACCCTTGGTGCTGAAATCGGCATAAGCTTCATCCACGACCACCATCCCCGGGAAGCGTCGAATCACCTCGATGAGCTGCTCCTGCGGGAAAGCATTGCCCGAGGGGTTGTTCGGGCTGCAGAGGAAGAGGACCTTCGAACGGCTGTCGGTGGCGGCGGCAAGGGCCTCGACCGGCAGGGAAAAATCTTTTCCGAGCAGCACCGTGTGCAGGCTGATATCGTTGGTGGCCGCTGCCACGGAATACATGCCGTAACTGGGGGCGATGGCTACGACGTTGTCGCGCCCGGGGGTGCAGAACACCCGGAATACCAGGTCGATGGCTTCGTCGCTGCCGTTGCCCAGGAAGATGCTCTGGACCGGTACGCCCTTGATGGCGGAAATCTTTTCCTTGAGGACCTTCTGGTGCGGGTCGGGGTAGCGGTTCCAGCCGGTAGGATAGGGGCTTTCGTTTGCATCGAGGAAGATGCCCACCGGTCCGGAATATTCGTCGCGCGCGGTGGAATAGGGGGCCAACTGGGCGATGTTCTCCCGCACGAGGTTCACCACCCGTCGTATCGCCGCCTGTTCCTCCGCGGAACCAGCCGAAAGGGAATCCGCCGGGGGACAGCCCTCCGGTTCGTTCGCGGAAACGAGGGAATATGCTCTCTCGCCGGAGGGCTGTCCCCCGGCTGCGGCCAAGTGAGCCGTTTCGATCCCGGCCGCGGCCAGGCGGGTGGTCACCGCGCACGCATGGGCGTCGAGACCTTCGGCATCGGCCATCGCCGTGATGGTCGGGGCCAGTCCCTGCAGACCCTCGCGGGAAATCTCCTGCAAGGTCATCTTGCGGAGGAAACTGTCCAGGTTCACCCCGCTGAACGACCGGGCCCAGCCGCTGGTGGGCAGGGTATGGTTCGTACCCGAGGCATAGTCTCCGGCACTCTCCGGCGTCCAGGCGCCCACGAAGACACTGCCCGCCGCACGGACGCGGTCGGCAATGGTCCAGGGTTCACGGGTATTCACAATCAGATGCTCGGGGGCATAGGTATCGGCAAAGGCGACAATGTCGTCAAGTTTGTCCAAAATCACGGCCCGGCTGTTCTCCAGGGCCTTGGCGGCGAAGTCGGCCCGCGGCAGCAGCGCCCGTTGGCGCTCCACCTCGGCCACGACGGCCTCGGCCATCCGGCGCGAGGGACACACCAGCATGACCTGGCTGTCTGCCCCGTGCTCGGCCTGCGACAGCAGGTCGGCCGCCACGAAGGCGGGCTGGGCCTGCTCATCGGCAATGACCATCACCTCGGACGGACCGGCCGGCATATCGATGGCCACGGTGCTGCCCGCGACCCGCTGTTTGGCGGTGGTCACGTAGCGGTTGCCGGGCCCGAAAATCTTATCTACCTTGGGAACGGTGCGGGTGCCGAAAGCCATGGCGGCGACAGCCTGGGCGCCTCCCAGGCAGAAAATGCGCCGGATGCCGCAATACGCGGCGGCGTACAGCACTTCCGGGGCGATGTTGCCGTCCGGACCGGCCGGCGTACATAGGATCACCTCCGGACAACCGGCGATGGCGGCCGGGATGGCCAGCATCAGCACGGTTGAAAACAGGGGGGCAGTGCCGCCCGGAATATAGAGACCCACGCGTTCGATCGGGACCGGACGCTGGATGCAACGCACGCCGGGAGCCGTTTCCACCACGATTTCGCGGGGCAGTTGGGCTTCGTGGAAGGCGCGGATGTGGCCGGCGGCCGTGGCGATGGCGGCGCGGACCTCGGGACGGACCCGGGCGGCCGCTTCCGCGATATCGGAGGCGGGAACCTCCAGCGGGAGGCCTTCCTCGCCGGGCAGGACAGCCAGCGGCCGCCGGTCAATCTCCAGCGAGAGGGCCTGCAGGGCGGCATCGCCTTCCGTGCGGACCCGCTCCAGGATGGCATCCACCCGGGCGGCTACCTGCGGATCGTCTTTCCGCGTGCGCGCGCAAAGCTCCGCCCATTGGGATTGGGCGGGGTGATCGAAAATCTTCATCTTACGGAATGATTTTGTCGATATTCAGAACCAGAATTCCCTCTGCACCAATGGCTTTCAGCTGGCGGATCTTCTCCCACAGCTGGCTTTCCTCCACCACCGAATGCATCGAATACCAGCCTTTGGCGGTAAGCGGCATCAGGGTCGGGCTGCGCATGGCCGGCAGGATGCGCACGGCCTCGTCGAGGGAGCTTTCGGGAATGTTCATCAGCAGGTATTTCTTCTTGCGGCTCACGACGGCCGAATCCAGCCGGAACAGGATCTCGTCCAGCAGGGCCTGTTTTTCATCGGCAAGCGGCCCGGCCGATACCAGGACGGCTTCCGAGAAGAATACCTTCTCCACTTCCTTCAATCCGTTGGACACCAGGGTGCCGCCGGAGGAAACGATATCGAAGATGGCGTCCGCGATGCCGGCGGCGGGGGCAATCTCCACCGAGCCGGTAATGACTTCCACCTTGGCGTTGATGTGATGCTCGGCCAGATACCGCTTCAGGATGCCGGGGTAGGAAGTGGCAATGCGTTTTCCCTCGAACCAGGCCGGTCCGTCGTATTCGGCCGCCTTGGGAATGGCGAGGGAGATGCGGCAGGCTCCGAATCCCAGTTTGCGGACCACTTGCAGCGGGAATCCCCGCTCTTCCACTTCGTTCAGGCCGACGATGCCCAGGTCGGCCGTTCCGGCGGCCACTACCTGCGGGATGTCATCGTCGCGCATATACAAAAGTTCCAACGGAAAATCGGGCGTCTGGGCCAGGAATTTCCGTTTCGAATCATCGATTTTAATGCCGATTTCGGCCAGTAGGGCGAGGCTCTCTTCACTCAGTCGCCCTTTCGATTGGATGGCAATACGTATCATAAGATTCAAAGGTAGCAATTATTTTTGCATCCTCAAGAATTATTCTTTATTTTTGTATATAACTAAAAAACTAAAATAATGAGAAAATTTATCCCTGTTTTCCTTCTCAGCGTATTTGTGCTGGGAGCCTGTTCCTCCTGGAACAAAACCGCGACCGGGACCGTAGCGGGTGCCGGTGCAGGCGCCGCCCTGGGTGCCGTTATCGGAGGCCTCATCGGCCATGATGGCAAGAGTGCCGCTATCGGCGCCGCCATCGGAACGGCTGTCGGCGGTGGAGCGGGTGCCCTGATCGGCCGCAAGATGGACAAGAAAGCCGAAGAACTGGCCGCCCTGAACGCCAAGGTCGAAACGGTTACCGACGCAAACGGCCTGGAGGCCATCAAGGTTACCTTTGACAACGGCATCCTCTTCGCTACGAACAAAGCCACCCTTTCGGCCCAGTCCCAGAAAGAACTGAAGGAATTCGCCGCCAAGATGGCCGATATGCCCGATACCGACGTGACCGTGTACGGCCACACCGACAATACGGGTTCGGCCGAGGTGAACGAGAAACTGTCCACCCAGCGGGCCAACGCCGTGGCCGGCTATCTCCAGTCCTGCGGAATCGCTTCCAGCCGGATCAAGGCCGAGGGCAAGTCCTACACCATGCCGGTGGCCGACAATGCCACCAAGGAAGGACGCGCCCAGAACCGCCGGGTCGAGGTCTATGTCTCTGCCAATGAGAAGATGATCCAGGCCGCGGAGAACGGTACGCTCAAATAGTCAGGATTCCCCGGGCGAGAATCAAATCGTCCGGGGTTGTTATTTTCAGGTTGAGGCGCTCTCCGTCGATGTACGCGAGCGGCGTACCGTTGTGCGCAACCACCGATGCGTCATCGGTAAAAGCGGTGTTAAACGGCTGGGAATAAGCGGCTTTGAGCACGTCGGCGCGGAAAACCTGGGGCGTCTGCGCCCCATAGAGGATGCTCCGGTCCGGTTCGATTCCGGGAATCGTCTCCAGGCGGGAATGGCCGTCTTCGCCGGTCACGCGCTGCAGGGCCTTGAGCGTATCGGTGCAGGGGAGCACCGGGATGAGGGCCGGGCATCCGCCCGATACCTGATCGTACATCCGCCGGAGGAGGCCGGCCGATACGAAGGGACGCACCCCGTCATGAACGCCGACCACCGCATGGCCGGGGACTTTGGCGAGGGCATTTTTGACGGAGTGAAAACGGGTGATTCCGCCTGCCACCAGGATTTGCGGAACAATAAAATTATCTTGCAGGCAGCGGACCTTCCAAAGATCGATGTGTTCTTTGGGAAGGACCGTAATGATGTGAACGCCTTCCAGGGCTTCCGTGAAGCGTTCTATGCTGCGGCGCAGGATGGATTTTCCATCCAGGTCGAGGAATTGCTTGGGAATGTCGGTCCCCATCCGGGTACCGCTGCCGCCGGCTACGATGATGGCATATCTGGGAATCATATTGCAAAATTGCGATAAAAATCGTACTTTTACAAGTTGTTTTGAAAACATACTGTCAGAAAGCAAAAATTAACCGAATATGGCATTTTCTTTTTTGTCACAAGAGCTCGCCATTGACCTTGGAACGGCCAACACCGTGATCTTCCAGAACGACCAGATCGTGTTGGACGAACCGAGCATCGTGGCCATCGATAACCAGTCCGGTTCCTGCATCGCCCTGGGCCAGAAGGCCAAATTGATGCATGAGCGGACCAACCCGGGCATCAAGACCGTCCGTCCGTTGAAAGACGGCGTGATTGCGGACTTCAACGCGGCCGAGATGATGATCCGCGGTTTCATCAAACAGGTGAACAGCAAGCACAAGAGCCTGTTCGCCCCCAGCCTGAAAGTGGTGGTGGGTATCCCTTCCGGCAGTACGGAAGTGGAAATCCGTGCGGTCCGTGATTCCACGGAGCACGCGGGAGGACGCGATGTCTACCTTATTTTCGAGCCGATGGCGGCCGCCCTCGGTATCGGCCTGGACGTGGAGGCCCCGAAGGGCAACATGGTGGTGGATATCGGAGGCGGTACGGCGGAAATCGCCGTAATCTCCCTGGGCGGTATCGTGGTGCAGGAGAGCATCAAGACGGCTGGGGACGAGCTGACCAATGACATTCAGTACTACCTGCGCCAGCAGCATAACATCAAGGTGGGGGAGATTACGGCCGAGAAGACCAAGATCGCAGTTGGGGCCGTCCTGCCCGAATTGGACGAGGAACCCGAACCCTTCATTGTCCGCGGTCCGAACCTCATGACCGGCCATCCCGTCGAGGCCAGCATCACGTATCAGGAAATCGCCCACTGTCTGGACAAGTCCATTGCCAAGATCGAGGCCGCCATCATGCACGTGCTGGAACAGACGCCTCCGGAGCTGTATTCCGATATCGTGGAAAACGGCATCCATCTGTCCGGCGGCGGCGCCCTGCTGCGCGGTCTGGCCCAGCGTTTTACGGAGAAAGTGAACATTCCGTTCTATGTGGCCGACGATCCCCTCCGCGCCGTGGCCCGCGGAACCTGCCTGGCTTTGAAGAATACCGAGAATTATCCCTTCCTGATGCGCTGATCCGATGCCCCGCAGCCGAGAAATCCTTCCCATCATGGTCAGCCTGGTCCTTTTCCTGATCCTGGAGGGGGCCGGGTTCGTCATGCTCCGGAAGAGCTCCACGCTGCAAGGTCTTTGGGTGTCCCGGGTAACGCATCATTTCATGGCAGGGGTCTGGGGTGCCAACCAGCAGATGGGCCGTTATTTTTCGCTCAAGAAAGAAAACGACCGCCTGGCGGCAGACAACCATGAACTCCTGGTCCGGCTGCAGGCCAGTCAGAAAGCGCTTTCGGACCTCACGGGCGAGCAGCGGGCGCGGGAACTGCAACAGAGCCAGGCCTTTTCTTACCTGCCTGCCAGTATCGTAAAAATCAGCCGCAACCGGCAGCACAATTATTTCATTATCGACAAAGGCTCGGACGACGGGGTGGAACAGCGTTCCGCCATTATCACCAGCAAAGGAGTGGTGGGAATCGTGGATGCGGTTCACCGCCATTATGCGTATGGGCTTTCTTTCCAGAATGCTGAAGTCAGTGTCAGCGCCCGGCTGGGCTCGGAAGGTGCCATGGGCCCGCTGGTGTGGGACGGCCATTCGGCAGATGGTGCCTTGTTGAAAGAGATTCCCCTGCATTTCAAGTTCGAAAAAGGCGATACGGTCTATACCAGCGGCTTCTCGTCCGTCTTTCCGCCCGACATTCCCCTGGGGGTAACGGGCGATTCGCGCATCGTAAACGGTGCCATGCATGAAATCGAGGTGACCCTGTTCCAGGATTTCTCCTCTCTCCGTTATGTGACGGTGGTGGAAAACCGGGGCCGGCAGGAAATGGATTTATTGGAAAATGAGTAGGAGGCACATCAGATGATGTCCAGGGAACTGGGCTTCTTCGGCAGGTATATCCTGCTGTTGATTATGCAACTATTGTTGTGTAATTATTTCATGTTGTCCCCCTATATCCTGCTCACCCTCCTGCCTGTCATGGTCCTGAGCATTCCCCTTCGTTATGCGACCCCGCAGGTGTTGTTGATATCGTTCGTGACGGCTCTGGCGGTGGATTTCCTGGCCGATGGCGTTCCGGGCTTGAATGTGGTGGCCCTCCTGCCGGTGGCCCTGGTCCGCAAAACCGTCATCCGCTGGGTGTTCGGTACCGGCCTCTTTGCCCGCGGAGAGGATTTTTCCATCCACAAAAACGGATTGGGAAAAGTATCCCTGGTGATTCTCCTTTGCCTGGCGCTTTTCCTGTTGACCTATATCTGGCTGGACGGTTCCGGAATGAGACCGGCATGGTTTTTCTATGCCCGGTTCTTCGCTTCCCTGTCCGCGAGTTACGTGCTTTCCCTTTTGGCCATCGTTTATTTCTCCATCAATGACCGATGACAAGTTGAATCCCCGGATGGCCCGGTTGCTCATCGGTTTGGGGGTGGCGGCAGCCATCCTGCTGGTAAAGCTGTTCTCCATCCAGATCCTGGACGACAAATACAAGACCAGCGCGCAGAACAACTCGATGGTCTATGATATCATCTATCCTACCCGGGGCGTCATTTATGACCGGAACGGCAAGATTATCGTGGGCAACAAGGTGGCCTATGATATCCTGTGCACGCCGCGCGAGGTGGAGGCGTTCGACACCCTGCTGCTGGCATCGTCCCTGGGGGTCGAGGCGGATTTTATCCGCGAGAAGATGGCCGAATACAAACGCTTCCGCCGCAAGATCGGCTGGCAGAGCGTGGTGCTGCTGAAGCAGATTCCACCGGAAACCTTCATGCGGTTCGATGAATTGAAATACAAGTTCCCGGGCTTCAAGGGGCAGGCCCGAAGCATCCGGGACTATCCGGTAAATGCGGGCGGGAACCTGCTGGGTTATGTTTCCGAGGTGGATGCCGCCTTTCTGAAAACGCATGCGGACGAGTATCGCAGCGGGGATTATGCCGGCAAGACCGGCATCGAAGCGGCCCGCGAAAAGGACTTGCGGGGCGAGAAAGGGTATCACATTTACCTGCGGAACGCCCATAACCAGATTGAAGATCACTACCGCGACGGGGAAATGGACAAGGAGGCCGTTCCCGGCCGGGATATCATGACCACGATCGATGCCGATCTCCAGCAATACGGACAGTTGCTGATGCAGAACAAGGTGGGCTCGCTGGTGGCCATTGAACCGTCCTCGGGGGAAATCCTGGCCATGGTGTCCAGTCCCGGTATCGATGTGGACATGCTGGCCGATATCGGCCGTCATTACAAAGAAATCTCTTCCAATCCGTATAAACCCATGTTCAACCGGGCCGTTCAGGCGCCCTATCCGCCCGGATCGGTGTTCAAATTGGTGAACGGGCTGATCGGCCTGGAGGAGGGGACGCTCCGGCCGGAGATGATGTTCCCCTGCGCCCACGGATATCCGCTGGGCGACCATCGTCCGGGCTGCCACGGCCACAAATCGCCCCTGGACCTGGAAGAGGCCATCATGATGTCGTGCAATTCCTATTTTACCTTTGCGTTGCGGGACGTGTTGGAGAACCGGAAATATCCCTCGATTGGCGCGGCCCTGGACAAATGGAACGAGTATGTGCAGAGTTTTGGCTTCGGACACCCCCTGGGCAGCGATTTCCCCGCCGAACTGGGGGGCACCCTGCCTTCTTCCAAACTCTATGACAAGCGTTATCCGGCCCGGCTGGGCGGATGGAAATTCGCCACCATCAAATCCATCTCCATCGGACAGGGTGAAGTGGGGGTGACGCCGCTCCAGATTGCCAACCTGGCCGCCATCATGGCCAACCGGGGCTGGTACATCATCCCGCATATCATCAAGGAATACGAGGATGTGGAAATCGAAGACAAATACAAGGAGCGCCAATATACCATGGTGGAGCAGAAACACTTTCCGCGGGCAGTGCAGGGGATGTGGCGGGCGGTAAACAGCGGTGCCGGCATGGGTGGAACCGCCTGGGTGGCCCATGTGGACAGCCTGGATATCTGCGGCAAGACGGGAACAGCCCAGAATCCCCGTGGTGCGGACAATTCGGTGTTCATCTGCTTCGCGCCCAAGGATAATCCCCGGATTGCGGTGGCGGCGTATATCGAGAATGCGGGCTTCGGCGCCACCTGGGCCTGTCCGATTGCGTCGCTGCTCATCGAAAAGTATCTGAAGGGTTCCATCAGCCGTCCGGACATGGAGAAACGGGTGCTGGAAGGAGATTTGATGGCACGTGTAAAGACGGACTGATATGCGAAAGGGTACCCATGAAAGAGGCTTGAAACAGTCGATTGACTGGCATCTGATAGGTGTCTATCTGGCGCTGGTGCTGATCGGCTGGGTGAATATCTATGCCTCCATCCATTCGTCGGGGCCCTCTTCCATCTTTGACTGGAGCTTCCGCAGCGGGAAACAGTTCATCTGGATCCTGACTGCCTTCGGCTTGGCGGGCCTGGTGCTGTTTGTCATTCCGTCACAGACCTGGGAAAGCGGCTCCCTGTTGTTCTACCTGGGGGTGGCCTTCCTTTTGGTGCTGGTTATCTTTGTGTCAAAGGATGTGAAAGGCTCCCATTCCTGGTTTGAGTTGGGTCCGGTCAAGTTTCAGCCGGCCGAGATTTCCAAGATTTCCACGTCGCTGCTGCTGGCCAGTTTGATGAGCCGGCAGGGCTTCCGTTTATCCCGGATGCGGGACTTTGGGTATGCCGCGCTGGTGGTGGGCGTTCCGATGCTGATCATCCTGGCCGAGAGCGAAACGGGTTCTGCCCTGGTCTATGTGGGCTTCCTGTTTGTCCTGTACCGCGAAGGAATGTCCGGCTGGGTGCTGGCGGCCATCGGCCTGGTGATCCTGTTGTTTATCCTGACGCTCACGGCCTCTCCTTACGCGTCCATCCTGGTCCTGATGGGAATCATATCCCTGGTGAACGCGTTCCGGTTCCGGGACGGCATCCGGTGGTGGTTGACGGTGAGCCTGCCGCTGCTGGTGGTATTCGCCTTCTTCCCGTCGGTTATTATGCTGAAAATCAAACCGATATATATATTGTTGCTGCTGTGCGCCGGACTGATTCCGTGGGCGGTGGTTTATGGTTATCGGAAACGGAACAGCTTCCTGATCCTGTCCGCGGGCGTGCTGGTGGCGGGTGTCCTGCTGGTGTATTCCACGGATTTTATCTTTAACAATGTGCTGCAGGATCACCAGCGGAAGCGGATCGAGGTGTTGCTGGGCATGAAGGACGATCCCGCCGGCGTGGGCTACAACGTGAACCAGAGTTTGATTGCCATCGGGTCGGGTGGATTTGTCGGGAAGGGCTTCCTGAACGGGACGCAGACCACCTACGGTTTCGTTCCGGAGCAGAGTACGGACTTTATTTTTTGTACGGTGGGCGAGGAATGGGGTTTCCTCGGAAGCACGCTCGTGGTGCTCCTGTACGTTTTCCTGATTTATCGGATTATCCGCGATGCCGAGCAATGCCGCGAACAGTTTACCCGCATTTACGGCTATTGTGTGGCATCCTGCATCTTCATGCACCTGTTTATCAACATCGGCATGACCATCGGGCTGATGCCGGTAATCGGCATTCCGCTGCCGCTGCTCAGTTACGGCGGTTCTTCCCTCTGGGCCTTTACCCTGCTGCTCTTTATCTTTATCGCCCTCTACCGTCAGGAGAAAAAGTATTTCTAGATGGCGCGGGTTTTGTCGCGGAGCCAGTCTGAGATTTCCGGACCGAGGTGCGGGGACAGGGTCTGGAAGACCCGTTCATTGTAGGCGTTGAGCCAGTCTATTTCTTCGGCGTTGAGGAGCTCCGGTACCAGGGCCGTGGTGTCGAAGTGACAGAGGGTAAGCGGTTCGAAGCGGAGCCAGGTGCCAAAGTCATTGGAGCCGTCCTCTACACACAGGAGCAGGTTTTCGTGCCGTACCCCATGCCGGTCTTCGCGGTAGATACCGGGTTCATCGGAAATGACCATGCCCGGTAGCAGCGCCTGTTTGTTGAAGTCCTGCCGGATGCTCTGGGGCCCTTCGTGGACATTCAGGAAGGAACCCACGCCGTGCCCGGTTCCATGCCCGAAATTGCGTTTGCTCTGCCACAGGGGATTGCGGGCCAGGACATCGATCTGGCAGCCGGCCGTCCCCTTGGGAAAAACGGCGCGCGCCAGGGCGATATGGCCTTTCAGGACCAGGGTATAATCTTCCCGTTCCAGGTCGGTGACGGGTCCCAGGGGCAGGGTCCGGGTGCAATCGGTGGTGCCATACAGGTACTGGCCGCCGGAATCAAGGAGGTACAGGCCCTCCGGTGCCAGGCGCGCCGCGTTCAATTCCTGCGTGACATAGTGCGGCAGGGCGGCGGAGGGGCCGTAGGCCGAAATGGTCAGGAAGCTATCGCCTTGATAACCAGCGGCCTGCCGGCGGATTTCCGCCAGTTTTTCGGCAGCCTCCCATTCGGTTACGTCCGTGCCGGCTTCCAGGGAGCGCTCCAGCCAGTAGAAGAAGGATTCCAGGGCCAGTCCGTCCACCAGGTGGGCTTTTTTCATTCCGGCTATCTCGACCTCGTTCTTGACGGCCTTGCGCAGGGTTACCGGCGAGCGGCCTGCCAGGGCACCGTCTGCCAGGGAGTGGGTCATCAGGGCGTCGTAAAGGTCATAATTCAGGGTATCGGGGTCGAACCAGAGCGATAGGATACCCCGGTCGGACAGGCCGCCCGCGAGGGCCAGGCCTACATCGTCGTAATCCAAAATTTCGATGCCTTCTTGTTGCAGGAGGTCCAGCCCGTCGTCCGGCATGCCTTCTTTGCGCACAAACCAAAGGACTTCTTTCCGGGTAACAATGAGGTACGAACAGACTACCGGAACAAAGGGGACGTCACTGCCCCGCACATTCAACATCCAGGCAACCTCGTCCAGGGCGGTAAGCAGGATGGCATCGCAGCCTTTGGCATCCAATTGCCCACGAAGCCAGGATAGCTTCTGCTCGCGGGTCCAGCCGGTATAGACGGTATCCAGCAGCATTACCGGACCATGCGGGGCGGCTGGCCGATTCTGCCAGATGGCGTTTATCCATTCCGGGGCGTTGACGATGTGGAAGTCTTCTCCCTCCTCGCGGCCCCCGTCCAGGAGGGCTTCCCGGATGGCATCGACCGAAGCAAAGCTTTGCAACTGACCATCCACCGTTATGACGATGTCGCGATAGGTTTCTGCGAAGTATTTCCGGAGCCATTGGGGGATGCTCACCACATCCAACACCGGCCTTTTGTGCATTTCCACGCCGGTTCCGGCCAGCTGCTGGTCGGCCTGGATAAAGTAACGGCTGTCGGTCCAAAGACCGGCATGGTCCTGTGTGATGACCATTTCGCCTTCACCGGTAAATCCCGAAAGCCAGGAAACCAGACTCTCGGGGATGATAACGGCATCCCAGCCGTGTGTGCGCATGAGGTCGCGGACTGCGTAGATTCTGTCTCTGAAAAGCATATTCGATGAATGGTCGTTGGTGACAAATATACTAAAAAAAACGGAGATGCCTGACACACAGCTGATTCTTAAAAAGCTGGTTCTTGGATTCCAAGAACCAGCTTTTTAAGAACTTGCTTATTATGAGGCACTTAAAAATGCACCATGTGTGTCAGGATTATTTGTTCAGGGCGTCGGCGCTGGCGATGTATTTGGCCAGGTCTGCATCGGAAACGTGGTAGTTCTGCATTTCGCCGGAGAAGTACTGGTCGTAGGCGCTCATGTCCACGAATCCGTGGCCGGAGAGGTTGAAGAGAATGGTCTTCTGCTCGCCGGTCTCCTTGCACTTGAGGGCTTCGGTGATGGTGGCGGCAATGGCGTGGCAGCTTTCCGGGGCGGGGATAATGCCTTCGGTGCGGGCGAAGAGCACACCGGCCCGGAAGGAATCCAGCTGCTCGATATCCACGGCTTCCATGTAGCCGTCCTTCATAAGCTGGGAGAGGATAACGCCGGCACCGTGGTAACGCAGGCCTCCGGCGTGGATGGCGGCGGGCTTGAAGGTATGGCCCAGGGTGAACATGGGCAGGAGCGGGGTCATGCCGGATTCGTCACCGAAGTCATATTCAAACTTGCCCTTGGTGAGTTTGGGGCAGGAGTACGGTTCGGCCGCGATGAAACGGGTCTTCTTGCCATCCAGGATGTTGTGGCGCATGAACGGGAGGGCGATACCGCAGAAGTTGGAGCCGCCGCCGAAGCAGGCGATCACGATATCCGGATACTCACCGGCCAGGGCCATTTGTTTCTCGGCTTCCAAGCCGATGACCGTCTGGTGCAGGCAAACGTGGTTCAGCACGGAACCCAGGGCGTACTTGCAGTTAGGGGTATTCACGGCAAGCTCGATGGCTTCGGAGATGGCACAGCCCAGGGAACCCTGGTCGTTGGGGTTACGGGTGATGATGTCCTTGCCGGCACGGGTGCTCATGGAAGGGGAGGGCGTAACGGTGGCACCGAAGGCCTGCATGATGGAACGGCGGAAAGGCTTCTGCTCGTAGCTGACCTTTACCATATAGACAGCGCATTCAATGCCGAACTTCTTGGTGGCATAGCTGAGCGCACCGCCCCACTGGCCGGCACCGGTTTCGGTGGTGAGGTTGGTGATACCCTGCTCCTTGGCGTAGTAGGCCTGGGCAATGGCGGAATTCAGCTTGTGGCTGCCGGCGGGGCTCACACTTTCATTCTTGAAATAGATGTGGGCGGGAGTCCCAAGGGCTTTTTCCAGCTCGTAGGCGCGCACCAGCGGGGTGCAGCGGTAGGCAGCATACTGCTCGCGTACCGCTTCCGGGATGGGAATCCATTCGTCGGTCTGGTTGAGTTCCTGATCGGCACAGGCCTTACAGAAGATGGGATAGAGATCTTCGGGCTTCAGCGGCTGCTTGGTGGCGGGGTGCAGGAAGGGCAGCGGCTTGTTGGGCATGATGGCCTGGATGTTGAAATAATGGGTCGGAATCTCGGACTCCGGAAGCAGGTACTTTTTCTGTTTCATGACGTTATTTGTTAAATGTTTAAAAAAATAATAATTGTCTCGGATGAAAAAAAGAAAGGCACGCTGTAAGTCAGCGTGCCTTTCATATAGTGCAGGATAATAACTACGGCAAAGCGACTTACAGATTGGAACTGCAAGTGCGCCACCAGAAGTTATTGACCATGTTCATTCTCATAACTTTTGCAAAGATGAGCAATCGAAATCAAAAATGCAAGAAAAAATGAAAAAAGTTTATCCGATCAGTCCGTTGGCCTGGAGATAGGCGTTGCAGACGACGGAGATGAACATCAGCACGATGACGGCTGCAACGATCAGGCCGATCACCTTCGTGCGCTTCATCCAGACGCTGTTGCTCCAGCCCACCGTCTGGAACATGCTCCAGAAACCGTGGCCCATGTGGAGGAAGATGGCGATGAACCACACGATGTAGCAGAGGGCGACCCAGAGCTTGCCGAAGGTAAGGTTCAGCAGCATGTACGGATCCGCTGCCTCACCGCCGGTGAACTCGGCGAGCTGCATCTTGGCCCAGAAGTGCGTCAGGTGGAAGAACAGGAGTCCCAGGATGACAATACCCAGCACCAGCATGTTCTTGGCCGACCAGGAATCTGCGGCGGCTTTGCTGGCAACCTCGTACCGGTTGTAACCACCGCGGGCGCGGATGTTCTGCCAGGTAAGGTAGCAGCCGTAGGCGATATGGACAATGAAGCCCAGGGCCAGGACCGGGACCATGACGGTTACGATGGGGAGGGCCATGAAGTCGCAGCCCATTTTGAACAGGCCGTCTTCTGCTCCGTAAGTGCCTTTGAATGAATCAATAACAGAGAAGAAGTTGATAGAAGCATGGAGGAGCATGAAGATAATCAGGAAGGCTCCGCTGATGCTCTGGATGAATTTCTTACCGATGGAGGATGTCAGGAAATTTGCCATTATTCTTTTTGTTTTATTCCAATTTAATTACGCAAAGATAATCTCTTTCTTGCAAGTTTCATAATTTTCTGATAAATTTGTTAAACTTTGTAAAGGTGTAGTAGTATGTATAAACGAGTATTGTTGAAACTCAGCGGCGAAAGCCTTGGCGGACCGCAGGGAAAAGGGTTGGATCCGGACAGTCTGCGTGCCTATGCACGCGAAATTGCAGCGGCGGTGAAAGCCGGCCTGCAGGTAGCCATCGTCAATGGCGGCGGCAACATCTTCCGCGGCCTTCAGGGCGCCGGAAAGGGTTTCGACCGGGTGGATGGCGATAAGATGGGCATGCTGGCCACGGTCATCAACTCGCTGGCACTGGCCACCTTTATCAAAGAGGAAGGGGTTGATGCCCAGGTATTTACGGCCCTTCCGATGGAGCCCATCGCTACCTATTATATGCGGGACAAGGCGGTCGCGTTCCTGGAGAAAGGCGGCGTGGCCCTCATCGCGGGCGGAACGGGCAATCCCTTCTTTACGACCGATTCCGGAGCCGCCCTGCGCGCCCTGGAGCTGAAGGCCGATGCCTTGTTGAAAGGCACCCGCGTGGACGGGGTCTATACGGCCGATCCGGAAAAGGATCCCACCGCGGTAAGGTATGAGGAACTCACTTTTGACGAGGCATTGTCGAAACACCTGAAGGTGATGGACCAGACGGCCTTCGCCCTTTGCAGTGAAGGGAACATGCCCATCATCGTCTTCGACATGAATGCGACCGGCAACCTGACCCGCCTGCTTCACGGCGAGAAAGTCGGCACGCTCGTACACGTATAAACAATTAAAACAGATATCGATATGTTACCGAAAGCAAAAGAAATCGTAGAGGCTGCAGACCGGAAGATGCTGGATTCGCTGGCTTTCCTGGAGGAAGACCTCAAGACCTATCGGGCCGGAAAAGCCAATCCGTCCATCTTCAACGGCGTGACGGTTGATTATTACGGGACCCCCACCCCGCTCGGCCAGGTTGCCTCCATTACCACGCCGGATGCCAAGACGCTGGTCATCCAGCCTTGGGAGCGCTCGATGATTTCGAAGATCGAGAAAGCGATCCTGGATGCCAACGTAGGCCTGACCCCGTCCAACAACGGCGAAGTGATCCGCTGCGTGGTACCTGCCTTGACCGAGGAACGCCGTCGTGAACTGATCAAGAAAGCCGGTGCGGCCGGAGAGACTTGCAAGGTGTCCATCCGCAATGCCCGCCGCGACGGTATCGACGCCCTCAAGAAGGCCCAGAAGAATGACGGCCTGTCCGAGGATGGCGAGAAAGAGGGAGAGGACGAACTGCAGAAAGTCACCGACAAACGGGTGAAAGAAGTAGATGCGCTCATTTCTGCCAAAGAAAAGGAAATCCTGACGGTTTAACCGTCCCACAAAACGAACTTGACAAGATTGAAATATGACGAAAGTCGCCATTCAAGGTGTCCGGGGCAGCTTCCACGACCAGGCTGCCCGGACCTTCTTTCCGGATGCCCAAATCGTTGAATGCCAGACATTCAAGGGTTTGTACCAGGCGATGGAGGACCATCGGGCCGATGCGGCCGTGATGGCGGTTGAAAATACCTCCTCCGGCGGGCTTCTGCCGAATTTTGACCTGCTCCGCCGCCATCCCCAGCGGATCATCGGAGAGGTGTACCTGCACATCCACCAGAACCTGCTGGCCCTCCCCGGTCAGCGGCTGGAGGACATCCGCGAAGTGCGTACCCATCCCATGGCCATCGACCAGACCCGCGCTTTTTTTGAAAAGGAGTGTCCCTGGGCGCTGGTGAAACGGGCCGAGAATACCGCCATGGCGGCGGAAGAGATTTCCCGGTACGCCCTGCGGGGGGTGGCGGCGGTTGCTTCCGCCCTGGCTGCCGAGGTGTATTCCCTGGAAATCCTCCGGGAAAATATCGAAACATATCAGGACAATTACACCCGTTTCGTGGTCCTTTCGGAAAAACTGACCCCGCCCGAGGGACCGGCCGATAAGGTGTCCGTCTGTTTCACCCTGCCCCATACGCCGGGTGCGTTGTCGCACATCCTCACGGTGCTGTCCTTCTACGACATGAACCTCACGCGCATCCAGTCCCTGCCCATCCCCGGTGAGAAGTGGCAGTATTTCTTCTATGCCGATATCTGTTTTTCGGATTATAACCGGTGGCAGCAAGCGCTGACGGCGGTGCGTCCGCTCATCAAGGACCTGGATATTTTGGGTGAATATAAAGCAGTTGGAGTATGAAAAAATATGCATTAGGCGTTGTCGGAACCGGTTTGATCGGCGGCTCGATGGCCATTGACCTGCGTCGCCGCGGCTTTGCCGGCAGCGTACTGGGCGTCGAGGCCGATCCGGTAGCCGCGGCCGCGGCCGAGAAACTGGGCATCGTGGACCGGGTGGTCCCGCTGGAGGAATGTGTGCGGGAAAGCGACATCATCCTCGTGGCCGTTCCCGTGAGCGCGGCGATCGAGGTGATCGGAAGTGTCCTGGACTTGTTCGAAAAGGAAGGTTATGCCGATAAAATCGTGATGGATGTCTGTTCCACCAAGGAAAAACTGGCGCAGGCGGTACTCTATCATCCTTGCCGCAAGCAGTTGGTGCTCACGCACCCGATGGCGGGTACCGAGTATTCCGGTCCCTGGGCGGCCATCCCCAACCTCTTTGACGGACGGGCGTGCATCCTGGCCGATACCGAGGAATCCAACCCGCGTGCGGTGGCGGTGGCCCAGGCCCTGTATGAGACGCTGAACATGCATTCCACCTACATGCGCTCTTCCAGCCACGACGTGCACACGGCCTATGTGTCGCACTTGTCGCATGTTTTGTCCTTCGCCCTGGCCCTGACGGTCCTGGACAAGGAAAAAGACGAGAAACATATTTTCGACCTGGCGTCCGGCGGTTTTTCTTCCACCGTCCGCCTGGCCAAGAGCGGTGCCAACATGTGGGTGCCCATCCTCCTGCAGAACCGCGACAATGTAATCCAGGTACTGGATACCTATCGGGACAAACTGAAGGCGTTCCGCCAGGCCCTGGAAGAATATGATGAACCCAAGGTACGGGAACTGATTGAAGAAGCCAACCGCATCAAAAAGATTATTCGATAATGGCACAGAATTGGGAACTGGTCCCGGTAGCGGACTGGGGCTTTTTTACGCTGCCGCGGCCGATGGTGATTGCCGGCCCTTGCAGCGCCGAAACCGAAGAACAAGTGATGACAACGGCCACGGGGCTCGCCCGCGAGGGCATCCATGTCTTCCGGGCCGGTATCTGGAAACCGCGTACCCATCCGGGTTCTTTTGAAGGAGTGGGCTCCGAAGGCCTTCGCTGGATGAAACGCGTCCAGAAAGAACTGGGTATGAAGGTGGGTACCGAGGTGGCCAGTGCCAAGCATGTCTATGAATGCTTGAAATATGGGCTGGATTATCTGTGGATCGGGGCGCGTACCACCGCCAATCCCTTCCTGATGCAGGAGCTGGCCGATGCCTTGCAGGGAACGGACATTCCCATCCTGGTCAAGAATCCGGTGAATACCGATATCGACCTGTGGATTGGTGCGCTGGAGCGCCTGTACGGCGCCGGCATCCGCAAGCTGGGCGTCATCCACCGCGGATTTTCCTCGTTGGAGAAAACGGCTTATCGCAACGCTCCGGGCTGGCAGATTGCCATTGAACTGCGCAGCCGTTTCCCGGAACTGCCGTTCTTCGCCGATCCGTCGCACATGGGCGGCAGCCGCGATTTCCTGGCCGAAATTTCGCAGCGGGCCATGGACCTGGGCCTGGAGGGCCTGATGATCGAGAGCCATTGCGACCCGTCCTGCGCCCTGTCCGACGCCAAGCAGCAGCTCACACCGGATGCGCTGGGCCGCCTGCTCGCGTCGCTGATCATCCGTGAGAAGGACTCGGACAGCGTGGACTACCGCGAGAATATCGACCAGTTGCGGGCACAGATAGATATCCTGGACGAGAACCTGCTCTTTACGCTGAAATCCCGTATGGAGATCAGCCGGAAGATTGGTCTGTTCAAGAAAGAGCACAATATTGCCATCCTCCAGACGGCCCGCTGGGACGAGCTGCTGGGCGAGATGGTGTCCAAAGGCCAGGGCTACGGATTAACGGAAGGCTTCGTGAAAGACGTCTTCAACGCCATCCACGAAGCCTCCGTGCAAGTTCAGAATGAAATCCTGAGTCAGGATTAATCCTGGGTCATCTGGATATTCTTGAGGGCGATTCGGCTGGCCGAGTTGCCCTCATGCGTATTTGTATTCCACATTTCCAGGCGGAAGTTCTTTCCGTCCAGATCCGGATTATCGGCCGTTGCGGTCCATTTCCCGGAGGTGGCATCTTTGCTGAGCGTCAGGTTGAAGAAACCTTCGTGAACCGCATTCTCATACGTCGTAGCCGAGGTCCCGGCAGCGGCAAGGGCATATACATACCTTTGGAGCGTAGCGGTCTTATACTCTCCCAAGTAGGCCCCCAGCGGAATCTGGATGGCTTTGCCGACTTTAACGTCGAAGGTCCAGTTGCCATAGGTGCTGTAAACCAGGTTCATCTTGACGGTTCCGTCTTCGTCCTGGGACAGGGCGGCCGTCATCGGGAACGGACGGTTGTTGCTGGCGTTGGTCGAAGACCAGGACCAGGAGCCCAGCAGACCGGCATCTTGGGCGTCGAACTGCGTGATAACGAAGGAGTCGGTCATCTGGCCGAAAGCCCAGGTTACCTTGGCTTCGCGGTATTCTTTCGATACATTTTCGCTGATGTGGATGACCAGCTGCTCGGGTTTGCAGTCAAGCGTCAGCCAGTCTGCATCGGTGGTGGCAACGATGACGGTTTCGTTCGCATCGTAGGGGAGGACAATGTCCTTCGCCTGGTTCTTGACGATTTGGTCAACCGCTCCTTCAAATTCACGGAGAATGATGCCATACTGGTGAACGATCGTCTTTCCGGTGGCTTCACCCGCCTTCATGTTCAGGACGGCGTAGCGGCTTTCCAGGCCATCGTTCGCATCCGTAACGACGTGAATCTTGTTGCCGTTCAGGGTCAGATGGCACCAGTCGGCCTGGTCTGTCGTGACCTGGAGCTGACCGCTGGTCGCGTTCACTTCAATGTCGCCTTCTCCGCCAATGGCCTTAAAGGCGATGTCGGCGCCGGAAGACACGGTAATCAACTGCGGAACAGCCACATCATAGCTTTTCTCCCGGCAGGAAAACACGGTCAAAACCGATGCCAATAACAGTGTAATAACTATAATCTTTTTCATATTGCCCATTATTTAGTTTTCCTGAATGTCGCCAGGTAGGCCAGCTGGTTGCTTCCACCATTGCCTGCGAATTTGAAATCTTCAGCCTGACCATAGTAAGGAGACTCGGCGGTATCGTCCGCGTCATAGTAGTAGAGCAGGAAGGACGTGCAGTCGAAATTCTTTCCTCCGCCGTTGTTTTTCCAGGTAAAGGAAGGATTCTCCTTGTTCTGGTTCCACACAGCCATCATACCGATGCTGGAGTTCATCCACATACCGCCGGATCCCGTTGCTTTGTTCAGCGCCCAGGGGAGCAGGACCAGGATCAGGTGGTCGTCTTTAACGAAGGTGTCGGTGGTTCCCGGTTTGCGGGGAGACTGGTAGCGGAGTTCAATGCGGCCGGAACGGACGTTGTACTGCATAATCAAGTCGAACTGGGCGCTCATGTTTTTGACGCGGTAGGTGCTTCCACGCTCTTCGGGGATCAGCTGGATATTGGAAATGATACTGTTCGTACCATAGGTCAGGATCCATGTTCCTTCGTAGAATTCATACGGCAGCCAGTCTTCGGGAATGTTGGCTTTCCATTTGATGTTCTTCTCGGGAACCGTGAGCGTGGTGTCGCTCTTGGCCAGGTCGAAGTTGAAGTTCATGTATTCCAACTTTTCGTTGAAGACCTCCAGGGGCTCGTAAAATTGGATGCCGGTATCGGTAAGGATGTAGGACGATTCACGGGTGGCGGCGATATCGTAGAGGGGCTCGCCCGTCTTCTCGTCGTGGCCGTAAACCTCCATCTCATAGGCGGTGAACTTGTGGGCCGTCACATCAATCTCGCCCGTGACCTTCTTGTCTCCCAGAAAACCTTCGAAGGTGCTGATGTAGAAGTTCTGGGAATGGTCGTGGATACGATCGATGAATCCCTGGATCGGTTCGGAAAGCGGATACATCTTGCAGGTTTTGCCGTTGCGTTTGCCTTTCAGCGAGATGCTCTTGGCTTGCTTGTCGTAACCGGTAATGAAGAACTCGTAGTCTCCGCCCTGTCCCTCATAAAAGGAGGAACTGGGGGTTCCGTATTTGTGCAGGATGGTGTTGAAGGTGTCGAAAGAAAGGACCGGTCCGCTGTCGGAACGGAGGACATACCGGCTGGTGGAAACCACCGTCGGATCTTCTTCCCAGATAACGCGGACGGTATCCTTGACTTCCTCGCCAACTTTTTCACCAAACTTGAGGGCGACATTGATGCCGCCTTTGTCGGAATCCTCGTTCCCGACATAGTACTCCATCCGCCAGCCGTACTGCTCGCTGATGAGCATATCCTTGATTTCGCTCAGGAATTGTTCCATTCGCTCGGCCGAGCTCTGGTCGAATTCAGCCACGTAACTCTTCAGGCAAGAGGTGGCGGAAAGAGCCAGGCCCAGGATGCAAAAGATAATATAGGTAGTCTTTTTCATATCCGTGTCAATTATTGGATTTTAACGCTGTGAAGGTCTACCTGGCCATCGAACACGTCTTTCTGGCGGCGCAGCACCGTTGCGCGGAGCTGGTCCAGGTCGATGTTGAAGGAGTCCTTCATGTAATTGCGGACGACATCCAGTTTGGCATTGATGAGCCGGCCCTTTTCACCGGCGTTGGTAATCTGTTCCGCCCACCAGGCCTCGTTATGGGTAATGAATTCGGACACCATCTCGGCGAAGTCCTCCGTGTCGGAATGCTGGGCATAGGCGGTAATGAAACCGTTCTGCAGGTATTCCTTGTTGTAAGGGGATTCGCTCCAGGAATCTGCCACGTAAGCGTCACCGGTAATCATCTGGAACTCAACAGGATATTCTTTCTGCTGGTTCAGGATATGGGTAAACTCGTGGTGGATGGTCTTGATGTAGTAGTGGTTGAGGGACTCCTGCGGATCACCCTTCCGATCGCCATAACCGGCGGTCATGGCCTCTTCCAGGAAGTTGATACCGGCCAGGAAGATCTTCTTGCCGCCTTCGGCCGTACCCAGGATGATGGTACCGTTGTTGCGGTACTCCCAGGTGCCGGTAAGGAAGAACATCTTCGGGAAATAGGTGCGGGTGAACGCGATACCGGCCACCTCGTCATAGGTCTCCACGCAGAGATACTTCACCAGGTGGGCCATTACGATAGACCAGTCCTCTTTCGCCGGAACCTCGAAATAGTTCATGTTCGATTCGTTCATTTCGAACCGGTATTTGAAGGCGATATTGTACGGCAGCAGGAAGTTGGCTTCCAGCCAGCGGTCGAAATCGTTCTTTTCGGTTTCGGTAACCTTGATGACGCTGTTTTCATTCAGTTCATCTTTGACACAGCTGCCCAGGAGCGTGACCACCGCTACGGCGGCCAGCAAAGTGTGGATATACTGTTTCATAAGGCTATTCATGATAATTGGTGATCATTTCGGTAACTTCAGTCTCCAGCAGTCGCGGGTTGGCCGTAATACCGGCGTCACGGACCTTCTTCGGAATCTGGACGGCCTGCCGCTGGTCATGCGCGGTAAGCGTACCCGTCTGGCGGTAAGGCCGGCCGGCGGCATTGATGATGCGGCGGTCGATCTGGATACCATAGCGTTTGATATCGAACAGGCGCAGACCCTGGCCCAGCTGCTCGATTCGCTTGAGGGCGAGGACGGCCTGGAGCATGTTCTCCTGGTCGCTGCCTTCGGCGCCAATCTGGAAATACGGGTTCAGGTGCTTCTTCACGCGGGAAGTATCCCAGACGGCGTAGCGCATGCTGTTGAACCAGTTGTTGATACGGTCTTTGTCCAGGGTGCGCGGGAGTTTCTCCTCATCACCGGACGCAATGTTTTTTACCCACAGGTTCATGTCGTCGAGGGCTTCCTGATAGTGCTCTTCGCCCCGCAGGATGTTGGCCTCGGCACGCTCCAGCAGGACCTGGTCGGCTGCAAAGGCGGGATAAACCGTACGGCGGTAACCGATACGGGCCACCGGGTCGGTGTACTCGAACAGGTAGGGGAGTTTCCAGAAGATGGTCTTGTCCAGGTTGGTGGCAGAGTAAATCTTCATGGGCATGTAGTAGGTGCTGTTGCCGCCGTTCCACAGGGTAGGGATGGCCAGGCCGGTTTCGGTTTCGGCCAGGTAATTGCCATGGGCGTAGCGGGAATAGACGGAATACGGACCAAAAGCCAGGCCCATCTTGGAATAAGCGGTGATGAGCAGCAGGTTGCAGTTCAGCGTGGCATCGATGTAATGCTCCACGATAGGGCTGTACTTCTGCGTCATGGTAGCCTGGTAGGCCCAGTCGCGCAGCATGGAGGCCGGTTCGGCACCCAGGCACTTGGTGGCGTACTCCACACTCTTTTCCCACTCCTCGTGATAGAGGTAATAGCGGGCGGCGAAGGCATAGGCTGCTTTCGGGTTGAAGTGGTATTTCGGGACGGTGTAGTATTTGTCCGAAACATTGGGAAGGGCCGCCTCGAGATCTTTGCCGATCTTTTCGTACACGTCGGCCACATTGCCACGCTCATAGGCGGGCTTCAGGGTCGTTTCCGGATCGGTGATGTACGGAATGCCGGCATCTTTGGTACTGGTAACCGAGTTGTACGCCATGCAGAAAACGTTCACCAGGATAAAGTGACCATAGGCACGGCACAGCAGGGCTTCGGCACGCTCGGCGCGCAGGTCCAGCGTAGGATCTTGCTCCGTCAGGAGGTCGATGGCCTTGAGGGCCTCGTTCGCACAGGCAACGGCGCCATAGCAGGAACCCCAGACAGATTCGGGATCTTCGTTGTCGCTCTCCGTCACATCATCCCAGGCGAAAACCTGGTCGATGAAACGGTCGGTATTGGGGTTGTTCTTGCCGTAGTCGTCCACGTTGTCGGACATGAACTCGGTCACAAGCATATAGTCGGTGCTGGGATAAGCCGACACGAGCAGGGCCCGGATCTTTTCCGGGGTATCAATCTCGGCGCGGTTATCCGGCATCTTGTCGAGGAACTTGTCGCAGCCGGTCAGGACGAGGGTTGCGAGAACCAAAGTATAGAAAATCTTTTTCATATTCATTTCCTCCTATGCATTAAAGGCCGATCTTCAGGGTTACGGTGAACTGCTTCGGCAGCGGGACGGCCACACCGCCCGTGTTGAAGAATTCCGGATCCTGGCCGTTCAGCTTCTTGTCGGCGTAAATCAGGAAGAGGTTGGTCGCCTGCACTTTGAGAGACAGGTTGTTCATCTTCAGCGGCTCGATCCATTTCCTCGGGAAGTCATACGTAAGGGAGATTTCCTTCATACGGATGAAGTCACCCTTGGCGATACGGGCCGTCGAGTAGTTGTAAGCGTTGTACGCGTAGGCCAAATGGGAGTCGGTTTTGTTCTGGATGGCACTGGCAATGACCGGAACATCCGTTTTGAGTTCGTCGCCCGGAACGGTCCAGCGGTTGTTGAATTCCTTCGGCATGGAATCCAGGTCGTTGTAGGTGTTGCTGAACACCGGGTCCAGACGCACCACGTTGCCAAAAGAATAGGTGATGAAGACGTTCAGACGGAAGCCTTTCCACGTGAACACGTTGCCCAGGGAGCCCACATCCGTAGGATCGGCGCTTCCGGAATACTCCAGGAACTTCATCTTTTCGGGTTCGGAGGTCTGGAAGTAGATGCCGCTCACGGAAACGCTCGGCTTCTCCAGTTCGCCCATCAAATCATACACGGATTCCTGATCCAGGAAGGTCGGCAGACCCTCTTCGTTCAGTCCCATGAACGGGATGGAGAAGATACCGCGCACCGGATATCCCTGCTTGGCGAAACCGGTACCGGTGATCAGGTCGATCACGCGGACATTGTTCTCCAGCTGGGTCACTTCATTGTGGGAATGCGAATAGATGAAGTTGGTGGTCCAGGTGAAGTTCTTCTTCTTGATGTTCTGGGTGGTCAAGCTGAGTTCCCATCCGCCGGACTTCATGGCAGCCACGTTTCCGTACTTCTGGACTTCGCCGCCCACACCCGGGGTGTTGACGATACCGATCAGGTCGTAGTTGTTACGCTTGTACCAGTCGAAGGTGGTGCTGATGCGGTTGTCGAAGAAACCGGCCTCGAAGCCGATATTCAACTCGTGCTTCTTCTCGTAGGTGAGCTCGCTGTTGGCCAGCTGGCTGATATCCAGCGCCGTCTCACGCACATTGGTGGTAGGACGCCAGGGGGTATGGCTCCGGATCACGACGGTGGAGTTGGTCACGTTCTTGGGACCGCGGTCTGCCGTCAGGGAATAGGATGCCTTTACGCTCAAGTGCGAAATCACATTCGAAAGGGGATTCCACCACGGCTCGTCGCTGATGTTCCAGGCACCGGAAATGTTCCAGGTAGGAAGCCAGCGGGCGCTGCGGCTCTTGCCCAGTTTGTTCGTACCCTCGTAACGGTAGGTACCGTTGATAACGTACCGGCCTTTGTACGAGTAGGTTCCGTTGGCGAAGAAGGCGGCGCTGCGGTCGTAATTATACAAATATGTATAATAGTTGGCGTTTTGCTCGGATCCCTGCTTGAACACCTGGTAGGCGTAGTTCGGAATCTCGCCCATGTTGTACTGCAGGCCCCAGCCGCGGAACCACGTGCTGTGGCGGGTGATGTCGTTGATTTCCATACCGCCGAACAGGTTCACGATGTGCTTGTCGGCGAAGGTCTTGCTGAAGTTGGCCGTGGTACGGAAGTCGTAGCCGATCATGCTGTTGTCCGTGCGTTCGTAGATACCGCCGTTCGGCAGGACGGAAATCGGCAGGGCGTACGGGTTGTCGGGATCGGTGTACAGGAAGGGGTTGGAGTTGCGGATGGTGGACGTGCCCATTTCGCGGTAAGCCATGGCCTGGTTGGAATTGTCCAGGATGTTGTGCTCCTGCGAGGATGCGGTGTACTTGGCCGCACCGATGGCACTGAGTTCCAGTTCCGGAATCACCTTGTACTTCAATTCTCCCTGAATACGGAAGTCCGTCACATTCAGGTTGATATAGTTGTTCTCCAACTCATGCATGATGTTGAACTTGGCGTAGTTGCGCACGTAGAAGTCGTTCGGATCCAGCGCGCGGGAAGTATTCAGCGCGTAGGAATACGGGTTGATATCGAAGTCGCGCTTAACCTCACCGTAAACCGGGTCGATTTCACTGCTCAGGGTACCGGGAGCGCGCTGCTTGCGGTACGATGCGTTGGAAATCATGTTCAGCGACAGGTTGTTCAGAATCTTGTACGTCGTATTCAGGTTGGCCGTGTAACGCTGCACCTCACTCTGCTGGGTCCAGCCCGGATCCGACATCACCGACAGGGAGGCGTAGTAGTTGGCCTTCTCGGTACCGCCGGAGGTGGAAATGGAGTGGTTGTGCTGGATGGAACTCTTGAACAGGAGGTCGAACCAGTCGGTGTTGCGGTATTCGGCAGCCTTGAGGTAAGCCGCAATGGCTTCGGGGGTGTTCTGCAGACCGAATCGGCCCGAGGTCGCATCATACTGGGTAATCAGCTGGTACATCTTGCCGTAGATACCGCTGTTCATGCGGTTTGCGGTCTCGGCGTAGTTGAGGTAACCTTTCTGCTGGAGCTCCTGGTAGATGGACATCTGGTCCTGGGAGTTCATGATGTTGAAGGTGGAGTACATCGGCTTCAGCCGGTAGGTGTACTCACCGGTGTAGCTGATGTGGCTCTGGCCCGCCTTACCTTTCTTCGTCGTAACGACGATAACGCCCGCCATAGCGCGCGCGCCATATATAGAGGTAGCGGAACCGTCCTTCAGGATATCGAACGATTCGATATCGTCGGAGTTCAAACCCGCGATGGCGGAAGAAATCAGGGTAGAGGCGTCACCGGAGGAAAGGTCGTCGGCGCTCACGTCCACCACGTCTTCCATGATAACGCCATCGACCACCCACAGCGGTTTGGAGGAACCGTAGATGGAGGTAGCACCACGGACGCGGATTTTCGGAGCCGTACCGAATGTGCCGGAAACGTTCTGCACCGACACACCGGCTACCTGGCCTTCCAGGGAACGGCTGATATCGGCAATACCGCTGAGCTTGGCTTTATCGGCATCGACTTTGGCGGTGGAACCGGTCATCAACCGGCGGTCCACTTGTTGCATACCCGTTGCAACGGCAGCTTCCAGCACTTCGGCGTCATCTGCCAGGGTGAAATTGACGGTGGCCGCCACCGGCTTCCGGGCGTCCTTGAAGCCCAGGCTGGAGGCAACGATATACTTGGCGGAACCCGGCACATTGGCCAAGGTGTATTTACCGTCCATGTCGGTCATGGTACCGACGGAAGTGTTCCCTTCCACAAAGACGGCGACACCGGGGACGGGTTCCCCCTTGGAATCGACCACCGTACCGCTGACTGATTTCGTCTGGCCCAGGGCAAGGCCCGTCCAGGCAATCAGGCAGGTCAGTAACAGGATGATTTTCTGTTTTCCCATACGTTAATATATTTACACAATTTTATTGTTTCGCGAACATCGTCTTTCCACGCGAACCGCAAAGGTCGGGAAAATGTTTCAATATTCCAAACTGTGTGATTTGGCTCGAAAAAAGGCTTATTTTGCGTGAAAACGTTTTAAATTGTATGAATTAATATGCAGGAAAACGATAAATAACAAAAAACTGTAAGCAGAAATGAATAATAGGTTATAAAATGTAAGTACGGCATTCTTCAAAATTTTTTTTCTTTTTATAAAAATAGGTTTATTTTCCCAAAAAACGGCTTTTTCAGCCAAATAGGGAAGGGCGTGGCGGATGTTTAATTTCGATTTATAAGGAGGTTTTCAACAGGCCTATCAACAACGAGGCAATTTTTAAACGATTGATAATCAATACATTATTTTTCTACGCGGAAAATTTTTTCATATTTAATCGTTTTACATGTTGCTTTTCTGCGAAATAATTCAAAACTTTGCAACGAATAATGCGTTTTTGATAATTACTTCAAAACATAAGTTTTTATGAAAAAAGTGTATTTAACTCCCGGTGCCGAGTATCTCGACACCCTCTTTGAGGCCAATTTCCTCACCTCGACTGTGGGGATTGGCGGTTCTACCGGTGAGGACCTGGGCGACGGTGGTACCGTTGACCCCTGGTCTTAATGTTGTGCTCTTTGTAAACGATTCAAAAAAAGGAAAAGATTATGAAGAAAGTACTTTATAGTGTCCTTGCACTGGCAGGTCTCTTTGCAGTGTCCTGCGCCAAGGAAATTGATGCCCCCAACGCCGAGGTCGCCCAGGAGGACCTGGTCCCCATGACGCTGACGGCTTCTTATGATGTTGCAACGAAAGTTACCTATGAAGGCATGAAGACCTTCGGCTGGGTTGCCAACGACTCCATCAAGGTCCGCCTCGTGAACGGTGACAAGACGAAATACGGTTGGTATTCTTTCGGTGCCAAGAGCACGGCTGCCTCCTCTGAGTTCGTCGGAGATGTACCTGACACGTTCCGTCCCGAAGACTATGCGATTTATCCGGGCTTCAAGACGAACAGCCTCTCCAATGTGTCGTCGTCTTCAACGGCAGTCCGTCTGCCTATTACTTACTACCTCGATGAGGTGGACAGCAAGGGCCAGCCGATTGCTCCGCAGATCGACCCTGCCAACTGTACCAAGGTATATGTCAGCAGCGCAAACCCGCTGCAGTTCCTCCCGAGCGTCGGTAAGAAGCAGGAGGGCGGTTCCTTCAAGTTCCAGGCTGCCTACGGTGTCCTGAATATCCAGATGACCGATCTGGATGACGCCGCCAGTGGTCTCAGACTGAATGGTCTGGCCGATACTTACATGTCCAACTACCTGATGCTCGACAGGACCGACATGTGCTACAAGATTGGTGCTAAATTTACTTCCAGCGGGAAGACCTACACGGTTACCTACCTGACCTATTGGTTCTACCCGAAGGCGGATCATACTGCCAGCATCTATCTCCCGGTCCCGGTGGGTACCCTGCCCGCAGGCTGCTCGATCGATATCTTGGATGAAAAAGGAACGGTCCTTTATACACAGCCGTTTGCCAAGGATGTCGAGGTGCAGCGTGGCAAGATCACGACCCTGGCTCCGTTCAAGGCCAAATATGATTGGACCCTTGTCGGTACCGGTAAGTACATTGATGCCTATCTGTGGGAGTCCTTCGGCTTTACCGATCCGGTGGATGTCAAGATTGAGACCAGCGGCAATGGCAATTACCGTCTGGAGAATCCTTACGGAGTCGCTGCCCAGACCTATAAGTACGAGATCCCTGCTACAGCAACCGGTCCTGACGATTATCTGAACTTCTCCGTTGTTCCCGTCGGTACCACCATTTATTCGGTTACGACCACGAAGAAGGGTCTGGTTAAATACGACGATTACTATACGGGTCTTGTCTCAGCCGAGTATGGTGTGGATCCGTATATCGCCCATCCGGGAGGCTGGTCGTCGCTTCGGAATGAATCGAACTTTACGCACAATATCGTGACCAAGTTCGCCGCCGATGGCGAGACCCCTGCCGCCGTTCAGCTGGCCCCGATTTACTTCTGGCTCACCGATCCGTCAGCCGGAAAAGGCTCCTGGACGGGTTACGCCGGATGGACGGGCGGAGGATCCACAGGACCTTCCTATGCAAAGAACAACCTGATTCAGATTCTCTTCCCGGGCCAGACCGAACTGATTGACCTCCAGGCCAGTGCTTCCTTCGTGGAAATTACGGATCCGACTCCGGCGCAGGCTACTGCGAAGGTGAAGGTAGTCATGGGCAAGGATATCGCTTCTCTTTCTATGGTTATCGCCGCCAACGCGAATGATGCAATTACCGCATTGACCTCGGGAACGGATGTCGTAACGACGGCTACGGCTTCCGGCGACTTCTCCGTGAAGCTCCCGGCGAATGCTCCTTCCGGCGACTACTATGTATATAGTATCGTGCAGGTGGGTTCCGGTATCAACCCTGAATTGAGTAATATCATCGTTTCGCCTGTATTCGCCTACTCCAACCAGGGTGAGTATGAGTCCTTGGGGAATGCCCAGTTCATTGACGCGTTCTCCTGGAATATCGCCGGGTTTACGGAAGGTACGTCGGTCTCCGTCGAGGTCAAAAAGTCTTTGGTCGAGGAGAACAAGTATCTGGTCGTTGACCCGTATGGCGCCGCCATCAAGGCATTCTCCTATACTCCTGCCGGAACGGTTGCCGGACCTGACAAGGAACTGATCCTGACGGTTTCTGACGAGGGCTATGTAGACTGGGATGCCGACTTCTATACGGGTATCTTCAACCCTAGCTTCAATGGTTCGAAGGGTACGGAAATGACCATTACCCCTCCTTATTGGTACGCATCGAACTATCCGCAGTACTATGCCAGCTTCGGCCGTGGCAATAACTATATCGCCCGTTATGCCGCTGACGGCAAGACGCCGGCTACCATTGTCCTGTCGCCGATTTATTCGGGCGTTGACGGAAACACCTGGAATCCGAACTATCGTGAGTCGAACCCGATTCAGATTGTCCTTCCGGGCTCTTCGCCGGTGGATCTGAACAGCTTGGTGTCCTTCAAAGAGATGAAGGATGAGTCGGCGGATCAGCCGATTGCTACTGTCACGCTGTATCTGGGTGAATCCTTCGAATCGGCCGATATCGTTATCGCCGCCGATGCGGAAGCGGCCGAGGCAGCCTTTGCCGGTGGCCAGGCCAAAACGGCAACCGAATCCGGCGACGTGGATGTCAACTTGCCGGCCAACGCACCCAGCGGCAAATATACTGTCTTCGCCAAACTGGCTGTCAAGACAGGCATCAACCCGCTCTGCGGCAAGACCGTCACTTCCGACCCGTTCCAGTACAATAATCCCAACGAAGACCGCAACCTGCCGCTTAGCAGCGTGATTGGTGACTTTGTCGGGGCTACCGTTATGAACAAGAATGGATCTTTCGTAGATTACGATCTGGAGTTGTCTCTTGCCGCGAATACGGACGATCCTACGTTGGGAGATGTCGTGGTTACCTCTTTTGCTACAAAGTGGTGGGGAGGTGCTGTCGATATGCCGGCGTACGCTTGGTTCGATACCAAGACCGGTACCCTTACCTTCCCGGCCCATCAGCCGATTTGGAAGTTCAGTGATGATTACGATGCCGGTATTATCAATGCCTCTGCCGGTCCTGATGTAGATATCGTCATGCTTTATGGTGATGATAAGACCCTGCGTATTGAAAATGCCGAATTTATCCGTGTCGGAGCTTATACGACCGGGACCACCACTTACTTAGGAACCTTCAAGTATTATTGGTATGGCGATACGACTGATAATCATATCGTCTTCCAGAAGCAGGAAGAGGCTACGGCTCCGGCTTTGGCACCCAAGGTGGCTGCGAGGCCGATGGTGAACAAGGCTCTGAAGCTTTCTTCCGAGGAGTGCCGCGTCGCATCCGGTAAGGTTGCAAACGCACCTGCTGCCAAATAACAGCATTCACTGAATATTGAATCGGGACCGACCCTTTCCGGGCCGGTCCCTTTTTGTTCGCCCGCCCCGCCCCGCTCCTGGTCGGGCTCCGGCCATCCCGCCACCTCCGCCCTCCTCGGCTCTGTTTCTGGACAAAAAAAGCGGTTCTTTGTCCCAAATGCTACAGAATTGCAGTATTTGGACAAAATTAGCCGTTATGTGTCCCAAGGAAACCCTTCCCTGTTCTGAACTGCCCACGATGGAGGGCTATTTCTCCGGGAAGGCGCGCAGGGCATCCAGAAGCGTACGCTCGAAGACGTCCTTTTCGTGCTCGGAGAGGAAGGCGACGCTGATGGGAATCTGGAAAAGGCGGTGCCGCAGGTCGGCGGGGACGCGTTTGTAATCCAGGACGCGCTGGCTGTCTTTCTCGGTGGTGGCCACCACGGCGGTAGGCCAGTAGCGGGTGGCTTTCCGGATGGCGGCAATGTCGTGCCGCGTATATTTGTGATGGTCCAGGAAGGTGAACCGCTTCACAATATGGTATTTGTCGCTCAGGAAACGCCGCAGGGGCGTGTCTTTGGCAATGCCCGTAAAGAGGATGAGCCGGTTGGAATAAGTAAACCGCACGTCGCCATCTTCATAGACGGGTTCGAGCGGCTGATACTGGATGGTGCTGAACAAGACGGTCGTGGTCTTGTTTTCGGCGTTCTTTCCGGTACACGAAAGGGGACTGAAATCCCGGATGTTCAAGGTTTCGGCCCAGCGGATCTTCTCCCAATCCTCCATAAAGGCCGGACACTTGGTGACAATGATGACGTCCGCCTGTACCAGACGCTCCGGCAGGTCGCGCAAGCGGCCGAAAGGAAGAAGATGGTCTTTGTACAGCGGACGGTTATAATCCACCAGGATGATGTTGTAGTAGGCCTGCAGGCGCCGGTGCTGGAAAGCATCGTCCAGGACGATGATATCGGCTTTGGGAAAGGAATTGTCGCCGCCGGGCGCGTTTTTGTCGGTCTGGAGCGTTTCGGGATGCAGCAGGTAGTGGCAGCCTTCCACGCGGTCGCGGTCTACGGCGACGGTGATTCCGGGGAATTTCTTCTTGATTTGCAGGGGCTCGTCGCCGAACATCGCGGAACTACCCTGGCTGGTTACCTGTTGGAAGCCGTGGCTCTTGCGCCGGTGGCCGCGGGACAGGACCGCAATCTCCTTCAGCCCCCATTCTTCACTCTGCTGCAAGGTCCGCAGGATCATCTCCGTATGCGGAGTCTTGCCGGTACCACCTGCGGTGATGTTGCCGATGCAGATGGTGGGAGCGTCTACCTTAAAAGACTTCCAGATTCCCCTGTCATACAGGGAATGCCGAAGTTTTAGGGTAAAATAGTACGGCCAAAGTAAGATTTTTTCTATCATTGGTTGATCAAATCGTACAAAGATAGTAAAAATTATAATCCATAAACGCTTTCTTCGGCAGAAAGTTGCGTTTCTCCCCATCTTTCGGCGATATAATCCAGCAGGCGGACGATTTCGCCGGGATCTTTTTCGGTAACCAGGCGGATGCGGGTTTCTTTGAATTCCGGCAGGCCTTTGAAGTAGCAGCTCAGGTGGCGGCGCATCTCCAGCACGCCCCGGAGAGGACCTTTCAGGTCCAGCGACAGGCCCAGGTGCCGTTTGGCCAGGGCGACCCGTTCCAGCACGCCCGGCGGGTCGATGGTCTCTCCGCGATCCAGCAGCGCACGGATTTCCCGGAAAATCCACGGACGTCCGTAGCTGGCGCGCGCAACCATGATCCCGTCCACCCCGTAACGGTCGAACGCTTCGCGTGCGCGTGCGGAATGATTAATGTCACCGTTGCCGATGATGGGAATGTGCATGCGGGGGTTGGCCTTGACCGCACCGATCAGGGTCCAGTCGGCCTCGCCCTTGTACATCTGGCAGCGGGTGCGGCCGTGGACGGTCAGGGCGCTGATGCCGGCATCTTGCAGCCTTTCAGCCAGTTCCACGATGATTTTGCTGTTATCGTCCCAACCCAGGCGGGTCTTGACGGTGACGGGTTTGCGGACGGCTTCCACGATGCGGCGGGTGATCTCGACCATCTTGTCGGGCTCGCGCATCATCCCGCTGCCGGCGCCGCGTCCGGCGATCTTGCTGACCGGGCATCCGAAGTTGATGTCCACCAGGTCGCACCCGTGTCCGCCCGCGATTTCATCGGCATGATCGGCCATGCGGGCGGCTTCCACCATCGCATCGGGATCGTTCCCGTATATTTGGATGCCGATGGGTGCCTCCTCGGGAAGGGTTTTCATTTTGGCGATGGCCTTTGCGGCGTCGCGGATCAACCCGTCCGACGGGACGAATTCGGTATAGACGGCGGCCGCCCCCTGCTCGCGGCAGAGGATGCGGAAGGAGGCGTCCGTAACATCCTCCATCGGGGCCAGCAGAACCGGTTTTTCCCCCAGGTCTATGTTTCCGATTTTCATTCTGACAGCAAAGGTACAAAAAACCCGTAACTTGTTGAAAACTTTGTTAATTTCATTTTTTATCCGTATCTTTGCAGCCCGCAAAAATGCGCGGATTTATATAAAGTATTAATTAACAATTAATTAACAAACCAATGCCTGGATTAATTGGAAAGAAAATCGGAATGACTTCCGTTTTCGGTGCTGATGGAAAAAACATTCCATGCACCGTCATTGAGGCTGGTCCCTGTGTTGTCACGCAACTGCGTACGGTTGAAAAAGATGGTTATGCCGCCGTCCAGCTTGCCTATGACGAAATCTCCGAGAAACACACCAGCAAGCCTCTCCAGGGGCACTTCAAAAAGGCAGGAACCAATCCTATGCGCAAGCTGGTCGAGTTTGAGGCCGACTTCGCACAGGAGCTGAAACTAGGCGACACCGTCTCCCTCTCCGACATCATCGTCGAAGGTGTGGAATTCGTGGATGTCGTCGGTACTTCCAAAGGTAAAGGTTTCCAGGGTGTGGTCAAGCGTCATGGTTTCGCCGGTGTAGGCGGCCAGACCCACGGCCAGCACAACCGTCTCCGTCACCCCGGTTCCATGGGTGCATCGTCCTGGCCTTCCCGCGTTTTCCCGGGAATGCGCATGGCCGGCCACATGGGCAACGAGCGGGTGAAGGTGTTCAACCTCAAGGTTGTCAAGGTTATCCCTGAGAACAATCTTCTCGTCGTAAAGGGTTCCGTTCCCGGAGCCAAGGGTTCTTATGTAATTTTGGAGGCGTAGGCTATGGAATTGAAAGTTTTGAAAATTGACGGTACCGAATCCGGAAAGACCGTCGTCCTCGATGAGAAGGTTTTCGGAATCGAGCCCAACGACCATGCCATTTATCTGGATGTCGTCCAGTATCTCGCCAACCAGCGTCAGGGCACTGCCAAGACGAAGGATCGCAGCGAGGTTGCATATTCCACCAAGAAGCTCGGTCGCCAGAAAGGCGGCGGTGGCGCACGTCACGGCTCCCTGAAGGCGGGTACCTTCGTTGGCGGTGGTAACATCCACGGCCCGAAGCCGCGCGACTATCGGCACAAACTCAACAAGAAGCTCAAGGCACTGGCCCGCTTCTCCGCCCTTACCTACAAGGCCCAGGAGAACGCCATCACCCTGGTCGAGCCGTTCACCATGGACGCTCCCAAGACCAAGGAATTCCAGCGCATTCTCACCAACCTCAAGGCTAACGGCCGCAAGGTTCTCTTCGTGCTTCCTGAGAACGCCGACAACATTTATCTCTCTTCCCGCAACCTCCCCGAGGTGAAGGTCATCACCGTTGACGAAATCAACACTTATGCTGTCATGAACGCATACAAGCTCGTGTTCGTGGATGGCGTACAGGATGTCCTCTCGGCCCGGGCCAACCGCTAAAATGACGAAGATATGGGAATTATTATCAAACCTATCGTGACCGAGAAGATGACCGCACAGAGCGAGAAGCTCAATGTGTATGGTTTCATCGTGGACCGTGGTGCGAATAAGCTCCAGATCAAGGCTGCCGTCGAGCAGATGTATGGTGTCAACGTCGCTTCGGTCAATACCGTGAACTATCACGGCAAGAAGAAATCCCGTTATACGAAGGCCGGACTCCTCCGGGGCCGCGCCAACCATTACAAGAAGGCTTATGTCGCCCTTGCCGGCGAAGATAAGATCGATTTCTACGCTAATGTTTAAGGAGGACTGAGTTATGGCAATTCGTAAATTCAAACCCACTACCCCGGGTACGAGGAACATGGCGATCAGCGCTTTTGACGAGATCACCTGCAAGAAGCCTCACAAGGCCCTTCTCGAGCCGCTTAAGAGGACCGGTGGCCGTAATAACACGGGTCAGATGACCATGCGTTATATCGGTGGCGGTCACAAGAAAATGTACCGTGTCATCGACTTCCTCCGCACGAAGGATGACTGCACCGCCAAGGTTCTGACCATCGAGTACGATCCGAACCGCAGCGCCCGCATCGCCCTGGTCGAGTATGAAGATGGCGTGAAGAAGTACATCATCGCCCCTGCCGGCATTAAGGTCGGTCAGGTTATCGCTTCCGGTAGCGGTGTCGCTCCGGAGGTGGGCAACGCTCTCCCTCTCTCTGAAATTCCGGTTGGTACGCTCGTCCACAACATCGAGCTCCGTCCCGGTCAGGGTGCCGCTATGGCACGTTCCGCCGGTACGTTCGCTCAGCTGGCCGCCCGTGAAGGCAACCACGCCGTTCTCCGTCTCCCTTCCGGTGAGACCCGTATGGTGTTGGTTTCCTGCCGCGCTACCGTGGGCACCGTGTCCAACGCAGATCACAACCTGGAGTCGTCGGGTAAGGCCGGACGCAGCCGCTGGCTGGGTCGCCGCCCTCACAACCGTGGTGTTGTCATGAACCCGCACGATCACCCGATGGGTGGTGGTGAAGGCCGTGCTTCCGGTGGACATCCGCGTTCCCGTAAGGGTCTGCCTGCAAAGGGCTACAAGACGCGCAATCCTAAGGCGACTTCCAACAAGTTCATCATTGAAAGAAGAAAGAAATAAACGGAATTAAACTTTAGAGATTATGAGTCGTTCTTTAAGAAAAGGTCCATATATCCAGGAAGCCCTGGAGAAGAGGGTTCTTGCTATGAATGATGGTAGCAAGAAGAAAGAGGTTGTCAAGACGTGGTCTCGCGCCAGCATGATCTCCCCTGACTTTGTCGGCCACACGATCGCAGTTCATAACGGTAATAAGTTTATTCCCGTTTACGTGACTGAGAACATGGTGGGTCACAAGCTGGGTGAGTTCGCCCCGACGCGTACGTTCCGCGGACACTCTGGCAATAACAAGAAGTAATACACCTAAGGAGATTGCATTATGGGTAAACGTAAAAAAGAAATGGCCGACAGGCTGAAAGAGGCCAAGCGGAACACCGCGATAGCCAAACTGAATGATGTCCCTACATCTCCGCGCAAGATGCGTCTTGTGGCTGACACTGTCAGAGGTGTAGAGGTTAACCGTGCTCTCGACCTCCTTCGCTTCTCGAAGAGAGAGGCTTCGGTCCGTCTGGAGAAACTCCTCCGCAGCGCCATTGACAACTGGGAGAAGAAGAATCCGGATCAGTCCAAGGAGCTCGACAACGGCAATGTCTATGTGAAGACGATCATGGTGGGCGAAGGCCGCACGCTGAAGCGCATCCGTCCGTGCCCTCAGGGCCGCGCCGGTCGCATCCGCAAGCGTTCGAATCACATCACCGTCGTTCTCGATGTTAAGAAAACCGCAACAGTAGAGGAGTAAAATTATGGGACAGAAAACTAATCCAATCAGCAATAGAATCGGTATCACCCGTGGTTGGGACTCTAACTGGATCGGTGGTAATTATGCCGAGAAGATCGCCGAGGATTTCGAAATCCGTAAGTATTTGACCAATCGTCTGGCCAAGGCCAGCCTTTCCAAGATTGTGATCGAGCGCACCCTGAAGCTCATCACCGTGACCATTCAGGCAGCCCGTCCGGGTGTTATCATCGGCAAGGGCGGTCAGGAGGTCGATAAGCTCAAAGAAGAGCTGAAGAAGGTGACCAAGAAGGATGTCCAGATCAACATCTACGAGGTAAAGCGTCCGGAGACCGATGCCAACATCGTGGCAGACTCCATCGCCCGTCAGATCGAAGGCCGTGTATCCTATCGCCGCGCCATCAAGATGGCTATCGCCACTGCAATGCGCGTTGGTGCCGAGGGTATCAAGGTCCAGATCAGCGGCCGCGTCGGTGGCGCCGAAATGGCTCGCAGCGAGATGTTCAAGGAAGGCCGTACGCCGCTTCATACCTTCCGTGCCGATATCGACTACGCGCTGGCAGTTGCCCGCACGAAGGTCGGTGCCCTCGGCATCAAGGTGTGGATTTGCAACGGCGAGAAGTATGGCAAGCAGGACCTGACCCCGAATGCGGGCGTGTCCGCAGCCCAGGCTTCCAGCTCCAACCGTGGCGCAGGCCGCGGCGGAGACCGGGGTCGTCGTGGCGGCCGTGGCGGCCGTCGTAACGATCGCGACGCCAAGTAGTCTTCCCCCAGACAAGCACTTTCAGGGCTGGCCCTTCCGGGCCGGCCCTTTTTTTCGTTCGCCGCCCAAAAGCCAGGCACGATCTCGGGAAGGCCCGTTTTGGTGGATGGAAATTTGCATCTGACCCGATAAATTCGTAAATTGCAAGGTTAACGTAAATACCATCATTATGGCTGAATCCAGAAGAGATTTCTTGAAGAAGGCTGGCCTGGGCATCGCCGGCTTCACCATCCTCCCGCGCAATGTGCTGGGAGCGATGAATGGGAATAAGTCTTTCACGGCTCCCAGTGACCAGATGACGCGGGGTATCATTGGCGTAGGCGGTATCGGCAAGTCCGGCCTGCACTTTGCCTCGGATGAGCGCTGCCGTCTTGTGGCGATCTGTGACGTGGACCAGAAACACCTTGAGTCGGGCCTGGAAAAGGGACGCAAGCAGTTCAATACGGAGCTGCAGGCCTATCACGATTTCCGGGACCTGATCCATGATCCGAATGTGGATATCGTGCACATTGCCACGCCGTCTCACTGGCACGGCATCATGGCGGTCGAAGCCGCCCGTGCCGGAAAGGATATCTTCTGCGAAAAGCCGATGACCCGAACCATCGGAGAGGGGCAGAAGGTGGTGGATGCCTGCCGCAAGTACGGCACCATCTTCCGTCTGGACACCTGGTTCCGTTTTAAGGATACATTCTATGGGCTGGGTACCACGGTAGAGCCTCTCAAGAAACTGGTGGACAGCGGCCTGCTGGGCTGGCCCCTGACAGTGCGCATCTCCGGCGCCACGGGCTTTGCCTGGAAATTCTTCTGGACGGGCCGAGAGGATCTGACCCCGCAGCCGGTCCCAGCCGAACTGGATTACGACCTGTGGCTGGGTCCGGCCCCGTATAAACCCTATCATCCGCATCGCGTTCATTCCACCTTCCGCGGATATTGGGACTACGAAAGCGGCGGCCTGGGCGACATGGGCCAGCACTACATCGATCCGGTCCAGTACCTGCTGGGCAAGGACGACGATTTCCCCATCAAGGTTGAAGTGGACGCACCCGCGCAGCATCCCGACGCTGTGGGAACCTGGCGCAGCATTACCTATACCTATGCCGACGGCTGCCGGATCATTCTCGAAGGAGAAGGTTATGAAAGCACGGGGAAAGTCCCGTACATCGAAGGTCCAAAAGGCAAGGTATTCAAGGGTTTCGAGTGCACCATCCCGAACGTGATGGAGGTTATCAATGAACTGCCCGATCCGGCTCCGCGCCATACGGACTTCCTGGACTGCGTGCAGAACCGCCAGCATTTTGCACTGGACGAAATCATCGGCTATCACAGCGCCACCATCGTCAATATCGGTGCGTGTGCCCTCCGTCTGGGCCGTACCCTGAATTTCGATCCGGCCACGCAGCGCTTCATCGGCGACGATGCGGCCAACCTGCTGATCAACCAGCCAATGCGCGCCCCTTGGGCATCGATGATCCTCTAAACCCGCAGCAAGATGAAAAAGATTCTATCCACCCTTCTTACCCTGGTCCTGGCGGCCGTGACCGCCCTGGCCCAGCATCCGCTCACCGAATTGGCCGCACGGGTAAACGAGGCATCTGCCCAACCCGAAAAGAGCGCCGCGATGAAGGCGGAACTCAAGCAAGCGATTTCCGAAGCACAGGACCCGTCCTTTGCCAACTTCCTGGTGGGACAGTTCCGCCTGCTGGCTGGCGAAGAAGACATCCCGCAACTGGCAGCGTACGCCCAGAATCCGGCTTTGGCCGCCACGGCCCTGGATGCCCTGGCGCAGCTGGAAGGCAGTGAGGAGGCTCTCCTGGCCCTGGTGCAGGGAGAAAAGGCCGATCGCGCACAGCTTTGTGCGGCGGTCGCGGCCAAGGGGCTTTTCGCAGCCGAACCCACCGTGTTGGAATGGGCGATGAATACGGACGATGCCGCCGTCAAGGCGGCCGCCACCGCCGCCCTGGGCCGCATCGGTTCCAGTGCGGAAACCGCCAACTTCCTGAAAGACAATTCCCCCGAAGACTATATCAACCTCCTGTCCGGCTGGCTGGAGGAAGGTGATGCCGAGGCGGTGGCCAAGAACGCCCGCCCGTTGTTAAAGGGGAGTGACCATATCCGCACGGCGGCAGCCGGCCTGCTCCTGCACGCCCTGCCCGCAAAGAAAGCGGAAAAATTGCTCAAATCTGCCATGACCGATGCCAACCGGGCCTATCGCAACGCGGTGCTCGCCGAGGCCGATGCCGCGCTGGGAACCGAAGCGGTGGTGGCCGCGGTGGCGGACAAATCCTTCCAGAAGCTTTCCGGATCGGCCAAGACCGATATCGTCCGATACCTGGGCAACCACAAGGTGGGCACCCAGAGCGAACTGCTGGCAACCTGTCTGGACGGGGATGAAGAAACGGCTGCAGCCGCCTGCGAGGCCATGGGCAAGATCGGCGGTGAGTATTTCCTGTCGAGGCTGATCGGGGAACTGGGCGGCAGCAATGCCGATGCAGCCCTGCGCGCCCTGCTTTCTTTCCCGGGCGATATCCGCGAGGCGGTAACCGAGGCGGCGGAAAAAGGAACGACTTCTGCCAAACGCCTTTTCACCCTGGCATCGGCGCGTCACATTACCGCGGTGGCTCCGGTAGCCCTGCGTTATGCCGATTCGCGCGACGTGGACACCCATGCGATGGCGATGCGCTCGCTCCCCGGTATGGTGGGACCCGAGCAGACGGCGGCCCTGACAAGCCGGCTGGACCAGGCCGCTCCGGCCGATGTCCCCGGTTGGCAGGAGGCTCTTGCCGCATCGCTGCGCACCCTGCCGGCCAATGAGCAGTACGACAAGGTTTTCGATATTCTCCACGATGTCCGCCATCCCGAGCGTTTCTATGCCGCCCTGGCCCAGAGCGGGACGGACGATGCCGTCAAGGTGCTGTCGGAGGCCATCGCATCGGACGAAGCCTTCGACGCCCTGCTCAAAATAGAGAACTACCAGGCTGCCAAGCCGTTGCTGGAGCAGGCGAAAGCCGTTCCGGCACGGTGCGAGAAGGCGGTTTCCCGTTATACGGAACTGGTACAGGCCTATGAAAACGACCCGGTCCGCAAGCGGATCGGCTACGCCCGGGCCCTGGAACTGTCCCCGAAACCGGCCGTAACCCAGAAGATCCTCCTGGCCCTTTCGCAGCTGCCTACCATGAAGGCCTTCCAACTGGCCGGCCGTTATCTGGATGATCCGGACCTGGGCACCCGCGCCCAGGCGGCGAATGCCGTCCGTCGGATCGCTTCCAAGACCACGGAAGAAATTGACAACAAAGACCTTCAGACCCTGCTGGGCAAAGCCCGCGTCCTCTTCAGCGAGGGCGGTGGCGCCGATGACGGTTATGCCGTGGACGAGATAGACAAGATCCTCTCCGAGTTGAAACCGGCTCCGCTCTCCCAGCTTACCGACGAAGAAAAGGCCCAGGGCTTCGAGATGCTCTTTGACGGCTCTGGCCTGGACAAATGGCACGGAGATCGGGAAGGTTATACGCCCGTGAACGGAACTCTTTATGTGAGTGCAGGTTACGGTTCTACCGGCAACCTCTACACCAACAAGGAATACCGGAACTTCGTCTATCGGTTCGAATTCTGTTTCCTGACCCCCGGCGTGAACAACGGCGTGGGGGTGCGGACGCCGGAAGGCGTGGACGCCGCTTACCAGGGCATGTGCGAGGTGCAGATTCTGGACCACGACGCCCCGCAGTATGCCAAGCTGCGCGAATACCAGGTTCACGGCTCGGTGTACGGGGTGATCCCCGCCAAACGCATCGTCCACAAACCGTTGGGTGAGTGGAGCACCGAGGAAATCCGCGTGGAAGGCGACCACATCAAGGTAACCGTTAATGGCGAGGTGATTGTGGACGGCGATGTCCGCAAGGCTGCGGCCAAGGGCACCGTGGATGGCCGCGAGCATCCGGGCCTCACGAACAAGAAAGGATTCATCTCCTTCTGCGGTCATGGTGAGGGGCTTAAAATCAGGAATGTACGTATTTTGGATTTAGGAGAGAGAAAATAAATGATCAGACTTGCGGCGATAGGATTGGGAAACCGGACTCGAAAATACCTCGAGTATGTCCAGGCGCATCCGGAGGAAGTCTCCCTGATGGCCGTGGTTGAACCGGACGATATCCGCCGGCAATCGGTGGCCGCCGGTTTCGGCCTGCCCGAAGCGGTTTGTTTCCGGGATGCGAAAGACCTCTTTGCTGCTGATTTGCAGATAGATGGCGTCATCATCGCCTCTCCGGACAACCTCCATTTCGACCAGACGATGGCGGCGATTTCCCATGGTTGGCATGTCCTGCTGGAGAAGCCCGTTGCGGAATCCATCGAACGGTGCCGCCAGATCAGCGAAGCGGCCCGCCGGGCAAAGGTGCAGGTGCTCATCTGTTACGTGCTCCGGTATCATCCCTACTACCGCAAGCTGCGCGAACTGGTGCGCGGCGGCGCCATCGGCGAGGTGGTGAGCGTATCGCACCGGGTCAACATCGGTACGGACCGCATGACGCACACCTATGTGCGCGGCCCGTGGGGGATTGCGGCCGATTCCTCCCCGAGTTTCCTTTCCAAATGCTGCCACGATGTGGATATCCTCCTGTGGATTACCGGAAAGCACGCCTGCAAGGTTGCTTCCTTCGGGTCGCTGAAGGTTTTCCGGCCGGAAAACGCACCCGCCGGGGCGGCCGACCGTTGTGTCGATTGTCCGGTGGAGCGTTCCTGCCCGTATTCGGCGGTCGATCTGTATCAGCGCCGGCACGACTGGGTGGGGAATTTCGTGGTGCCCGAGGGCCGGACGCTGGACCAGGTGATTGCGGAGGAACTGCAGTCCGGCCGCTTCGGCCGTTGCGCCTATCGCTGTGGCAGCGATGTGGCCGACCATCAGACCGTATCCTTCCAGGCGGAAGACGGCAGCACCTTCGATATCCAGATGAATGCCTTTACCCGCAAGGACAACCGCGACACCATCCTCAGCGGCACGGAAGGCGAGATCCATGCCGATGAACAGACCATCGTCCTGCGTCGTTTCGCCGAGGGGACGAAGGAGGTGTTCGATTTCCGCGAGGTCTTCGACCAGCCGCTCCATGGCTATGCCGACCTGAGTGTGGTGGAGGACTTTGTCCATTCCATCCGGGAGGGCCGTGCCTGCGCTTCACCGGTGGGCGAAGCCGTTGAAAGCCACCAGATCTGCTACCTGGCCGAGCAGAGCCGCAACGAAAGCATAATACTATTCATATGAAATCATCTTTATTATTAGTTACTACAGGGGCCCTGGTGCTGGCCTCCTGCGCACAGAAAGTATCTGATAAGACCGTCCTCATGGGGTCTTTCGACAACAAATGCCCCGAGGAGGTGACGGTTACGGTTCCCGCCCTGGGGATTGACACCACCCTGGCCGTGGACGAAGCCACCCATTCCTTCCGCTTGGAAATGCCCACCGACCGCACGGCCCTGGCCACGGTGGAATACGAAGACGGCGGCGCCCAGTTCGTACCGGACGGCACCACGCTTTCGGTGCACTTCAACGACGAGTACGAATCGACCATGACCTCCAAGCAACCGAAGGTATCGGTCACGATGAAATTGAAAGATTACTCGAATAAGATGGCGGAGTATTACCAGGCCTATCGGTTTGCCGAATCCCGGGAAGCGGCCGATTCCGTGATGGCGCTGACCCATACCCTTTCCGAAAACCTGCTGAACGAGAACAAGGACAATCTCCTGTCTGTTGCTGCGATTTTCAACCTGTTGCAGGATTATTCCGACGCCCAGATTGATTCCATCATCCAGACCCTGGACCCGAAGGTCCGCGAAATGGAGGATATGCGCCAGTTGGAAAGCTCCATCAAGGTCCGTCTGGTGACAGGTGAGGGAAAGCCTTTCAAGGATTTCACCATCATGCAGCCCGACGGAAAGGCCGTGAGCCTGTCCGATTTTGCCGGCAAGGGGAAGTACATCCTGCTGGACTTCTGGGCTTCCTGGTGCGGTCCCTGCAAACGCGAGATCCCGGCCATCAAAGCCGCCTATGACAAATTCCACGGTCCCGATTTCGACATCGTCAGCGTTGCGGTCTGGGAGCAGAGCGTGAGCGCTTCGATCGATACGGCCAAGGTCTATGGCATTCAGTGGAACCACATCCTGGATGCGAAGGAGGTTCCTACCAAGCTTTACGGGGTCGATGGAATTCCGCACCTGATCCTGATCGGACCGGACGGTACCATCCTCAAGCGCGGTCTGCGTGGAGAGGAAATTACCGCCGAGATCGGCAAATATATCGCTCCCGTCAAATAGGTGGACGTAAGAGAAAAAATCAAGTTGTTTCCGCATTCCCCGGGCGTCTATCGTTATTATGACGCCGGGGGGAATGTGATTTATGTAGGCAAGGCCAAAGACCTGAACAAGCGGGTGGCCCAGTATTTCGTGCCCCCGGAGCGGCTCAATATCAAGACCCGCATCCTGGTAAGCAAGATTGCCGATGCCCAGTTCTCGGTCGTGGATTCCGAGGCCGACGCCCTGTTGCTGGAAAACAACCTCATCAAGCAATACAAGCCGCGCTACAACATTCTCCTGAAGGATTCCAAGACCTATCCGTGGATTTGTGTGAGTGCGGGGGAGTTCCCCCAGGTATTTCTGACGCGTCATCTGACCCGCAACGGCTCGCGCTATTACGGGCCCTATAGCAGCGCCACCTATGCCAACAGCCTGCTGAGCTTTTTCCGCAGCACCTATCCGCTGCGTTCCTGTAAGCTCAACATCACGGGTGAAGGCGTCCTGCGCCGCAAATACCGTCCCTGTCTGGAAATGCATATCGGACGATGCAAGGGCTGCTGCATAGGGGGTGTTTCCCGGGAGGAATATGGGCGATACATCGATGAAATCGAGCGGCTACTCAAGGGCGGTGTGCGCGAACTCATCCAGGGATACGAACAGGCCATGAAAGAGGCCGCGGCGGAACTCCGTTTCGAGGAGGCCCAGTTATATAAGGATCGGGCCGATGCGCTCCGGAAGCATTACGCTTCGTCCATCATCTCTTCCGTCTCGGAGCAGGATGCCGATGTCTTTTCGCTCGTGTTCGATGGGAACGAGGCTTTCGGCAACTTCCTCCGGGTGCGCGGCGGCGCCATCATCCAGTCCCTCAACCTTGGGTTCAAAATGGCCATCGAGGAGGAACAGGCGGCGGTTCTGAGCGAGTTCATCGCAGAGATCCAGTCCAAATTCGGGGAACTGTCCCGCGAACTCGTCGTTCCTTTCCTGCCCGATGTGCAGCTGGAGGGGGTCCATTACCGCCTGCCGGTGCGCGGGCAGAAGCTCGCCCTGCTGGAACTCAGCGTCAAAAATGCCCGCGAATTCCACTTCAACGCCTTGAAGGTGCGCGAACGTACCGATCCGGACGATTATCGCCAGATGGTGCTGGAGGACCTTCGCAAGGCCCTGGGCATGAAGGAATTGCCCGTCCATATGGAGTGCTTCGACAACTCCAATATCCAGGGCACCAACCCGGTGGCCTCTTGTGTCGTGTTCCGGGACGGCGTGCCTTCCAAGAAAGATTATCGCCGGTTCAAGATCAAGACGGTGATCGGCGCAAACGACTATGCTTCCATGAAGGAAGTCGTGAACCGGCGCTATGCGCGGATGCTGGAGGAGGCCCCCGACGACCTTCCGCAGCTGGTGGTCATCGATGGCGGAAAGGGTCAGCTGGACTTTGCCTGGCAGGCCCTGGCGGAACTTGGTCTGACCGAGCGGCTCACGGTGATTGGCCTGGCCAAACGGCTGGAAGCCGTGATCCGGGTGGGGGACCCGTACCCCTTGTTTATCGACCGGAACTCCCACGCCCTGAAGGTGTTGCAGCAGATCCGGGACGAGGCGCACCGCTTTGGCATTACCTTCCACCGCAACCTGCGGAGCAAGGCGGCCCTGGGGTCTGCCCTGCGTGACATCAAAGGTGTGGGCGAGCAGACGGAGCAGCGCCTGCTGATGCATTTCGGCAGCGTAGCCCGCATTGCCGCGGCCTCCATAGAAGACCTGGCCGCCATCGTTCCGAAGGCCCTGGCCGAACGGATTCACCGAACATTGACAGAAGACCTATGATACAGGAAGAAAAATTCAACCGGTGGTTCAGCCTCTTCATCCTGGTGGGGATGACGGTGGTAACCTGTGTGGTGACGGCATTCAAGCTCCAGGCTTCTCCTGACGGACATTTCTGGTTGCTGATGGCGGCCTTCGGTTCCCTGATGGGCGTCCTGGCCACCGTGTGTTCGGCCAATGGACTCATCGTTACCTTCCTGTTCGGCTTGCTGGACGTAGCCATCTACGGGGTGATGTGCTGGCTCAACTGGCGGCGCGGTGCCCCGGGCCTGGGCAATGCCATCCTGCATTTTGTGTATTTCGTGCCCATGCAGTTCGTGGGCTTCTGGCAGTGGCGCAAACGCGGAGCCAAAGCCGCTTCCCAGGTGAAGGCCCGGCGCCTGACCGGCCGCCAGCGCTGGCTCCTGACGGGCGTCTTCCTGCTGGCCACCGTTGTGCTTTACGCCATCCTGCTTCGGTTCGACCGTTCCGCCGCCGACGGCTTCCTCCGGGTTGCGGTGCTCATCGATGTCATCCCGCTCGTGTGCAACATCATCGGCCAGGGACTCATGTCAACCGCGTACATGGAGCAGTGGGTGTTTTGGATGGGGGTCAACGTGACCAGCATCATCATATGGGTCATCACCCTGCGGTCTACCCCGGACTCTACCTATGCACTGGTTTATGTGACCAAGTACGTTTTCTACCTGTTGAACTCCATCAATGGTCTTCGTATCTGGTTGAGAATCAGTAGGGGGTAGCGGTTTTTTATGGGATTTGTTTCAAATCTCGGTTTTTTTTACTTACTTTGCAGAAATTTTGGAACATAGTAATTATTAACAATATTAAATTTTTTCAATTATGACGCATGATGAAATCGTAAAGCAGGTTAAGGCGATCATCGTTGACAAGCTGGGTGTGGAAGAGTCCGAGGTGACTGAGTCCGCAAACTTCACCAATGATCTGGGTGCTGATTCCCTCGACACTGTCGAGCTTCTTATGGAATTCGAGCGCGTGTTCGGTATTAAGATTCCCGATGAGGAGACCAGCTCCATCGCTACCGTTCAGGATGCAATCAACAAGGTTGCTGAGAAGATCGGTGCCTAATTAACAGATAGCGTACAAAAAAAAGGTCGGATCCTTTCGGTTCCGGCCTTTTCTTTTTCTGTCTTTCCCGTTATTCCCGCGGGACAGCGTAGGTGACGCGGAGCTTGGGACGGCGTCCCAATGCCGTAGGACCGGCCAGGACAGCGTCATAATAACCCTCTTTGTCCAGGAAGGTCTGCCTGGAGGTGGTGGTGGAACTGGACGAACTGTTCATGGCCTGCGCCATCAGCATATAGCTGTAGTAGTTGTCATAGCCATAGCCGCCATAGCCGCCATAGCCATATCCGCCGTAACTGCCGTATCCGCCATATCCGCCGCCGTACAGGCTGTTCATATAGCTATAGTACATCATCTGCTGATAGTAGTCGTTCTGTGAATTGTTGGCGTTTACGGTGACGATGGTCCTGTAATTCATGGCCAGGAACCAGACGTCGTATCCGCTCATGTCGTCGGTCTCCTTCATCTTCAGGATCTGCTGCACGTGGTGGGAAATGTCCGGGGCATACTGGCAGTTGGACCGGTCCACATCGCCCTGGTTTTCAGAGCTTTCATTGGCATCGGTCAGGCCGGCGAAGGTCACCTTCTTGTTGTCGTCAACCCGTTTGAGGGTCGGGTTCAGGATGGGCGGGAACTTGTAGAAATCCTCGTAGTTCTCCGGGAAGTTGAAGGGGAGTTCGATGGTGGCCTTGGCAATGACGGTGTTCTTTCCGTTTCCGCCCTGCCGGGCAATCTCGTTCGATACCAGCCGGTAGATTTCCTTGGCGGGGATGACCGGTTTCAGGCCCGTACCGCCTTCGATGTAGATCGCCGCTCCGGCCCGGCCGGCAAGGGACTGGGACTGATAGGAAGAGATGTTGAACACATACTGCTCGGGCTTCGCGTTGGCGCTGTAGAGCGAATCTACGTTCTGTAGCTTCGTGGGGTTGAAATAGAACACAAAGGACGTGTCCACATCCTTTCGGGAACCGTAATCGGCCCGGAATTTCAGACGGGCGTAGTTGCCGGACATCTGCATATAGCCTTCTGAATTGGCCTCCAGGATGCCGAGTTTCAGCCGGTTGATTCGTCCGCCCATCCCGGTGGGGACATCGGATTCGATGAAGATGCCGGGCAGTTCAGCGGTATAGGTCTTGATGTCCTTGATGCCGTTTTTGGCGATGACTTTCAGCTTCTCCAGGTATTTGAGGGCGAAGGCATCGGTAAAGTCGAAGGAGAGGGTGTCGGTACCGTTGTAGACCGGAATGCCTTTTGAAATGCGTTCCGTACCGTGCGGGACGATGGTGCTGGTGTAGTATTGATCCGCGTCCAGGGGCTGGGTGAGCTCGAAAACATTCACGTTTTGGAGGATTCCGCGCTGGCTTTCCGAAGGAAGGGAGACGGTGTCTGCCGTGGCGGCAAAGTGGAAACCGCGGAGGCGGGTGTTCGTGCCGAAGTCCAAGGTGTCATAAACCGGAACCAGCGAAAAGGCGCTGCTGCGGGTGGACAGACCATAACGGGTGTCGCGGACGGCGCCGAAGACGATGTTGTCTGCGGAATAGCCCGAAAGGGCGTCCACATAATCCAACCGGATGTCTTCCAGGTCGAATTCGGCCGTGTGAATCGTGTATTGTTGGTTGGTGGCGATGAGGTTTTCCCCAACTTCGTTGTCGATATCGATGCAGGCGGCGCAGCAGGCGAGGGCTGCGGCACAGGCAAAAACTTTCAACTTCATTCCTTACAGCTGATCATAAAAATTGTTGTACTCGTCGATATAACTCCCGTCCGCAATGGATTTGGCCTTGTAGGCGAGGACCGGCAGACCGGCATCCTTGCAGGTCTTTTTCAGTTCGGGAGCGATACCGGAAGTACTCAGGATGACCCCATCCGAGTACTGGATGGCAGTTTGAGCAAGTTTTATGCCATTGGCGTCGGCCAGCGGGGCCACGTCTTCTTCTTTCAGGGAGGCGAAACGGGCGGCGTCCTTGAAGTTCTTGGCAAAAGGCTCGGTGGGCGTGTCGTTGTACAGGGAAAGCACCACCTTGCTGTTGGCGAATATCGGGTCGTCCTTGTAGATTTTCTTCAGATAGAGGGGCAGCAGATGGGTAATCCAGCCGTGGCAGTGGATGATGTCCGGGGCCCAGCGCAGTTTCTTGGCGGTCTCCAGGACGCCGCGGGCGAAGAAAATGGCCCGGTCGCCATTGTCGGCAAAGAAATTACCCTTTTCATCGTAGGCCACCTGTTTGCGGCGGAAGTATTCTTCGTTGTCGATGAAATACACCTGCATGCGGGCGGCCGAGATGGAAGCCACCTTGATTACGAGGGGATGATCCACGTCGGAAATGATGATATTCATACCGGAAAGGCGGATAACCTCGTGCAGCTGGTTCTTCCGCTCGTTGATGCAGCCATATCGCGGCATGAACGAACGGATTTCCTTCTTCCTCTCCTGAATACCCTGCGGCAGGTAACGGCCAATCAGAGAAATGGGGGTTTCCGGAAGATAGGGGGTTATTTCCGAGTTCACAAACAGAACTCTTTTAACTGACTCACCCATCATCAATTCCATTACGTATATTCTTTGCAAAGTTAATAAATATTTTTTAGAATTTCAAGTTTTCACTATCTTTGAACCCAAATTGGCCCTTGCAAGTATGGCAGAAAAGAAGAATCGAATCATGCGGAGGCGGCTCCGGAACGCTTACCTTTCCTCCCTCATCAGCATATCCCTGGTGCTGTTGCTTGTGGGTATCGCCGCCATGCTGCTGGTCAATGCGCGCAGCGTGTCGGATTATTTCAAGGAGAATATGCAGGTGAGCGTGATGATGAAGACGGAGGTGTCCGACGAGCAGGCCATGACCTTGCTGCCCCGGCTGGAAGAGCTGCCGTTCATCGTGGGAACCCGCTTCGTGTCGAAGGAACAGGGAACCCGCGAGATGGCCCAAATGCTGGGCGATGATTTCCTGAGCGTGTTCGAATCGACCCCCATCCCGGCCTCGATCGTCCTGAACCTGCAGGCCGATTACGTATCGTCCGACAGCCTGGCGATGGTGCGTGCGCGCATCGAACGCGAACCGATGGTGGACGAGGTGGTGTACCAGCAGTCCCTGGTGGAAGACCTGAATGTGAACCTGGGCCGCATCTCGCTGGTGCTGGGCGTATTCATCCTGCTGCTGCTGTTCATCTCGTTCGTGCTGATTGGCAATACCGTGCGGTTGTCGCTGTACGACCGCCGTTTTGTGATTCATACGATGAAACTGGTGGGTGCGACGCGGGGATTTATCCGGGCGCCGTTCATGGTGACCGCCGTGTTCCAGGGCCTCTTTGCCTCGCTGATGGCCATCCTCATGCTGGTGGGCATCCTTTACGTGGTGCGCCGCGAGTTTTCGCAGCTGTTCGAGGTGTTCCGGCTGGACCTGCTGCTGTGGGTGGTGGCGATTGTGGTGGCGGCCGGCCTGGCCATCTGCCTGTTGAGCACCTGGCTGTCCGTGTACCGGCTGGTGCGGCTGACAAAAGACGAATTATACTATTAGAACAATATGGATAATGGTTTGGCTACGACCTCCAAAGGGTTGAAATGGATGGTAATCGGGGTGCTCGTCATGGTGGCGGGTTACCTGCTGATGATGGGCGGCGGGAGCAAGGATCCGCAGGTGTTCAATCTGGCCATGTTCGACTGGCAGCGGCTGGTCGCGGCGCCTACGGTGATCCTGTGCGGGGTCGTAATAGAAATTGTCGCCATCATGCGCGTGGCGAAAGACAAGAAGGAGGAATAAAATGGAGTGGTGGCAGGCAATTCTCCTGGGCCTTGTCCAGGGACTGACGGAGTTTCTTCCGGTCAGCAGCAGCGGACATCTGATGATTTTCAAGGAACTGCTGGGGGTGGATGGAGAAGGTTTCCTGGATTTTACGGTAACCGTCCATCTGGCCACGGTATTGAGCACCATCCTGGTGTTCTGGGCGGCCATCCGCCAGTTGCTCAAAGGCTTGCTGCAGTTCCGCTATAACGACGAAACGGACTATATCGCCAAGATCTGCGTTTCGATGATCCCGGTTTTCGTGGTGGGCATGTTTTTCAAGGATCAGGTGGAGAGCCTTTTCGGCGAGGACCTGACCACGGTGGCGGTATGCCTGCTTGTGACGGCGGCGCTGCTTTTCTTTTCGGATCATTTCTTCCGCTGGTTCAAGGTTTGCCCGCGCGAAAGGCGCAACGGCATTTCCTTCCTGCAGGCCTTTGTGGTGGGCCTGGGCCAGGCTTGTGCCGTGGCTCCCGGCCTGTCCCGATCCGGTACCACCATTGCGGTGGGCCTGATCAGCGGGGTCAAGCGGGATGTCATGGCCCAGTTCTCGTTCCTGATGGTGCTGGTGCCCATTCTGGGCGAGCAGGCGCTGGATATCCTGAAAGCCCTGTCTGGCGATGCCGTCCTGGGCGGTGGCGTGAGCCTGACGGCCCTGGCATTGGGTTTCCTGGCGGCCTTCGTTTCCGGTTTGTTTGCCTGTAAGGTGATGGTGGCCCTGGTGCGCAAGGCCCGTCTGGGCTGGTTCGCCCTCTATTGCGTGGTCGTCGCCGCTGTCATCCTTCTTTTCGCGTAAGATGGCAGCACGTACGCTCACGTATTTCGCGGCCGATGTCCACCTGGGGCTGGATGTCCACGATCCCGCTGCACGGGAGAAACGCTTCGTGGATTTCCTGCGGAGCATCGACCCGGAACGGACGGAATCGCTCTACCTGCTGGGCGATATCTGGGATTTCTGGTACGAGTACCGCGATGTGGTTCCCAAGGGCTATGTGCGCGTGTTCGCTGCCCTGATGGATCTGATGGACGCGGGCGTAAAGGTGTATTTCTTCCAGGGGAACCACGATATCTGGTGCTATCACTATTTCGAATCCCTGGGCATGGTCAAACTCCAGCAACCCTATCTGGTGGAGATTGCCGGCAAGACGTTCTGCCTGGGACACGGAGATGGCCTGGGCCCCGGCAACCGCTGGTACAAGTTCATGCGCTGGGGCTTCCGCCATCCTTTTTTCCAGGGACTCTTTTCCCTCCTTCATCCCACCCTGGCCTTCTGGTTCGGGAACAGCTGGTCGCGCCACAGCCGGCTGTCCAAGGATATCGGCTACGATTTCAAAGGGGAGTCGGAACCGCTCTGGCAGTTTGCCGACGCGTTCAGCCGGGAGCACAAGGTGGATTATTTCATCTTCGGTCACTTCCACTGCCGGGTCGATATGCCCGTGGGCACAGGCGCACGCCTGCTGGTCTTAAAGGATTGGATGGAAGGATCGTCTTACATCGTATTCGACGGGACCGGCTTACAGATCCGGTAGATTCGGTTTCGCAGGGTATTCGTAGAAAATGGAGTAGTAAAGGGCGTCGAATTCGCCCTTTTGCCATTTCTGGACCAGTTCTTCCGTCACTTTGTCCTGGCCCTTGGGGTCGTAGCGGGATTTCAGGTTTTGGCCGAAAATGCGGGCCACACCCTGCCAGAAGCCGGCCACGAAGCCGTTTTTGTAGTCTTTGATGATGGAATAGGCGTTCCGGCCGATTTCCCGGTCGCACAGGCGCACCAGCAGGCGTCCCTGGGACGTGGTCATCCGCCGAAGGTGCGGCTCGAAAGCTTTCAGGAGCTCTTTCTGCCGGGCGGAGATGTAGGCGCGTTCGGCCGCTCCGGAAAGATGGCGGGCCTTGATGGTGCTGTCCACTTCGTGTTCCAGGCGGGCCGCCATCAGGGCGTAGGGATAGACCTTGCTGAAATGATAGACCAGTTTGTAGTACTGCCGGTAGTCTTTGCGTTTGCGGACCCCTTTGGGAAAAACCCATACGGGCGGGATGTCGTCCACATAGGTGGTGTCGCCGCGTTCATCCACCACGACGCCCAGGTAGCCGGCATGCTTGCCGGGTTTCTGGGCAAAGCCCTCGGGGTCCGGCAGGATCAGCAGGCAGGTCAGCAGGACCCAATATGCGCGCCATTTTGTCATTTCCGACGCAAATTTACACAAATTCCGTACGATGCCCCGAGGTTTGTGTCGAAAATGCAGGCAAGAATTTTTCAACAGAATATGTAACTTGCTGAAAATCATTGAAGTTAACAGTTAAAAATGCCGGTCGAAAATGTTGAAATATTTTTCAAAAATAGTTTGAAATCCAATATTTTTTACTAACTTTGCATCCCAAAAAATTGGGTAGAGTTCGCCCAACCAGCTGATACTCAATGATTTGGAGAATTTTAGGAAATTAATTAAAAGTAATACAGCAATGTTACAGCCTAAGAAAACAAAATTCAGAAGGGAGCAGAAGAACGTGATGAAAGGCATGGCCCAGCGTGGCAACCAGCTCGCGTTCGGTTCCTTCGGTCTCAAGACGCTTGAGAATTGCTGGCTGACTGCCCAGCAGATCGAGGCCGCCCGTCAGGCGATTTCCCGTCGCATGAACCGTGAGGGCCAGATCTGGATCCGCATCTTCCCTGTGAAACCGTTCACGAAGAAGCCGCTCTCTACCCGTATGGGTAAAGGTAAGGGTGATCCCCAGGGTTTCGTCGCTCCTGTGACGCCCGGTCGTATCCTCTTCGAGGCCGAGGGTGTGTCGCTTGAGACCGCCAAGGAGGCAATGCGCCTCGCTTCCCACAAACTGCCCGTGGCTACGAAGTTCATCGTCCGCCGGGATTATGTTGAATAATATAATGGAGATAAGCAAATGAAAGCAAAAGAAGCACGCGAGATGTCTATCGCCGATCTGAAGGATCAGATCCAGCTCAAGAAGAACGAGCTCGACCAGAAGAAACTCAACCACGCGATTTCTCCATTGGAGGATACCTCTTATTTTAGCAAGACGCGCAAGGACATCGCCCTGATGATGACGATCCTCGCCGAGAAAGAAAACGCACAGTAACAAGTAAGTCTTATGGAAAGAAATCTTCGTAAGGAAAGAATAGGTCTGGTGGTCAGCAGCAAGAATGACAAGACCATCATCGTCGCGGTCGAGACGCGCAAGAAGCATCCCCTCTACGGCAAGTTCATCAAGCAGACGACCAAGTTCGTCGCCCAGGATGACAAGAACGAGTGTGGCGAAGGCGACAAGGTCCGCATCATGGAGACCCGCCCCCTGAGCAAGACCAAGAACTGGAGATTAGTTGAAATCATAGAAAAAGCCAAGTAGTATGATACAGCAGGAAACCCGTTTACAGGTGGCTGACAACAGCGGTGCAAAGGAAGTTCTCTGCATCCGTGTCCTCGGCGGTACGCACCACCGTTACGCAACCATAGGCGACAAGATCGTCGTCACCGTCAAGAGCGCGATTCCGGGCAGCGATGCCAAGAAGGGCACCGTTTCGAAAGCCGTTATCGTGCGCACCAAGAAGGAAATCCGCCGTCCGGACGGTTCTTATATCCGTTTCGACGACAATGCATGCGTTCTCCTGAACAACGCCGGCGAACTCCGCGGCACCCGTATTTTCGGTCCCGTCGCCCGCGAGCTCCGCGAGAACTACATGAAGATCGTTTCACTGGCACCTGAGGTCCTTTAATCATCGGTACATTATGAAAAAGATTCACATCAAGAAGGGTGACACCGTATATGTCAATGCCGGTAACGATAAAGGTAAGACCGGCAAGGTGCTGTCCGTGATTCCCGAGAAGGACCGTGTGGTCGTCGAAGGTGTTAACATGGTCAGCAAGCACACCAAGCCGAATGCCAAGTATCCGCAGGGCGGTATCGTCAAGCAGGAAGCTGGCATCCACGTTTCCAACGTCAACCTCGTGGTCGATGGCAAACCCACGCGCGTAGGTTACAAGTTCGTGGACGGCAAGAAAGTTCGTTATGCAAAAAAATCTGGAGAGGAGATCTAAGTTATGGCAAAGAAAGCACAGAATACCCCTGCCGTGAGCGCTGAGCTCCCGAAAGGTTATGTCCCGACCCTCAAGAAGGTCTATCGGGAAGAGATTGTTGACAAGCTTGTCAAGCAGTTCTCCTATACGACGGTAATGCAGGTTCCCCGCCTGGTTAAGATTACCATCAACGAGGGTGTCGGCGACGGTACTCAGGACAAGAAGCTGGTTGAGGAAAGCGCAGCCGAGCTGAGCAAGATCGTCGGTCAGAAGGCGGTTCTCACCACTTCCAAGAAAGACGTTTCCAACTTCAAGCTCCGTAAGGGCATGCCCATCGGCGTGAAGGTGACCCTGCGCGACGTCCGGATGTACGAGTTCCTCGAGCGTCTGATCCGCATCTCCCTCCCGCGTATCCGCGACTTCAACGGTGTTGCCGAGAAGTTCGACGGCCGTGGCAACTACACCCTTGGTATCAAGGAGCAGATCATCTTCCCGGAGGTCGATATCGACAAGAACCCGCGGATCCATGGTCTTGAGATTACCTTTGTCACTACGGCGAAGACCGATGAGGAGGCTTATGCCCTCCTGAAAGAGTTCGGCGTGCCTTTCAAGAAACACAATAACTAAAACATAGCACATGGCAAAAGAAAGTATGAAAGCCCGCGAGGTTAAGCGTGCGAAATTAGTTGCTAAGTATGCCGAGAAGAGAAAGGCCTTGAAAGAGGCTGGCGACTGGGCTGCTCTTGACAAGCTTCCCAAGAACTCCTCTTCTGTTCGTCTGCACAACCGTTGCTCCCTCACCGGTCGTCCGAAGGGTTACATGCGTGCATTCGGCATCAGCCGTATCCAGTTCCGTGAGATGGCCTCCAACGGTCTCATCCCGGGCGTGAAGAAGGCAAGCTGGTAATAGAATTATACTTATATTTATATTAACAATCGGATATCGGGCGTCCTCGGGCGCCGGTCCACAAAACAGACAAAACAATGACTGATCCAATTGCAGATTATCTGACCAGGGTCCGCAACGCGTATCTCGCAGGTAAGAAGATCGTCGAGATCCCTTCCTCCAAGATGAAGGTTGCCATTACCAAGATCCTGTGCGAGAAGGGCTACATCCTCAGCTACAAGGTGGTCGAGGGCCAGCCTTTCAACACCATCAAGATCGCACTTAAGTACCATCCGCAGACCAAGGTGGCCGCTATCAAGAAGATTGAGCGCGTTTCCACTCCCGGTATGCGTCAGTATGTCGGCGTCGATGAGATGCCCCGCGTCCTGAACGGACTCGGCATCGCCATCCTCTCCACATCGAAGGGAATCATCTCCGACAAGGAAGCCAAAGAGCAGAACGTCGGCGGTGAGGTCGTATGCTATGTTTATTAATCTAAAAACCATTCAATAGTATGTCAAGAATTGGTAAATTGCCTGTAGTCATCCCCGCGAAGGTGAGTGTCGAGATACTCCCCGGCAACGTGGTGAAGGTGAAAGGCCCTCTTGGTGAGCTTTCCCAGAAAGTCGATCCGGATATCGAAATCACCGTTGAGGATAACGAGATCAAATTCACCCGTCCCACCGACCAGCCCCGTCATCGTTCGATGCACGGCCTGTACCGCGCCCTTGTGCACAACATGGTCGTCGGTGTCTCCGAAGGTTTCCAGACCAAGCAGGAGTTCGTCGGTGTTGGTTACCGTGTTTCCGCCCAGGGTCAGCTCCTCGTGTTCTCCCTCGGATATTCCCATGAGATTCACATGATGCTCGCTCCCGAGATCAAGGCCGAGGTCCCCGATGTAAAGAAGGGCGAAAACCCCGTGCTCATTCTCAAGAGCGCCGACAAGCAGCTCCTCGGACAAGTGGCTGCCAAGGTCCGTTCCATGCGCAAGCCTGAACCGTACAAGGGTAAGGGTATCAAGTTCGTTGGCGAACAGCTCCGTCGCAAGGCCGGTAAGACTGCATCAGCTAAATAATAGGAGGAACAGTTATGGCATTGAATAGAGAAGAAAGAAGAAGAAGGATCCACTACCGCATTCGCAAGCATGTGAACGGTACCCCGGAGCGTCCCCGTCTGGCCGTGTTCCGGAGCAACAAGCAGATCTATGCCCAGGTCATCGATGACGAGCATGGCGTAACGCTGGTTGCCGCGGCTTCCAATGACAAAGCCCTTGCCGCCGAGTGCAAAGGTAAGAATGGTATTGATGCTGCCGCCATCGTCGGGAAGGCTGTTGCGGCACGCGCCCTGGAGAAGGGAATCACCGCCGTGTCTTTCGACCGCGGAGGTTATCTCTACCACGGAAGGGTTAAAAGTTTGGCAGATGCCGCACGCGAAGGCGGCCTCAATTTCTAATCAGGAAAGACTATGGCAAATACAAATGTAAAAAGAGTGAAGACCTCTGACCTGGAGCTCAAGGACCGCCTCGTCGCTATCCAGCGCGTTACCAAGGTCACCAAGGGTGGACGTCATTTCCGTTTCGCGGCCATCGTGGTCGTGGGCGATGAGAACGGCGTCGTCGGTTATGGTCTTGGAAAAGCGAATGAAGTCACTGCCGCTATCGCGAAGGGTGTCGAGGATGCCAAGAAGAATCTGGTGAAGATTCCGGTCATCAATACCACCATCCCGCACGAGCAGGAGACCAAGTTCGGTGGTTCCCGCGTCTTTATGAAGCCGGCCGCCCCCGGTACGGGTGTGAAGGCTGGTGGTGCCATGCGTGCCGTTTTCGAGAGTGCCGGCATCCAGAACGTGCTTGCGAAGTCCAAGGGTTCTTCCAACCCTCACAACCTCGTCAAGGCTACGGTTGCTGCCCTTACCGAAATGCGCGACGCCTATACGGTCGCCGGTCTGCGCGGTATTCCTATGAGCAAAGTGTTTAACGGATAGGAGGACAACGACATGGCAAAATACAGAATTACCCAGATCAAGAGCAAGAACGGTGAGAGCAAGCGCCAGAAGGCCAACCTGCTTTCCCTCGGCATCCACCGGATGCACCAGACCGTTGAGATCGAGAAGAACCCGATCACCGAAGGTCAGCTTGCCAAAGTCCGTCACCTCGTTGAGGTTGAAGAAATCTAAAGCAGAGGAGGTAAACAGATGAAACTTGAGACTATCGCACCCGCCAAGGGTGCCACCAAAAACAGAAAGAGAGTAGGACGTGGCCAGGGTTCCGGTCGTGGCGGCACTTCCACCCGCGGTACCAAAGGTGCCCAGGCTCGTGCCGGTTACGAGCACAAGATCGGCTTTGAGGGTGGTCAGATGCCTATCCAGCGCCGTCTGCCGAAGTTCGGCTTCAAGAATCCTACCCGTATTGAATTCAAGGCTGTCAACGTGCCCGCCCTGGAGGCGCTGGCCGCTGCTCTTGGCAAGAATGAACTCGGTATTGAGGATATCGTCGCTGCCGGTCTGGCCGGAAAGAACGATCTCGTAAAGGTTCTGGGCAATGGTGAAATCACCGCCGCCCTCAACGTCACGGCCGATGCATTCTCCAAGACCGCGATCGCCAAGATCGAGGCTGCCGGAGGCAAAGCTATCGTAACGGAATAATCGAGATGAAGAAATTTATCGAGACCATTAAGAATATCTTCAAGATCGAAGAGCTCAGGACGAGGTTGGGATATACGTTCCTCCTCATCCTGGTTTATCGTCTCGGCTGCTTCATCGTGCTGCCGGGTATCGATGCCGAAAATCTCGCCGGCCTTCAGCAGAGTTCGCAGGACGGCCTCGTCGGCCTGCTGAACATGTTCTCGGGCGGCGCTTTCGGTAACGCTTCGATCTTCGCGCTGGGTGTGATGCCGTATATCTCGGCTTCCATCGTCATCCAGCTGCTCGGTATGTTCGTTCCCTACTTCCGCAAATTGCAGATGGAAGGAGAGAGCGGACGGAGGAAGATGAATCAGATCACCCGTTATCTGACCGTCCTCATCCTCTGCATCCAGGGTCCGGCCTACATGGCCCAGATCCACAACCAGATTCCCGGCGAGGCTTTCGTCGCAGTGAACCGTCTCGGTTACAGCAACTTCGTCTTTAATCTGGTCTCTACCCTCATCCTGCTCGCAGGATCGATGTTCGTGATGTGGCTCGGTGAGCGTATTACGGATCGTGGCATCGGCAACGGTATTTCCCTGATCATCATGATCGGTATCGTGGCCCGCCTTCCGTTCGCGCTCGTTTCCGAGATCGGTGCGAAGTTGTCCACCACCAACGGCGGTGCCCTCTTCGTCATCATCGAACTGGTGGCCTGGTTCCTCGTGATCCTTGCCACGATCGCCCTCGTGCAGGCTGTCCGCCGGGTTCCCGTACAGTATGCCAAACGCGTGATCGGCAACAAACAGTACGGCGGTGTCCGCCAGTACCTGCCGATCAAGATCAACGCCGCGGGTGTGATGCCTATCATCTTCGCCCAGGCTTTGATGCTCTTCCCGCTCATCTTCTCCCGCTTCGATGCGACGAGAGGTCTGGCGGCTGCGCTCGGCAACTATACCGGTTTCTGGTATAACCTGATCTTCGGCCTGCTGGTCGTCATCTTCACGTATTTCTATACGGCTGTGACGGTCAATCCCCAGATGATGGCCGAGAACCTGAAGCAGAATGGCGGTTTCATCCCCGGTGTGAAGCCCGGAAAGGCCACCCAGGCCTTCCTGGACAAGATCCTGGACCGTGTGACGCTGCCTGGCGCGATTTGCCTCGCCATCATCGCCATCCTCCCTGCCGGAGCCATGGTACTGGGCGTGGGCAACTCCTTCGCGAGCTTCTTCGGAGGTACTTCCCTCCTGATCCTGGTGGGTGTCGTGCTCGACACGCTCCAGCAGATTGAAAGTTATTTGCTGATGCGTCACTATGACGGTCTGATGAAAACGGGCCGCCTGACGGGACGCTCCGGAATGTAGTTTTTTGAAATATCATCAAAGATGGTTAGGCCCAAAACCGAAGAGGAGATCGAACTGTTGCGCGAGAATGCCGTAATCGTCTCGAAGACGCTGGCGGAAGTCGGTAAACACGTTGCCCCGGGTGTGACAACCAATGAGTTGAACAGGGTAGCTGAGACTTTCATTCGCGACCACGGTGCCATCCCCAGTTTCCTCGGTTTTGAGGGCTTCCCTGCAGCTCTCTGCATGTCTGTCAATGATGTCGTAGTGCACGGTTTTCCGTCGGACTACGCCCTCAAAGAAGGAGACATCGTCTCCGTGGACTGCGGAACTTTGTACAAGGGATACAACGGTGATTCGGCTTACACCTTCCCGGTCGGGGAGGTGGATGCCGAGACCCGGAAGCTCCTGGATGTGACAAAGGCCTCCCTGTATAAGGGAATCGAGGCGGCTGTGGCGGGTAACAGAACCGGCGATATCGGACACGCGGTACAATCGTATTGTGAATCGTTCGGTTTCTCGGTGGTCCGCGAGCTGGAAGGCCACGGACTGGGCAAGGAGATGCACGAGGCTCCCGGCGTCCCGAATTACGGGCGCCAAGGCCACGGAGCTCGCCTTCCCGAGGGACTGGTGATTTGTATTGAACCGATGATTTGTGCAGGCGGCAGAGGTGTGTATTTAGCTAAAAATGGTTGGGCAGTGCACACGGCCGATCACAAAAAAGCGGCGCATTACGAACTTACGGTTGTTGTCAGAAAAGGCAAGGCTGAACAACTATCCACGTTTGATTACATCGAAAAAGACGGTACAATTAAATTTTAAAGTGAATTTTTAATGTCGAAACAGGTAGCAATCGAGCAGGACGGAACGGTCATCGAGACTCTTCCTAATGCGATGTTCAAAGTAGAATTGGAGAACGGACACGTCCTTCTCTGCAACATCTCTGGGAAGATGAGGATGCACTTTATCCATATCCTCTTGGGCGACCGGGTGAAGGTTGAAATTTCACCTTATGATTTAACTAAAGGAAGAATATCTTTCAGGTACAAATAAAATTTTTCGCGATATGAAAGTCAAAACATCCATCAAGAAGCGCAGCGAGGATTGCAAGATCGTAAGACGCAAAGGCCGTCTGTATGTTATCTGCAAGAAGAATCCCAAATTCAAGATGCGCCAGGGATAATAATCATTTGTAAAACAAATTAAGTAACAATAGATTATGGCACGAATAGCCGGTGTAGATTTACCGAATAACAAAAGAGGAGAGATAGGTTTGACCTATATCTTCGGAATCGGTCGCAGCTCCGCACAGAAGATTCTCGACAAGTGTGGGATCGACCGTAACATCAAGGTCGGAGAGTGGGATGACAACCAGGTGGCTGCCATCCGTAACACCATCAACGAGGAATACAAGATTGAAGGTGAGCTCCGTACCGTGGTCCAGATGAACATCAAGCGTCTGATGGACATCGGTTGCTACAGGGGAATCCGTCATCGTATCGGACTTCCTGTACGCGGCCAGAGCACCAAGAACAATGCCCGTACCCGCAAGGGTAAGAAGAAGACTGTTGCCAACAAGAAGAAGGCGACCAAGTAAAAACAGATGAATTATGGCAAAGAAAACAACATCCTCCAAACGAGTTGTCAAGGTTGAAGCTTATGGCCAGGCCCATATTTCATCAACCTTCAATAATGTGATCGTCTGCCTCACCAACTCCCAGGGTCAGGTTATCTCCTGGTCTTCTGCGGGTAAGTGCGGTTTCCGCGGTTCCAAGAAGAACACGCCGTATGCCGCCCAGATGGCTGCCGAGGACGCTTCCAAGGCCGCTTTCGATGCGGGTCTCCGCAAAGTGAAGGCTTATGTCAAGGGTCCGGGCGCCGGTCGTGAGTCCGCGATCCGCACCATCAACAACGCCGGTATCATCGTGACCGAAATCATCGATGTCACCCCGATGCCGCACAATGGTTGCAGACCTAAAGGCCGTCGTAAAGTTTAACCTTTAAAAGATTTATTGATATGGCAAGATATACAGGTCCCAGCACCAAAATCGCGCGTAAATTCGGCGAGCCCATTTTCGGAGCCGACAAGTACCTTGACAAGAGGAACTATCCTCCGGGACAGCACGGCTTGGCTGCCAAGCGCAAAAAATCCCGTGAATACGGTGTACAGCTGAAAGAGAAGCAGAAAGTGAAGTATATGTACGGCGTTCTCGAGCGTCAGTTCCGGAACATCTACGCCAAGGCCTCCCGCATGAAAGGCCAGACCGGCGAGAACCTCCTGTTCCTGCTCGAATCCCGGCTCGACAACCTGGTGTACCGGATGGGCATCGCCCCTACCCGCGCCGCCGCCCGTCAGCTGGTCAGCCACGCCCACATCACCCTGAACGGTGTCGTGTGCAACATCCCTTCCGCTATCGTCAAGCCGGGCGACATCGTGGCCGTTCGCGAGCGTTCCAAGAGCCTTGAGGTTGTTCAGGCCAGCGTTGCCAATGCAACCAAGTATTCCTGGATCGAGTTCGACGCCAAGACCCTCGTCGGCAAGTATCTGAACATTCCGGCCCGTACGGATATTCCTGAGGCCATCAACGAGCAGTTGATCGTCGACTTCTACTCCAAGTAATCGCTAACACCTAATAAGAAATATCATGGCAATCTTAGCATTTCAGAAACCGGACAAGGTGATCATGCTCGAAAGCACGGACACCGTGGGCCGTTTCGAATTCCGGCCGCTTGAGCCCGGATACGGACAGACCATCGGCAACGCGCTTCGTCGCATCCTGCTCGCCTCTCTGGAAGGTTTTGCCATCAGTCAGATCCGGATCAACGGCGTGGACCAGGAGTTCGCGACCATTCCCGGTGTGATCGAAGGTATGCAGGACATCATCCTGAACCTCAAGCAGGTTCGTTTCAAGCGGATGATTGAGACTGAAGAAACCGAGACGGCAAACATCGTTATCAGCGGTAAGCATGAGTTTATCGCAGATGATCTCTCTAAGGGATTGTCTTCTTTCAAGGTGTTGAATCCTGAGCAGCACATCTGCACGCTGGAGCCTTCCGTAACCATTGAACTTACGCTGGTCATTACCAAGGGCCGCGGTTTCGTTCCCGCCGAGGAGATGCGTGATGAGAATACGCCCATCGGAACCATTCCCGTGGACGCCATCTACACGCCGATCCGCAACGTGAACTGGACGGTAGAGCCTTGGCGTGTCGAGCAGAAGACGGACTACGAGAAGCTCAACCTCGAGATTGTGACCGATGGTTCCATCTCGCCGGATGCCGCTCTTCAGGAGGCTGCGAGTATTCTGATCGCCCACTTCAAACTCTTCACCGACGAGAAGAAGATCTTTGTCGAGAACGTCATCGAGGCCGACACGAAGGAGCTGGATGAGGAATCCCTCCACACCCGTCACCTCCTGCTGACCAAGCTCTCCGACATGGGTCTTTCGGTCCGGGCTTACAACTGCCTGAAGTCTGCCGATATCGACACCTTCGCCGACCTCGTCTCCTACTCCCGTGCCGAACTCATGAAGTTCCGCAACTTCGGCAAGAAGTCGCTGAATGAGATCGACCAGCTGGTGGAGAAGATGAAGCTCAGCTTCGGAATGGACGTCACCAAGTATAATATCGAAGTTAAGAAAAAGAATAACAACGAATAAAGTATGAGGCACAATAAACAAATCAATCACCTCGGCCGCAAGAGCGGACACCGCAAGGCTACGCTGGCCAACATGGCATCGGCCCTGATCGAGCACAAGCGCATCAGCACCACTGTTGCCAAAGCCAAGGCCCTGAAGATGTACGTCGAGCCCCTCATCACGAAGTCGAAAGAGGATACCACCCACTCCCGTCGCGTGGTGTTCAGCTACCTCAAGAACAAAGAGGCCATCAAGGAACTCTTCGGTGTCATCGCTCCGAAGATCGCCGACCGTCCGGGTGGATACCTCCGTGTCCTGCACACGGGCTTCCGTCCTGGTGACGCTGCCGAAATGGCTCTTGTGGAGTTTGTCGATTTCAACGAGGCCGCTCTCGCCAGCGCCGCTCCTAAGAAAGAGGCCAAGAAGACGACCCGTCGTAGCCGCGCCAAGAAGGCTGAGGCTGCTCCGGCTGCCGCCGAGGCTCCCGCTACTGAGGCCCCCGCTGCCGAGGCTCCTGCCGCTGAATAAGCGCGTCTGGCGCTGCTTCGGCGCACCTGCCGAAGAATAGGCGCACCGCTTAGGCGCACACCTGCCGCATAATAAGCGCACCGCTTAGGCGCACACCCGCCGCAGAATAAGCGCACCGCCAACCAGCTGAAAAGGCGACCCATCGGGCCGCCTTTTTTGCGTCCTTGCCCCCTTCCCCGTCCTTGCCCGCTTCCCCGTCCTTGCCCCACTTCCCCTCCTTGCCCCCTTCCCCTCCTTGCCCCGCTTCCTGTCTATGTATGGCGGGCGTCCCTTAGCGTTGCGAGCCGGAGCGGCACCGGCGACCCCCGCCTGCCCTTCCCGCACAAGGCCGCCGCTTCGCAGGCACCCCCTAGCCGGGGGTGGCATGTCGCCTCATGCCGCCCCGCCAGCGCTACTCTCCAATCCCATCCACGTGTAATCAGTAACTTTGAATCCCCGAATTTTCGCAAAGTTAATTCCCGGCGGGTTGGACATTCTGGGTGATAAAATCCTTGTAATCGATTGATATTCTTATCTTTGCAAAGATTATCATTGATATGCTAAAAAAAATGCTTTTTCTGCGGCTCATCGAATGTGGTTCACAA
>Ga0256405_10000349_pt1 | contig 154220 bp, 128 predicted proteins | sample RumenRJG_02DNA_FD_189096 | JGI IMG/M metagenome (GOLD analysis project Ga0256405, IMG submission 189096) | Bovine rumen microbial communities from Lethbridge, Alberta, Canada - RJG_02 | ecosystem: Host-associated > Mammals > Digestive system > Stomach > Rumen | place: Canada: Alberta... | reverse complement strand
TGGAGAGTGGAGAGTGGAGAGTGGAGAGTGGAGAGTGGAGAGTGGAGAGTGGAGAGTGGAGAGTGGAGAGTGGAGAGTGGAGAGTGGAGAGTGGAGAGTTATGATTAGCCCGTATGGGCGATAGAGCATAGGCGGGGGTGTTAACCCCCGTAAGAGTGAAGAGTTATGATAAGCCCCGTAGGGGCGACACAGCATAGGCGGGGGTGTCAACCCCCGTGGTGAAGAGTGAAGAATAAAAGGGCCTCATTGCGGACGTGATCCTCTCATCCCGGACTTAATCCCCTCATCGCGGACTTGATCCGCGATCTCCTGCGGAAAGGACACGGATGAGATTCCGGCTCGGTGGCCGGAATGAGGGCTCGACGGCCGGAATGAGGGAGTGAAGGCCGAATGAGGATTAAAACATGGAGGTAGATACAGAAAAATCTTTTATAAGAAATCAACTCTGTCACTCTGTACCTCTGTGTTGAAAATAATCAAAAAATGATAATAAATAATTGATATATAAAAATGAAAGCATTAACAAGAACGGATTTTGAATTTGAGGGACAGAAGAGTGTGTATCATGGTAAGGTACGCGACGTGTATAACATCAACGACGACCTGCTGGTGATGGTCGCTACCGACCGCATCTCTGCCTTCGACGTAGTATTACCGAAGGGTATCCCTTACAAAGGACAGGTGTTGAACCAGATAGCAGCCAAGTTCCTGGATACCACGACAGATATCTGTCCGAACTGGAAACTGGCTACCCCAGACCCCATGGTGACCGTAGGACTGAAATGTGAAGGATTCCGCGTAGAGATGATCATCCGTTCGATCCTCACCGGCAGTGCCTGGAGAGAATACAAGAAGGGATGCCGTGAGCTGTGCGGCGTGAAGCTGCCCGACGGCATGCGCGAGAACGAGCGGTTCCCAGAGCCTATCATCACCCCGACAACCAAGGCCGATGAGGGTCACGACATGAACATCTCCAAGGAGGAGATCATCGCACAGGGCATCGTCAGCAAGGAGGACTATGAGAAGATGGAGGAGTACACCCGTAAGATCTTCGCCCGTGGACAGGAGATTGCCGCCAAGCAAGGACTGATCCTCGTGGATACGAAATATGAGTTTGGTAAGCGCGACGGAAAGGTATATCTGATCGACGAGATTCACACCCCCGACTCCAGCCGTTACTTCTATGCCGACGGCTATGAGGAGAAATTCGAGAAGGGTGAGCCCCAACGCCAACTTAGCAAGGAGTTCGTACGTCAGTGGCTCATCGAGCACAACTTCATGAACGAGCCCGGACAGGTGATGCCGGAGATTACCGACGAGTATGCAGAGAGCGTTTCCGAAAGATACATCGAGCTGTACGAGCATATCGTAGGTGAGAAATTCGACAAGGCCGCCGAAGAGGGTGACATCGCCGCAAGAATAGAGAAGAACGTGGCAGACTGTCTGCGCGTTTATAAGAACAGATAAGAAATGTATAAGCAAGAGCGGATAACACCCTACGGCCAAGACACGGAGAAAGGAAAGCAGGTTGAGCAGATGTTCGACAATATCGCCGACAACTACGACACGCTGAACCACCGACTGTCGTGGAACATCGACAAGGGATGGCGGAAGAAAGCCATCAAGGCGCTACAGCCCCACCATCCCCAACAGGTGCTCGACGTAGCCACAGGGACAGGTGACTTCGCTATCCTCGCGGCCCGCATGCTGCAACCGCAAAGCGTCGTGGGCGCTGACATCTCGGAAGGGATGATGGAGATAGGCAGACAGAAGGTCAGGGCGGCACAACTGCAGGACATCGTCAGCTTCAAGAAGGAAGACTGCATGCACCTGTCGTTTGCCAACAACTCCTTCGATGCCATCATCGCTGCCTTCGGCATCCGTAACTTCCAAGACCTGGAGCAAGGACTGCGCGAGATGCTCCGCGTGATGAAGGAGGGAGGGCATCTGGTGATCCTGGAACTGACACGACCGATGGGATTCCCCATGAAGCAGTTGTTCTGGATCTACTCTCACACCTTCCTGCCCCTGTATGGCAAACTCATCTCGAAAGACGACCAGGCATACCGCTACCTGACAGCCACCATCGAGGCCTTCCCGCAAGGAGAGAAGATGATGACGATATTCGAGAACGTGGGCTTCAAGAACCCTCGTTTCAAGCGCCTCACATTCGGCATATGCACCATGTATATAGCCACAAAATAATTTCATAAATTCTGGACATATGAAAAAGTACGGTCTGATAGGTTACCCATTGGGACACTCCTTCTCTAAAGGATTCTTTAACGAGAAGTTTGAGAACGAAGGTATTGAAGCGGAATATATCAACTTCGAGATACCCACCATCGACGCATTGTTGGAGGTGCTCGCCTCTAATCCGGACCTGGAGGGATTCAACGTGACCATCCCCTATAAGCAGAAGGTGATGAGTTTTCTCGACTCCATCACGTCAGAGGCACGGAGCATCGGCGCCGTGAACGTGGTGAAGGTGGAGCACAGGAACAACACCTATCACCTGAAGGGCTACAACAGCGATGCCCTCGCCTTCAAGCAGAGTATCGAGCCGATGTTGGAGCGTTTTCACAAGAAAGCACTCATCTTAGGCACTGGCGGCGCGTCGAAGGCCGTGAAATATGCCTTGAGATCATTAGGACTGGAAACGATAAACGTTAGCCGCTACGAGCGTCCGGGTACGATACAGTATCAGCGTATCACGCCCAGTGTCATCAAGGAGTATAATGTGATCGTGAACTGTACCCCCTGCGGTATGTATCCTCATTTCGACGACTGTCCGCAACTGCCCTACGAGGCGATGGACAGCAAGACGATCCTCTATGACCTGATATACAACCCCGACGAGACGATGTTCATGCGCAACGGCAAGCAGTATGGTGCCACCGTGAAAAACGGTCTTGAGATGTTGCTGCTGCAGGCATATATCAGTTGGGATATTTGGAATAATAACGATTAAACAGGAAGAGATGACCCAATACCAACCGTTCTTATTAACAATACTACTGCTGGCGGTAAGCTGGTTATTCCCTGGTATCATCTATATGATAGCAGGCGACAGTCTGTCGTACTGGGTCGTCTTCGGCATACTGATAGCCATCATGGCGGTGTGCTTCGGCATCTGGGCCGTCCACGGAGAGACGAAGACGCTGAAAGGACTGACAGGGAACAGTGAAGGAACACCGCGCTTTAAGTTCTATAAGCGTTGGCTGGGATGGCTCTTCTGGGCCTTCATCGCCTGTTGTGTGGTATCCTGCGAATATAGTTGGGCTACCTTGGAAGAGCCGGTCAATAAGATAGCAACACCCACCAGCGATCAGGTATGGAGAGCGGATAATATCCCTCTGCCCCACCTCACCGACGGCAGTCAGTATGTGTCAAACCCTGATGGTGTGATACAGCAGTCGACAGTAGACTCGCTGAACATGATTCTCCGACAGTTGGATACCAACCTGGAAGTGGAGTCGGCCATCATTATCGTCAACCGCGTTGCTAATGCTGATCCTTTCCGCATGGCACAGGATGTAGGCAACAGGGTGGGCATCGGAACGAAAGAACTCAACCGGGGACTGGTCATCGTGGTGGCTTACCTCGATCATAAGTATTTCATTGCTCCAGGAACAGGACTGGAAGGTGACCTGACCGATGCGGAGTGCAGTCAACTGGCACGCACCTACCTCACTCCATCGTTGAAGGCGGAGGATCCCGACCAGGCAATGATGCTCTTGGTATCAGCCCTCTCCAGTCTGTTGGAAGGTAAGGATATGCCGTCGAGCACACGTGTGGGTGAAGAAGATATCAGTCTTGGCGGTGAGTCGATGTCATTACTGATGTTGATGATATGGATGTTCATATACAGTGGACTGAACAAGAAATATAAGTGGCTGGTATTCAATAATAATGGTGGTACCGGTTATACGGGTTATGGAAGAGACCGCACAGGAATGGGCACCACCTACTGGGGCACCGGTTGGCCCAGTGGCCGTGGCGGCGGATTCGGTGGTGGATTCGGCGGCGGTGGCTTTGGAGGAGGCTACGGCGGTGGCAGCTTCGGTGGCGGAGGTGCCGGCGGTGGCTGGTAATCACGTCTTACAATAAAAAGAAATATTAATCATTAAAACTATAGTTTATGAAGAATTTATTGAAATCAATCGGAGTAATCGTTATTCTTGTTTTGATCGTTATCTTCTCTTTCAAGGGATGTTATAATGACATGGTTGTAGAACAGGAGAAAGCAACTACTGCTTTTGCCAATGTTCAGAGTGCTTATCAGCGTCGTGCCGACCTGATCCCTAACCTGGTGGAGACCGTGAAAGGATATGCCAAGCATGAGGAAGAGACACTGACAGAGGTGGTGAACGCCCGTTCAAAGGCTACTCAGATAACAGTGGATCCCGAGAACCTGACACCTGAGAAGCTGCAGGAGTTCCAGGCAGCACAGGGTGAGTTGTCATCAGCATTGGGAAAACTGATTGCCATCCAGGAGAACTACCCCGATCTGAAAGCCAATGAGAACTTCAAGGATCTGCAGGTACAGTTGGAAGGTACAGAGAACCGTATCAACGAGGCACGTAACAAGTACAACACGGCAGTACAGTCGTATAACACCTTGGTGCGCTCATTCCCACAGAATATCATCGCCGGATTCTTCAAGTTCGACAAGATGAACAAGTTTGAGGCTGATGCCAGTGCACAGAAAGCACCGGAAGTGAAGTTTTAATTGAAAATTGATAATTAAAACACAGAGAGAGGGAGAGACAGAGAAATCTTATAAATAATTAGCTCTGTAACTCTGTGTCTCTGTGTTGAAAAAATCGAAGGTAATTAAAACACAGAGAGAGGGAAAACAGAGAAATCTTATAAAAAATAGCTCTGTAACTCTGTGTCTCTGTGTTGAAAAAATCGAAGGTAATTAAAACACAGAGAGAGGGAAAAACAGAGAAATCTTATAAAAAATAACTCTGTAACTCTGTGTCTCTGTGTTGAAAAAACGCCGAATACAGGCAATTAATATTCTTTTTTGTAGAATAATTATATGGACAATAGTAACCGCTATATGATGCGTGGCGTGAGCGCTGCGAAGGAAGATGTGCACAATGCCATCAAGAACATCGACAAGGGAATCTTCCCACACGCATTCTGTAAGATTATCCCCGACATACTGGGTGGTGATCCCGAGTATTGTAATATCATGCATGCCGACGGCGCCGGCACCAAATCCAGTCTGGCATATATGTACTGGAAAGAGACCGGTGACCTGAGTGTATGGAAGGGCATCGCACAGGATGCGCTGATCATGAACACCGACGACCTGTTGTGTGTGGGCGCCACGGATAATATCCTGGTGTCAAGCACCATCGGAAGGAATAAACTGTTGGTGCCGGGAGAAGTGATCTCAGCCATCATCAACGGCACCGACGAACTGCTCCAGCAGATGCGTGATATGGGTATCGGCATCTATGCCACAGGTGGTGAGACAGCAGATGTGGGTGATCTGGTACGCACGATCATCGTTGACTCTACCGTCACCTGTCGTATGAAACGCAGTGATGTGATCGACAATGCCAATATCCGTCCGGGCGACTGCATCGTAGGACTGGCTTCCTTCGGACAGGCTACCTACGAAAAGCAGTATAACGGTGGTATGGGCAGCAACGGACTCACCTCCGCCCGTCATGATGTGTTTGCAAAATACCTGGCAGAGAAATATCCCGAGAGTTATGACCATGCCGTTCCACAAGAACTGGTATACAGTGGCGGATACCGACTGGATGATCAATTAGAGGATGTTCCGGTGACTGCCGGACAGTTGGTACTCTCCCCCACCCGCACCTATGCTCCTGTCATTAAGGTGCTGCTCGACAAGATGCGCCCCGAGATTCATGGCATGGTGCACTGCACCGGTGGCGCACAGACCAAGGTGCTGCATTTCGTAGGGGATAACTGCAAGGTGATCAAAGACAACATGTTCCCCATTCCACCGCTGTTTAAGATGATCAGCCAGCAGAGCGGCACCGACTGGAAAGAGATGTACAAGGTGTTCAACTGCGGTCATCGCATGGAGATCTATGTTTCACCCGAGCAAGCCGAAAAGGTGATAGAGATCTCCAAACAATTCAATATCGACGCCCAGGTTGTCGGTCATATAGAGGAAGGCCCAAAGAGTCTGACAATCCGTTCAGAGTACGGAGAGTTTAACTATTAAAAGAGATCAAGTAGATGAAACGCTTCGCTCTTTTTATATGTATTGGCAGTATTATTCTATTGATAATCAGTCTAATCATGGCTTTCTATAACTGGGATCAAGATCAATCCTTATGGAATCAAGATCGATCCTTATGGGGGAATATCCTTCTATGCATCGCCATGCTTTGCACAGCTTATTCAACATATATCTCATACAAGAAATACAAATAAATGGACAATAACACCATACTTCAGAAACTCGACGGATTAGAGGCTCGTTTCGAGGAAGTGTCAACCCTCATCACCGACCCGGCCGTGATTGCCGACCAACAGCGTTATGTCAAGTTGACAAAAGAATGGAAAGATCTCGGTGACATCATGAATGCCCGTAAGCGGTATATCGCCTGTCTTGATTCCATCAAAGAGGCAAAGGACATACTGGCCAATGAGAGTGATCCGGAGATGAAAGAGATGGCCCGTGAGGAACTTCAGATTAATGAAGACCTGCAGCCCAAGATTGAGGAGGAGATCAAGATCCTGCTCATTCCGAAAGATCCCGAAGACGCGAAGAACGTACAGATGGAGATACGTGCCGGAACAGGTGGCGACGAAGCCTGTCTGTTTGCCGGTGATCTCTTCCAGATGTACAAGCGCTTCTGCGACTCGAAAGGATGGCAGTTGTCGGTGACCGACTTCAACGAAGGATCTGTGGGAGGCTATAAGGAGATTGACTTTGCCGTGAGCGGCGCAGATGTATATGGCACGCTGAAATATGAATCAGGCGTACACCGTGTACAACGTGTGCCTGTGACAGAGAGTAACGGACGTATGCAGACATCCGCAGCCACCGTTGCCGTGCTGCCCGAGGCAGATAAGTTTGAGGTGAACATCAACGAGGGAGAGATCAAGTGGGATACCTTCCGTTCATCAGGTGCCGGCGGTCAGAACGTAAACAAGGTGGAATCGGGTGTGCGCCTGCGCTACATGTGGAAGAACCCCAACACCGGTGAGACCGAGGAGATCCTGATAGAGTGTACCGAGACCCGTGACCAGCCCAAGAACAAAGAGCGTGCCCTGAGCCGTCTGTACACCTTTATCTATGACAAGGAGCATCAGAAATACGTGGATGACATCGCCAGCAGAAGAAAGAGTCTGGTATCTACCGGTGACCGTAGTGCGAAGATCCGTACGTACAACTTCCCACAAGGACGCGTTACCGACCATCGTATCGGTTATACCACCCATGATCTTCAGGGATTCCTCGGCGGTGACATCCAGCCCATGATTGATGCCCTCACCGTAGCCGAGAATGCCGAGCGCATGAAAGAAGCAGAACTATAGTTTAGGGTTTAGTGCTATTCCCTCATTGCGGGCTTGACCCGCAATCTCATCCGTGTTATCTGCAGGAGATCCCGGATCAAGTCCGGGATGAGGGGATTAAGTCTGGGATGAGAGTTTAGGATTACTTGATGTATTTCCATAAAATAAAATAAGATGACAAGAAAAGAACTCATACAACAAATATTTCAGAAACAATCGTTTCTCTGTGTGGGTCTGGATACAGATTTGAAAAAGATCCCACAACATCTTCTTACAGAGGAAGATCCACTCTTTGTCTTCAACAAAGAGATTATCGACGCTACAGCACCCTATTGCGTGGCGTACAAGCCCAACCTGGCCTTTTATGAGGCCTTCGGACTGAAAGGTATGGAGGCGTTTGAAAAGACCGTCAACTACCTGAAAGAGAACTACCCCCATCATCTGATCATCGCAGATGCTAAGCGCGGGGATATCGGCAATACCTCTACGATGTATGCGCGTACCTTCTTTGAGGAATACCAGGTAGATGCCCTTACGGTGGCCCCTTACATGGGTATCGACTCCGTGACACCGTTCTTGCAGTATGAAGGCAAATGGGTGATCCTGCTGGCGCTGACCAGTAATAAGGGATCGCTGGATTTCCAACTGATGACGGATGTGGAAGGCAAACGACTCTTCGAGCGGGTGCTCGAGAAATCTCAGGAATGGGGTAACGCAGAGAATATGATGTATGTGGTAGGTGCCACCCGTGGATCCCTCTTTGAGGATATCCGTAAGATTGCTCCCGATCATTTCCTGTTGGTTCCCGGTGTGGGCGCTCAGGGCGGATCCCTGGATGAGGTATGCAAGTATGGCATGAACAAAGACTGTGGCCTCATCGTCAACTCCTCACGTGGCATTATCTACGCCAGTCAGGATACCGACTTTGCCGAGGCAGCAGCCCGTGAGGCCAAGAAGATACAGGAACAGATGGCTACCAAACTGTCTGAAATCAAATAACAGAGCCTATGACTGACGGCAAGATGATCAACGATCCGGTGCATGGCTTCATCAAAGTGCCACCCGGACTGTTGTTGGATATCGTCAATCATCCTTTGATGCAGCGTCTCACCCGTATCAAACAGTTGGGACTGGCATCGGTGGTGTACCCTTCTGCACAACATACCCGTTTTCAGCACTCCATCGGTGCCTTCCACCTGATGAGTGAGGCGATACGGTCGTTGCAACAGAAGGGCATCTTCATCTTCGACTCAGAGGCAGAGGCTGTATGTGCCGCCATCCTGATGCATGATATCGGTCATGGACCCTTCTCACATGTTCTGGAGAACACCTTGATACATGGCATCACCCATGAGGAGATCTCTCTGATGATGATGGAGCAGATCAACCACGAGATGAACGGTGCCCTGAACCTGGCCATGATCATCTATAAGGATGAGTACAACAAGAAGTTCCTGCATCAGTTGATCAGCAGTCAGCTGGACATGGACCGTCTGGATTATCTTCGTCGTGACTCCTTCTTCACCGGTGTGCAGGAAGCGAGCATAGGCTCCGACCGTATCATCAAGATGCTCGATGTGGTAGACGACCGGTTGGTAGTCAATGCCAAAGGTATCTATTCCATTGAGAACTACCTTACGTCACGCCGACTGATGTATTGGCAGGTGTATCTGCATAAGACCACCGTGGCATACGAAAAACTGTTAGTCAACTGTCTTACGAGGGCCCGTGATCTGGCATCACAGGGAAAAGAACTCTTCTGTACCCCTGCCCTGCGATACTTCCTGTATCAGCATATCGATGCCGTTCACTTCGCGCAACATCCCGAGGCATTGCAGTATTATGAACTGCTTGACGACAGTGATATATGGAGTGCCATCAAGGTGTGGATGCATGATGACGACAAGATACTTGCTACCCTGGCATCTAATCTCGTTAAGAGAATCCTTTTCCGTGTGGAGATCTATGACGAACAGGTTCCTGAAGAACGGATCCAGGATATACGACAACTCCTCATGGATAAACTGGGTATCAGCCAAGAGGAGACCCGATATTTTGTGAGTGTCAATGAAATCCACAAGGACATGTACGATATCCATGATGATCACATCGATATTCTGCTTCCTGACGGCACGATAAAAGACATATCAGAGGCATCGGATTTGCTCTATAATGCTATACATTATTATAAAAATAGCAAAAATTACCTTTGCTATCACCGAATATAAAGATTTATTATTACCTTTGCATCGTTTATCAAAGTAATTTATATGGAATTTTCAGCAAAACAAATAGCTTCTTTTTTACAAGGAACGATAGAGGGCGATGAAAACGCAACCGTTCATTCATTTGCAAAGATAGAAGAAGGAAAAGCTGGTGCTATCTCATTTCTGTCAAATCCTAAATATCTCCATTATATCTACGAAACAGAATCATCCATCGTATTAATCAACGAGGATGTAGAACTGGAAAAGCCCGTGAAGGCTACCCTCATCCGCGTGAAGAATGCCTATGAGTGTGTGGCCCGTCTGCTGCAGTTGTACGACAGTATGCAGCCCAAGAAGCAGGGCATCGATCCACTGGCGTTTATCGCTAAGTCGGCAAAGATCGGTGAGAACTGTTATATCGGAGCCTTCGCATATATCGGAGAGAATGTAGAGATTGGCGACAATGCCCAGATCTATCCGCACGTGGTGATCGAAGACCGCGTGAAGATCGGCAGCCAGTGTCTGTTATACCCCAATGTAAGCATCTATCATGACTGTGTCCTGGGCAATCAGGTAACCATCCATTCCGGTAGTGTTATCGGCGCTGATGGTTTTGGATTCGCTCCGCAGGCAGAAGGCTACGAGAAGATTCCGCAGATCGGTAATGTGATTATCGAAGACCATGTGGAGATAGGTGCCAACAGTTGTGTAGACCGTTCCACCATGGCAAGCACCATCGTGAGAAAAGGTGTGAAGTTGGATAACCTCGTACAAATCGCACACAACTGTGAGGTGGGTGAGAATACGGTCATGTCTGCCCAGGTAGGTATTGCCGGAAGTACGAAGGTAGGCCAATGGTGTATGTTTGGTGGTCAGGCTGGTATTGCCGGTCATATCACCGTCGGTGACAAGACCTTCCTCGGTGCCCAGTGTGGTTTGAACAGTGGCACTAAGGGAAATGTGCAGTTGATCGGTACTCCCGCCATGGATCCCAAGGGATTCTTCAAATCATCTGTCATCTTCAGGAAGTTGCCCGACATGTACAAACAGTTGGATCAGTTACAGAAAGAGATTGACACCTTGAAAAGCAAGCTTGAGGCATGTCCCCAGGGAGAATAGCTTGCATGATTTATCCAAGAAAAATTAGTTTTTATGATAACATTGAAACAAAAAACATTAAAAGGCAGTTTCTCACTCTTCGGTAAAGGATTACATACCGGACTGAGTATCACCGTCACTTTTAACCCTGCTCCAGAGAATACCGGTTATAAGATCCAACGTATTGACTTGGAGAATGCACCGATTATCGATGCTGTAGCAGAGAACGTTGTTGAGACCACCCGTGGTACTGTATTGGCAAAGGGTGATATCAAGGTAAGCACGGTGGAGCATGGTATGTCAGCATTGTATGCCTTAGGTGTTGACAACTGTCTGATACAGGTGAACGGTCCGGAGTTCCCCATTCTCGATGGTTCTGCCATTCCCTATGTCAAGAAGATCGAGGAGATCGGCATGGTAGAGCAGAACGCTCCGAAAGACTACTATATCATCCGCCATAAGATAGAGGTGAAAGATGAGACCAGCGGTTCTTGCATCACCATCCTTCCTGATGAGGACTTCTCTATCACGGCCATGTGCTCCTTCCAGTCGAAGTTTATCAGTAGTCAGTTTGCTACGCTTGATAACATGCAGGACTACGCCAAGGAGATTGCCCCGGCAAGAACCTTCGTCTTCGTACGTGATATCGTCCCCCTGTTGAATGCCAACCTGATCAAGGGTGGTGACCTGGACAACGCCATCGTGATCTACGAGCGTCAGTTGGAGCAGGAGCAGATGGATAAGTTGACGGATCTGTTGGGTGTTCCCCACATGGATGCCAACAAGATCGGATATGTACAGCATAAACCACTGGTATGGGATAATGAGTGCACACGTCATAAGCTGTTGGATATCATTGGTGATATGGCCTTGATCGGCAAACCTATCAAGGGACGTATCGTGGCCACACGCCCCGGACACACCATCAACAACAAGTTTGCCCGATTGTTGCGTAAAGAGATCCGTAAGCACGAGATACAAGCACCTATCTACGATCCCAATGAGGCACCGGTGATGGATGTCAACAAGATCCGTGAGTTACTCCCCCACCGCTACCCCATGCAACTGGTAGACAAGGTGATCAAGCTCGGTCCATCCTCTATCGTAGGAGTAAAGAACGTGACGAGCAATGAGCCCTTCTTCCAGGGTCACTTCCCCGAAGAGCCTGTCATGCCGGGTGTCCTGCTCATCGAGGCAATGGCACAGTGTGGTGGACTGCTCGTTCTGAACACCGTTGAAGAGCCAGAGCGCTGGAGCACCTATTTCCTGAAGATCGACAACGTGAAGTTCCGTCAGAAGGTGGTACCTGGTGACACCCTGCTCTTTAAGGTTGATCTCTTGGCACCCCTTCGTCATGGCATCAGTTCTATGAGAGGATATATCTTTGTAGGAGACAATATCGTAGCTGAGGCTACCTTTACTGCACAAATCATCAAAAATAAATAGTTTATGAATATTATTGATCCAAGAGCTTATGTTCATCCAGAGGCAAAACTGGGCGATGGCAATGTGATCGGTCCGTTCTGCTTTATCGACAAGAACACAGTTATCGGTGATAATAACGTGATGCAAAACAGTGTCACCATCAATTATGGTGCACGCATCGGTAATAACAACGAGATATTCCCCGGAGCAAGTATCTCTACAAAACCGCAGGATCTGAAGTTCCGTGGTGAGGATACGATCTGCGAGGTGGGTGACAACAACAGTATTCGTGAGAATGTCACTATCTCTCGTGGAACCGCCAGCAAGGGAACGACGATTGTTGGATCCAACAACCTCCTGATGGAGAATATGCACGTTGCCCACGACTGTGTGATCGGTAACGGATGTATCATTGGCAACTCCACGAAGTTTGCCGGAGAGGTTGTTGTAGATGACAATGCTATCATCAGTGCCACCGTGCTCTTCCATCAGTTTGTTCGTGTGGGTGGTTATGTGATGATACAAGGCGGTAGTCGCACCTCGCAAGATATCCCTCCCTATATCATTGCCGGAAAAGAACCCATTCGCTATGCCGGTGTGAACTTGGTAGGACTCCGCAGGCGCGGTTTCAGTAATGAGACGATCCAGAATATCCATGAGGCATACCGATTGCTCTATTCCAAGGGATTGATCAAGGAAGGTATCGAGGAGATCAAGAACAACCTGCCGCTCACCCCAGAGATCCAATACATCATTGATTTCGTGGAATCATCCAAGCGCGGCATTATCCGTTGAAATGAAAAAATCACTGATCGTTATACTCGGCCCCACAGGGGTAGGCAAAACAGATGTCTGCCTCCGTGTGGCTGAGTTTTTTCATATACCTATTATTAATGCCGACTCGCGACAAATCTTCCAGGAGATACCCATAGGGACAGCTGCCCCCACTACACAACAGCAGCAGCGGGTGAAGCATTATATGGTAGGCAACCATCAACTGTCAGACTATTACAGTGCATCAATGTACGAACAGGATGTACTGAAGATTCTCGATGACGAATTCCAAAGACATGATATTGCATTGCTCAGCGGGGGATCAATGATGTATGTCGATGCCGTATGCAATGGCATCGATGACATACCCACGGTAGATGATGAGACCCGGACATGGATGAAAGAGCGTTATGCCAAAGAAGGACTCGAATCACTATGCGAGGAGTTAAAGCTGCTGGATCCCAACTACTATGCGATCGTCGACAAAAAGAACTACCGCAGGGTAATCCATGCACTGGAGATTATTCATTGCACAGGGAAAACCTATACCTCTTTCCGCACGAACACCCATAAAGAACGTCCTTTTAACATCATAAAAATTGGTTTAACCAGAGACCGTAACGAATTATACGACAGGATCAACCGTAGGGTTGACAAGATGATGGAGGAAGGGTTGCTCGACGAAGCCCGCAGGATGTATCCACTACGCCAGTTGAATGCGCTGAATACCGTAGGTTATAAAGAACTGTTTAATTACTTCGATGGCGTATGGTCGTTGGAGGAGGCGGTAGAGCGCATCAAAGGGAACACCCGCAGATACTGTCGTAAACAACTCACCTGGTATAAGAACAACCCGGAGATCACCTGGTTCCACCCCGATCAAGTGGAAGAAATCATAAATTTTATTGAATCCTTAACATAATAAACGGTAATGAAGGAAGGTTATTCCTTTATTTTTATTATCTTTGCACGATATAATAATAAAAACTACAATCATCATGAACATACGCGAATCATGGATCGGAAAACTACTATCATGGATTAAAGGTTTCTTTTCCTGGTATAAGTCTCTCTATAAAGGAAAGAAGTGGTATACCAAAACAATCGTTGGTTTTATATCACTCATCCTCATGTTCATCATCTATCTGGGGATGGTGGACATCAACTTCCTTTGGTTGTTCGGTAAGAGTCCTGGCTTCTTCTCCGGTATCAAAGATCCTCAGACCAGTGAGGCCTCAGAGATATACAGTGCGGACGGTGTGCTGATCGGAAAATATTTCAGTGAGAACCGCACCCCCGTGAAATACGAGGAGGTGAACCCTGCTTTCTGGAAAGCCCTCATCGACACGGAGGATGAGCGATTCTATAAGCATAGAGGTGTGGATGTCATCGGATTATTAGGCGCTGTCAAAGATGCGGTGCTTCATCATGATGCCCGTGGTGGTTCTACCATCACCCAGCAGTTGGCCAAGAATATGTTCCGTGTACGTACGCAGTATTCCACCGGTCTGCTCGGAAAGATCCCTGGTGTGAAGATGCTCATCATGAAGACCAAGGAATGGATCATCGCCAGTAAACTGGAGTATCTCTTCGAAAAGAAAGAGATCCTCACCATGTATGCCAACACAGTGGATTTCGGTTCTAATGCCTTCGGTATCAAGACGGCATGTAAGACCTATTTCAACACCACCCCTGCTGAACTGAAGACCGAACAGGCTGCTGTCTTGGTAGGTATGTTGAAAGCCACTACCTATTACAATCCTATCGCCAACCCCAAGAACTCAGAGAGAAGGCGCAATCAGGTTCTCGACAACATGGTACATTTGGGTGATCTTACAGCTAAGGAATGTGACTCTCTGAAACAAATACCTATCACACTGGATTATAGTGTAGAGACCAACTACGACGGTCAGGCCAAGTATTTCCGTGAGGCAGTGGCTCATTATCTGGAAGACTGGTGTAAGGAGAACTCATACGACCTGTATAGCAGTGGTCTGAAGATTTACACCACCATCGATACCCGCATGCAGAAATATGCGGAGGAAGCGGCTACCACACAGATGAAGCAGGTGCAGCAGAACTTCAACAACCACTGGGGTAAGCAGGAACCATGGCAGGATGAGACACATAACGTGATTCCCAACTTCATTGAGGGTATCGCTAAGAAACTGCCTGTTTACAAATACCTCACAAAGAAATATCCCAATCAGCCCGATTCTGTGGACTACTATCTGAACCAGCCTCACACCGTGAAAGTATTCGACTATGAGAATGGCACGATAGAGAAAGAGATGTCTACCATGGACTCCATCCGTTATATGGTTCGTTTCATGCACTGTTCTTTCGTAGCCATGGAACCCCAGACGGGATATGTGAAAGCATGGGTAGGTGATATCGACTTCGACTCCTGGAAATATGATAAGGTGACAGCCATGCGACAGCCGGGATCTACCTTTAAGTTGTTCGTTTATACAGAGGCCATGAACCAAGGACTAACACCTTGTGACAAGCGCAGGGATGAGTATTTCTCCATGGAGGTATACGACAGCAAACAGAAGAAGATGGTGCGATGGACACCCTCTAATGCCGACGGACGATTCTCTGGTGACTCCATCCCCCTGAAAGCTGCTTTCGCGAAGAGTATCAACTCGGTGGCTGTGCGCTTAGGACAAGAGATGGGCATCAAGAATATCATTGCCACAGCACAGGATATGGGTATTCACAGTAAACTGGATGACACACCGTCATTGGCATTGGGTTCTTCGGATGTGAACCTGCTGGAGATGGCAGATGCCTACTGTTGTATAGCTAACGACGGTAAGCATATCGACCCAGTACTGGTTACTCATATCGTAGATAAGAACGGTAAAGAGGTATACAGAGCACCAAAAGAAGTTAAGCAGGTCATCCCCTATAAGAGTGCTTTCCTGATGCAGAAGATGATGATGGGTGGACTGCGCGAGCCCGGTGGCACCTCCATGAGCCTGAACCACTGGGTGGGTGTACGTAAAGCCTTAGATACTGAGTTCGGTGGAAAGACAGGTACCTCTAACAACCACTCCGATGCTTGGTTTATGTGCATCAGTCCGAATATCGTCTGCGGTGCATGGGTAGGTGGAGAATACCGTTGTATCCATTTCCGAACCGGTGCCCTTGGACAAGGATCAAAGACGGCATTACCTATCTGTGGCTATTTCTTGGAATCACTGATGAACGATCCGAATTTCTCCAAATATCATGGCAAATTCAAGAAACCATCTGAAGAGGATATCGTATCCAGTCTGTATGAGTGTTCGAGCTACTACGTACAAAAACGTGACACCTCAGATATCGACTCCCTCGCGATGATGGACGATGAGATCCTTCTCGATGAAGAGGGTAATCCGATCATCCATGAGGAAACGGAAGGGAATACCACGGATCCTAGCAGCCCAGAAAAGAAAACTGAGAAGGTAAAGGAACAGGCGGTAACCTTTGATGACTTGTAATGGCCAACAAGAAATACGATATCGGTGAGATCGATCTGGATAATCAGGAACTGCAACAGGCGCTGCAAATCATACAGTATACGCGCAGGTCGCTGTTCTTGACCGGTAAGGCGGGTTCCGGAAAATCCACCTTACTGAAGTATATCTGTAATACCACCAAAAAGAAATATGTGGTATTGGCTCCCACCGGTATCGCTGCCATTAATGTGGGGGGCGTCACCCTGCACAGTTTCTTCAAGATCCCTTTTCACCCCCTGCTACCCAACGACAGCCGGTTCAGCTACCGACATATCAGGGAGACCCTGAAGTATAACAATGAGAAGAAGAAACTGTTGCGTGAACTGGAACTGATCATCATTGATGAGATATCCATGGTGCGTGCAGACATCATCGATTTCATTGACAAGATCCTGCGGGTATACAACCGTAATATGCGTGAGCCCTTCGGAGGAAAGCAGTTACTCCTGGTGGGTGATATGTATCAGTTGGAACCCGTAGTGAAGGAGGAGGATCGCAAAATGCTCCAGCCCTTCTACCCTTCTTCTTTCTTTTTTGATGCACGTGTGTTCCGAGAGTTTCAACTGGTAAGCATAGAACTGAAAAAGGTGTATCGCCAGAAAGATCCTGTCTTTATCACGATCCTTGATCACGTCCGTACGAGTAAGGTATCTGCACTCGATTTGCAGATGCTCAACAAAAGAGTGGATGAACCGATGATACAACAGGATAATCAGTTGGCCATCACCCTCTCCTGTCGCAGGGATACTGTCGACTATATCAACACGCAAGAATTGGATAAACTGCCCGGTGAACCCACCCTCTTTAAGGGCACCATCTCAGGGGAGTTTCCTGAGAGCAATCTGCCCACACCCATCGAACTGTATCTGAAGCCGGGTGCTCAGATTATCTTCATCAAGAATGATATGGACAAGCGCTGGGTGAACGGCACCTTGGGCGTGATAGAAGCCATAGACGAAGAGACAGCCCTCCTCTATGTCATTACCGAGGATGGGGAGGAATATGAGGTAGAACCGGCACAGTGGAGTAATATCCGTTATACCTTTAACGAGAAAGAACAGAAGATAGAGGAAGAGGAGATCGGTGTCTATCGCCAGTTCCCTATACGTCTGGCATGGGCCATCACGATCCATAAGAGTCAGGGCCTCACCTTCCGTCATGTGAATATCGATCTTACAGGAGGTGTCTTTGCAGGAGGACAAACTTACGTTGCGCTGAGCCGCTGTGTGTCTTTAGAGGGTCTGTCACTCACCGAACCGATCCGCAGAGAGGATATCTTCGTACGCAATGAGGTGGTCAACTATGCTCAACAATACAACAACCAGCAGCATATCCACCAAGCCCTGTCGGAAAGTAAGGCCGACAAGGAGTATCATGATGCCGTAACAGCTTTTGAGAAAGGCGATTACGATGGTTTCTTGAATCATTTCTTTGTGGCTATCCACAGTCGTTATGACATTGAGAAGCCCGCTGCCAAACGACTCATCAGAAGGAAACTTGCTGTCATCAACCGTTTAAGACAAGAGAAAGAAACACTCCAGAAAGAGATAGATGAACAGAAGACCTATCTGGAGAAACTATCCGTGGAATATATCATGATGGGTAAAGAATGCGAGCGTGAGCAGATGTGGGAGGCAGCGATAGCCAACTACAACAAAGCACTGCATCTACGCCCGGATTCTCTGGAGGCCAAGAAACGTCTTAAAGCTCTTCGGAAGAAAGTCAAAGAATAGACGTTTCCGTTAATTAACTGTACAGATACCGTTTGATACTCATCTTGGGAGTCTTCTCAAAGGGCTCATCCACCAGCACCACCTTATTTAATTTACTGTACACCGGCAATGACTTATTAGCGGTCGTTCGGATCAAATCAGGAATACTGTTTTTCGTCTTTCTATCAATATCCTCTGGGATATCGGGATAGACGAGGGCTACCAACTTACCGTTACGATCCACCACCAACGATTCTACGACATACGGACAGCCGGATAGCACTGCCTCTATTTCCTCTGGGTAGATATTCTGTCCGGAGGAGTTGAGGATCATCGATTTGATACGTCCACGGATAAAGATATTCCCCTCTTCATCCATCGTACCCAAATCACCCGTACGGAACCAGCCGTCATCAGTAAATGCCATCATGTTTGCCTCGGGGTTCTTGTAATAACCTATTGTCATATTAGCACCCCGTGCCTGTATCTCACCCGCCTCATTCTTGGGATCCTCAGAGATAATCCTGAGTTCATGAACAGGTTTTCCACATGATCCGGGCACAAAGTTGGTCCACCACTCCCATCCTAACAACGGACAGGCTTCTGTCATGCCATAACCCACCGTAAAAGGCAGTCGTATCGTCGTAAAGCACTGTTCTACCTCTGGTTTGAGGGAGGCGCCACCCATGATAAAACAGCGCACCTTCCCTCCGAAAGCAGACAGGATCTTTCTACGTACTATCTTATGTATCAAGGTCTTGGCATAAGGAATAGAGAAGAAACGCTCCATCTTCTCCAAAGCCGGTTTGATGGAATTGGCATAGACCTTCTCCATCACCAACGGAACAGTAACAACCATATAGGGTTTCACTTCTTTCATCGCCTTGAGAAGAGTTGTTGGTGATGGTGTCTTTCCTAAGAAATACACGGTGACTCCATCTATATTGGGATGGATAAATTCAATAGCCAACCCATACATATGGGCCATGGGTAGCATAGACACAATCGTCTCTCCCGGTTTATTGGGGAAGTGGGTATTGCTGAACTCATCCGTATCAGAGAGGGCACCATACGTAAGCATCACCCCCTTAGGGTTACCGGTGGTTCCTGAGGTGTAGTTGATGATAGCCAACTTATCCCAGTTGTCTGTAGGATAAGAGATATTCTCCGGCTTGATACCGTTGTGATAAGTGCTTTCAAAAGTATGCATGCGGTTTTCCCATGCTTTGGCAACACGCTCGTCACGATGCCAGAGCAGTCGATGGTCTTTCACGTTGATGACTGCTTTTACCGACGGCATCTGTTCCGGATTCAGTTTTTGCCAGATATCCTCATCCGTAAAGAGCAGCACACTGTCAGAATGATGGGTCAGGGCTGTGATACTTGATGGGTGGAAATCAGCCAACAGAGGCACTGCCACACACTCATTCACATTGATATCCCAAAACGTCATGGCCCAACGGGCAGAGTTACGGGCACAGAGGGCCATCTTACTGCGCTTGGTGATTCCTGCCTCTGAAAGGAAGAGTCTGAACTGTTCTATGTCTGTAGCCAACTGCGCATAGGTATACGACTCTCCGCCATAGTCACAGAGTGCCTTCTTGTTCCACTGCGCCTTCACAGTGTCTTCCAGTTTTTTCAGATAATGTTTCATCTACTTTCTGTTTTAAAAATAAAAACTTGTCATACAAGGAAAAATACAGAAAGAGGATAAATGGAGGATATGTCAACAACCACATATCCTCCATAAGGACGTAATTCCCTCACGGGAATCAAATAATTACTTCGTATAAAGAGCTACGATGGTCTCGTATTTCTCCTGCTTACCAGAAGTCTGCTTGGGCTCCTCTACTTTCTTACCATACTCATAGATCTGCTCCATAGTCAACTTACCGTCTTCGAAGTCCTTACCGATACCACTGTCGAAAGAGGCATAGCGCTCCTTCAGCATAGCGGGCAGCTCACTCTCTTCGAGGATAGCAGCAGCATTGAGCAGAGCACGTGCCATAGCATCCATACCACTGATATGGGCGATGAAGATATCCTCAGGATCAGTAGAGTTGCGACGGAGTTTTGCATCGAAGTTAGTACCACCGTTGCCAAAACCACCATTGCGGATGATCTGCATCATAGCCTGTGTGAGCTCGTAGTTGTCGATGGGGAACTGATCGGTATCCCATCCGTTCTGAGCATCACCACGGTTAGCGTCGATACTTCCTAAGAATCCGTTATCTACAGCCACTGCCAACTCATGCTCAAAGGTGTGTCCTGCCAGTGTAGCGTGGTTCACCTCGATATTTACCTTGAAGTCCTTATCCAGACCATTGGCACGGAGGAAGCCAATCACTGTCTCTGTATCCACGTCATACTGATGCTTGGTGGGCTCCATGGGTTTCGGTTCGATAAGGAAGGTTCCGGTAAAGCCTTTTGCACGTGCATAGTCACGGGCAGCCTTCAACATCTGTGCCAGGTGATCCTTCTCACGCTGCATCTGGGTGTTCAGCAGACTCTGATAACCCTCACGTCCACCCCAGAATACATAGTTGGTACCTCCCAGTTTGATGGTGGCATCGATAGCATTCTTGATCTGAACGGCTGCACGAGCCACAACATCAAAGTCGGGATTGGTAGCAGCACCGTTCATATATCGTTTGTTACCAAACACGTTGGCAGTACCCCACAACAGTTTGATACCTGTCTCGGCCATCTTCTCCTTAGCATAGTCGGTGATGGCTTTCATGCGAGCCTCATACTCTTCGATCGTATCTGCCTCGTCAACCAGGTCAATATCATGGAAACAGAAATACTCGATGCCCAACTTCTGCATGATCTCAAAACCAGCATCCATCTTATCCTTGGCACGCTGCACAGCATCCGCAGCCTTATCCCACTCATAAGAACGGGTCTGACCACCAAACTGATCAGCAGAAGCGCCACCCAGTGTGTGCCACCAAGCCATAGCGAACTTCAGCCAGTCCTTCATCTTTTTTCCCATTACAACACGCTCCGGCTCATAATAATGAAAAGCCATTACATCCTTGTTGTCCACACCCTTAAACGGAATCTTACCGATCTGGGGAAAATACTCTTTTACCATATTGATTAATGTTTTAGATATAATATATTATTGAATGATTTTCATAAGTTGTTCTTTCCATGCAGCATAAGCCTGCTGATATTCCTGTGCCCGATGCTCATCCGGTGTGATTACCTGCAGTCGTTTCAGATTGGCGAATGCTTCCTCATGGTCTTTGTACAGTCCACAACCGATACCTGCTCCCAGGGCTGCACCCACACTGCCGTCGGTCTCATACAACTCGATCGTGGCACCAGAGACAGATGCTAAAGTGTTCCTGAAGATATCACTCAAGAACATATTAGCCTTGCCGGCATGTATCTTATGGATATCCATACCCATCTGCTGCATCACCTCCATACCGTAACAGAAACTGAAGACGATACCCTCTTGTGCAGCTCGCATGAGATGCGCCTTACCATGTTTATTAAACTGTACACCATGGAAGGAACAGCCCGTCTCTCTGTTTTCCAGCACACGCTCTGCTCCATTGCCGAAAGGTATCACCTGGATACCGTCAGATCCGATAGGCACCTGTGCCATCATCTCGTTCATGCCGGCATAAGAGATTCCCTCGGGAGCAATATTCCTGCGCACCCAGGCATTCAGGATACCCGTGCCATTGATACACAGTAATACTCCCAGACGCTCTTTATCCGGGGCATAGTTGACATGCGCAAAGGTGTTTACCCTACTCTTCGGGTCGTAGTTCACCTCACCCAACACACCATACACCACACCCGATGTACCGGCGGTGGAAGCGATTTCTCCAGGATTGAAGACGTTGAGTGACAAAGCATTATTCGGTTGGTCACCGGCTCTGTAAGAAATAGGTGTGCCTTCCTTCAGTCCGAGTTCCTCGGCAGCATGCTTGCAGACCGTACTCTGAATACTGAAGGTAGGAACGATATCTGACAACAGTTGTTTATCGATACCATAATAATCCAGTAAGAACTGTGCCGGTCGCTTCTCCTTGAAGTCCCACATCATGCCTTCACTCAGTCCACTGATGGTGGTATTAGCAATACCACTCAGTCGCAAAGCGATATAGTCACCCGGCAACATGATCTTATCAATCTTTTCGTAGATGTCCGGCTCATTCTCTTTCACCCATGCCAGTTTGGAGGCGGTGAAGTTACCGGGAGAGTTGAGGATATGCGACAAACAATGCTCATGACCGATCTCATTGAAGGCCTTCTCACCATAGGGAACGGCACGTGAGTCACACCAGATGATACTGGGGCGCAACACCTCTTGGTTCTTGTCCACACATACCAGACCGTGCATCTGATAAGAGATACCGATCGCACAGATATCCTCACCCTTTGCCTGGGTGTCACTCATGATCTTACTCAATGCAGCCTTGGCATATCCCCACCACATCGATGGTTCCTGCTCAGCCCATCCTGTCTGCTTTGCGATGATTGGAGCCTCCGACTCCGGGTAGAAAGCAGAGGCAGCACACTGTCCGTTGTCAGCATCAACCAGGGATGCCTTCACGGAAGAACTGCCGATATCAAATCCCAATAAATATCTTTTTGCCATATCTTAAAAATACTCTAAACTCTTAACTCTCATCCCGGACTTGATCCGGGATCTCATCCTTTGCTTGCAGCAGATTGCGGGTCATGCCCGCAATGAGGGAATAGCTCTAAAACCTGAGCTCTAATTATCGTGCAAACCGAATGCAGTAAGCTTGCTTATTGCTGAGGTGCAGCCGATATTACATAAATTGCTCACATTCGGCATAACACAAGCAAGCTTGGTTCTGCACTCATTAAATCGCAATTTTCACGGCGAAGCCGTAAACTCTTAGAACGTATAATTAAATCCTAAAGAAGCATACTCCTTAAACTGCCAGTAGGCATGGTGACCGTCGCGCTTGCTGGCATCGTCGAATCGTGGATAGATAAACAACTTACTCGAGATATACTTGTTAAACTGGAATGTAAAGGTATTCTCCCACTCCAACTCCGCACGGTGATAGGTGGAGTATCCATACAGACGGGTCTTCCAGTTGATATTATCCGAGAATTTCCATGTCAGGTCCACGGTGCACATCGAACCGAGATCATGCAGCATGTGGTGATCTTCCTCCAGTCCGTAACGCGTAGCCAGTTCTTTTCTGCCCACATATCGGAAGTTATACGACAATGGTGACAGCTGGATATTACCCGTAAGCTTCTTCTTGAACCAGTTCACCGTATAGTTCATACCGATAGAGATATTCAGGTTGAAGGGCGACATGAAAGCGCTGTAGGTACGCACATCGTTCTTCTTATATCCCTTCATAAACTGTGTGTATGCCAACACGTTGAGGGTGTAATACCAGTTCTTGGTGGCTTGCAGACCCAGTTTGCTGGTCAGACGCAGCAGGTCTTCAGAGGTCTTCAGACTATGCAGACTATCGGCCTTACTCGTCTGGAATCCCAACTTCATCTCGAGTTTGTTATCCCACTTCACCTTCTGCTTGTTATTATAGTTGGCCTCCAAAGTGATGCTTCCCACCATCGAGTAGTTGCTCTCACCACCTTTATACCAGTTGCCAGACACATAGTTTTGCAGGAACTGCAGGTAGTGGTCACCCTTGTACGTCCAGAAATTCGGTTTGGTCACCACCACTTCCACAGGGGCATCGATCACCTCTTGTGGAGCCGGAGCATCCTTCTTCTCAAGAGCCACTTCCGTACGTATCGGGGTGGTGATCGTCTCATCGATTCCTCCGGCATCACGCAGTTGTTTTTCACTGTTGGTGACATATTCCGGATGGTTCAGGTAAATATTCAACAAAGCATCATCAACTGCCTGATCATAAACATCTTGCTCTCTATCGCGAAGATACAGGTTATGCTGGGCAATGGCATGATAGAAGGTAGATGGAGCGAATAGTCGGTATTGGTTGTAGGCAGACATCTGCGGGGTTACTGTCGACTTCCAGATCCTACGTCTTGCCTGCCTGATAGAATCACCGTAATCGGGTTTATTCGGGGTCACCACACTGTCAGTATCCGTAGTCTGTGCCTGCGAACACAAACATCCTAAAAACAATATAGTAGATAATAAGAATCTCATACAAAAAAATTTTCAACATCTGCAAAGGTAATAAAATCCAAGAATACTGCAAAAAAAAACGTATTAAATTTCAACGGAAAGGAAAATGTATTAAAACTGTAAGGAAAGTGTATAATAACTACCAGCAAAGTGTATAATAACTGGTAGAAAAGAGTACTTTAACTATGACAAAAGGGGGTAGATCAATTTATGGCATGATGATTGTACGTTTTTAAGTGAAAGTTTAGGAAACAAAGTCTGTAGTTTTTTTGTCAGAAACATGAAAATTTGTACCTTTGCAAAATATTACGCATAAAGAAAATATAATAATTAAATAAGAAATGGATAAAAATACGATTATCGGCTTTATTCTGATTGCCGCAATACTGATAGGTTATAGTTGGTGGCAGCAGCCATCTGCGGAACAGATCGCCGAGATGAAACGACAAGACTCTCTGGCACTCGTTGCCAAGGAAAAAGCACAGAAAGAAGCAAAAACACTGCAGAAAGCTGCACAGTTAGCCCAGAAAGAAAAAGAAAAGGCTGCCCTGGAAGATACCACAGCACTCTTCCACAACGCCCTCAATGGCACCGCTTCTACCGTGGTACTGAAGAACAGCAAGGTAGAACTCACCCTGAATACCAAGGGTGGAACAGTAGAGAAGGCCGTCATCAAGAATTTCAAGGACCAGGAAGGACATAACGATGTGACGCTGTTCGACAAGCAGGATCAGCAACTGAAGTTCATGCTTACCGGCAAAGAGAATAACTTCATCACCTCTGACTTTTATTTCACCCCATCAGAAGTGACCGACACCACGGTCACCATGACGGCTGATGCCGGCAACGGACGACAACTGGTATTGAAATACCGTTTGGGCAACAGTTATATGCTCCACATGTCCATGCAGGCAGTGGGCATGGCAGGACTGTTCCCTCCCACCATCAAGGAGATGGATATCCAGTGGGATGAGCACTGTCGTCAGCAGGAGCGGGGCTTCACCTTTGAGAACCGCTATGCCAGCATCACCTATCACTATCCTGAGGGAGGCACTGATAAGTTGAATGACCAGAAGGATGTGGTTGACAAGAAGGTGGATGAGGCGATCGACTGGGTATGCTTCAAGACACAGTTCTTCTCTTCCATGATTATCGCCAAGGATAACTTCGCGCCCAACGCCACGATGACCTCTCTCCTGCAGGAGAAGGGTTCAAAATACCTGAAGCAGTACTCTGCCAAGATGAAGACCGCCTTCGACCCCACCGGTCAGCAGCCTTCACAGTTTGAGTTCTACTACGGTCCGAACGATTTCCGTGTGCTGCAGAGCGTAGAGAAAGAGAGCACCTTCGGCAAGAACCTGCAGATGGAGCGCCTCGTATACCTCGGATGGTGGATTATCCGCCCGATCAACAGATGGTTTACCCTGTATGTCTTCGACTGGCTGACATCCTTTGGCTTCAACATGGGTATCGTCTTGATCCTGATCACCTTGCTGCTCAAGGCTATCACTTATCCGTTGGTGAAGAAGAGTTATATGTCATCAGCCAAGATGAGGGTGCTGAAACCGAAACTCGACGAGGCTACCAAGCAGTATGACAAGCCTGAGGACCAGATGCAGAAGCAGCAGGCTATGATGGCGATGTACAGCAAATACGGTGTCAGTCCACTGAGCGGCTGTCTCCCGATGCTGATACAGATGCCTATCTGGATGGCCCTGTTCTTCTTCGTGCCTAACGCTATCCAACTGCGTGGTGAGAAATTCCTGTGGATCAACGACCTGAGTACGTACGACCCCATCATCACCTGGGATAAGAATATCTGGATGATCGGCGACCACCTGTCACTCACCTGTATCCTCTTCTGTGTAGCCAACGTCTTGTATTCCGTGATGAACATGCGTCAGCAGAAAGACCAGATGGTAGGTCAGCAGGCAGAACAGATGAAGATGATGCAGTGGATGATGTACCTCATGCCGGTGATGTTCTTCTTCATCTTCAACGACTACTCAGCAGGTCTTAACTTCTACTACTTCGTGTCATTGTTCTTCAGTGCCGCCATCATGTGGGTACTGCGCAAGACTACCAATGATGAGAAACTGTTGGCCATCCTGGAGGCAAAATACAAGGAGAACGAGAGTAATCCCAAGAAAGCCAAGAACCTGGCCAGTCGTCTGGAGGCTATGCAGAAGCAGGCCGACGAACTGAAGCGTCAGCGCGAACTCCGTGAAAAACAAATGAATAAATACAAATAACTATGAGAAAAAGTATCATGATGCTCGTCATCCTCATGATGACAGCGATTAACCTTAATGCGCAAGACAACGTGGGAAGACCAATTGGAAAGAACAACATCAAGTTGAAAAGCGATCTGCTGACACCAGAGGCTCTCTGGGCAATGGGACGTATCGGTGGCTATGCTGCCTCTCCCGACGGTTCGAAGATCGTGTACAACGTCGCTTACTATAGTGTAAAAGAGAATAAGAGTCATCACGTGCTCTATATCATGGATGCCAACGGTCAGAACCAGAAATTGCTGACCACCAGCAGCAAGAGTGAGACCGATGCCGCATGGATCAACAATGGCAGTAAGATCGCTTTCCTGCGTGACGGACAGGTGTGGAGCATGAACCCCGATGGCACCAACTGCAAACAACTCACTAATGATGAGACGGGCATCGACGGCTTTAAGTTCTCTCCCGATGAGCAGCATATCATCCTCATCAAGCAACTGCCCTACCATGAGAGCATCAAGAAGAACCCCGATGACCTGCCAAAGGCTACCGGTCGGTTGGTGACTGATCTGAACTACCGTCACTGGGATGAGTATGTGGAGAGCATCCCCCACCCCTTCTTAGCTGACGTGAGAGCCGACGGCTCCATCAACGAGGGTTACGACATCATGAAGGATGAACCGTATGAGTGTCCGGTAAAGCCCTTCGGCGGTATCGAACAACTCGACTGGAGCAAAGACTCTAAGAGTATTGCCTATACCAGTAGGAAGAAGACCGGTGTGGCATACGCCATCTCAACGGATACCGACATATACCTTTATAATATAGAGACCAAGCAGACGAAGAATCTCTGTAAAGGTGACAAGAAATTCGACATCAAGGTGGATGCCTCTAAGTCGCTGCGTAACCAGGCCGTGAACAGCAACGAGATGAAAGCCTACAACATGGGTTACGACCAGAATCCGAAGTTCTCTCCCGATGGCAAGTATGTGGCATGGCTGTCGATGGAGCGCGATGGATACGAGAGCGACCGTCAGCGTCTCTGCGTATACGAGCTGGCAACCGGTCAGAAGCGCTATGTCACCGAGTCGTTCGACTCCAATGTAGATGATTTCTGTTGGTCAGACAATAAAGAAGCCCTGATCTACTTCATTGGTGTATGGCACGCCACAGAGAATCTCTATTCCATCAACTGGAAAGGTGAGGTAAAACTGTTGACGAATTTCTGGGCTGACTTCGGTTCTCTGCAGATGATGAACAACGGCAAGCAGATCCTCGTGGAGCGCCACAGTTATATGGAGCCTGCTGATCTGTATGTCATCACACCTATCAAGAAGAGAACACGCAAGAAGGAAGCTGCCGTTGGTGCAGAGATAGAGATCAAGCAGCTCACCTTCGAGAATAAGCATATCCTCGATCAACTCACTCCGGGACAGGTACGCCAGAAGTGGGTAAAGACAACCGATGGTAAAGAGATGCTCTACTGGGTGATCCTGCCGCCACACTTCGACGAGAACAAGAAATATCCTACCCTGCTCTTCTGCGAGGGTGGTCCTCAGAGTCCTGTTAGTCAGTTCTGGAGTTATCGTTGGAACTTCATGATCATGGCCTCACAGGGATATGTTGTCATTGCTCCTAACCGCCGTGGTCTGCCGGGCTTCGGCTCTGAGTGGTGTGAGCAGATCAGCGGTGACTGGACCGGTCAGTGTATGAATGACTACCTCACCGCTATCGATGATGCCGCCAACACGCTGCCTTATGTCGATAAGGATCGACTGGGAGCAGTAGGTGCTTCTTTTGGTGGATTCTCTGTGTACTATCTTGCCGGTCATCACGACAAGCGTTTCAAGTGCTTCATCGCCCACGATGGTGCATTCAACCTCCAGTCGATGTATACCGACACCGAGGAGGTATGGTTCTCCAACTGGGAGTACGACGATGCCTACTGGAACAAGGACCAGACAGCCAATGCGAAGAAGACCTACGAGAACTCTCCACACCTCTTCGTGGACAAGTGGGATACCCCTATCCTCTGCATCCATGGTGAGAAAGACTATCGTATCAATGCCAACCAGGGCTTCGGCGCTTTCAATGCCGCACGCCTGAGAGGTATCCCTGCAGAACTCCTCATCTTCCCCGATGAGAATCACTGGGTACTGAAACCCCAGAATGGTATCCTCTGGCAGCGTACCTTCTTCAACTGGCTGGATAAGTGGCTCAAATAGTCTAAGGTCAAAAGAAAAAATTTAAAAACCTAATAATATTATGACACAAGAAAATCTGCAGAGTGGTGTTGCCACTCAAGTAAAAACACTGAGAGACTCGGCCGCCATGCGCTGGCTGGCCCTGCTCCTGCTCGCACTGGCTATGTTCTGTGCGTACATCTTCATGGACATCCTGTCACCTATCAAAGACCTGATGCTCTCTGAGCGCGGATGGGATTCCACAGCCTTCGGAACGATGCAAGGCGCTGAGACGTTCCTCAACGTGTTCGTCTTCTTCCTCATCTTCGCCGGTATCATCCTCGACAAGATGGGTGTTCGCTTCACCGCAGTACTCTCGGGTGCTGTGATGCTCATTGGTGCCCTCATCAAGTGGTATGCCATCTCCGACGGCTTTATCGGCAGTGGCATGGAGACCTGGTTCACCAACAACCTGAACTACATCCCCGTATTCGACGAGCTCGGCGTATCTCCTTTCTATCAGGGAATGCCCGCATCGGCTAAGGTAGCCGCCATCGGTTTCATGATCTTCGGATGTGGCGCTGAGATGGCTGGTATCACCGTGAGCCGTGGTATTGTGAAGTGGTTCAAGGGTAGGGAGATGGCATTAGCTATGGGTTCTGAGATGGCTCTTGCCCGTCTGGGTGTTGCCACCTGCATGATCTTCTCTCCGTTCTTTGCTAAGTTAGGCGGAAACATCAGCGTTCCCCGCTCGGTAGCCTTCGGTGTGGTATTGCTCTGCATCGCCCTCATCATGTTCGTCGTCTATTTCTTCATGGATAAGAAGTTGGATGCTCAGACCGGTGAGGCAGAAGAGAAAGATGATCCATTCAAGGTGAGCGATATCGGTCAGATCCTCACCAGCAGTGGCTTCTGGTTGGTGGCCCTCCTCTGCGTGCTTTACTATAGTGCTATCTTCCCCTTCCAGAAATATGCCGTGAACATGCTGCAGTGTAACCTGACGTTTACAGAACTCGATCCCAACTCTTTCTGGGCCAGCTCTACCGTTACCATCGTGCAGTATCTTATCATGTTGGTAGTGGCTGCCGGTGCCTTCGCCAGCAACTTCATGAAGAATAAGGCTATGAAATACGGTCTTCTCTGTCTGTCTATTGTTGCCCTGGTAGTCTTCTGCTATATGGGTTACATGCGCCAGTCGGCAGAGACGGTATTCGCCGTATTCCCACTGTTGGCTGTGGGTATCACCCCGATCCTCGGCAACTATGTCGACCATAAGGGTAAGGCTGCCTCTATGTTGGTATTAGGCTCTCTGCTGCTCATCGCCTGTCACCTCACCTTCGCCTTCATCCTCCCGGCTCTGAAGGGTAACATGGTGGGTGGAATCATCGTGGCTTACCTCACCATCCTGGTATTAGGATCCAGCTTCTCCCTGGTGCCTGCCTCTCTGTGGCCCAGCGTTCCAAAGTTGGTTGATGCCAAGATCATCGGTTCTGCCTATGCACTGATCTTCTGGATTCAGAATATTGGTTTGTGGCTCTTCCCACTGCTCATCGGTAAGGTGCTCGACAAGACGAACCCCGGCGTGACCGATCCTACACAGTACAACTACACCGCTCCACTGGTGATGTTGGCATTCCTCGGTGTTGCCGCCCTCATCCTCGGACTGGTTCTTAAGGTTGTCGACAAGAAGAAAGGCCTCGGTCTGGAGGAACCGAATATTAAATAACGTGACGGGGATAGGCTTCAAGATACCTATCCCCGCAAGTGTATAATTTTGAGTGTATATTTTAGAGCTTCATTTGTAGAATCAATAGAATTCACATCCTGAAAATAATCATAACTATACACTCTACACTTTACACTATAGACTAAAAAAATGCTGAACGAATCGCGCAAAACACGCTGGATGATCCTCTTCATGGCATCCTTCATCATGATGATGGGGTATGTCTTCTGGGACATCGTATCACCACTGTCCACCACCCTGAAAACCCCGATAGCAGAGGGGGGCATGGGATGGACCTCGGCGGAATATGGGTTCTTTGCCGGTTCGTACAGCATTTTTAATATCTTCCTACTGATGCTCTTCTTCGGAGGAATCATCCTCGACAAGATGGGCATCCGTTTTACGGGCGTGCTGGCCACCGGACTGATGTTCGGAGGGGCGGCCGTCAACTACTACGCCGTAGCCTTTATCTCCCCTACTCTTACCGTAGAACCCGTTTTCACACTGTTTGGTATGATACCCGATCCTGTAAAAACACAGGTGCTGGTATCCGCCATCGGCTTCGGACTCTTCGGCGTGGGCTGTGACATCACCGGCATCACAATATCGAAGATCGTCACGAAGTGGTTCAAAGGTTACGAACTGGCCTCCGCCATGGGTGTGCAGGTGGCCATGGCCCGACTGGGAACAGCCAGCGCTATCAGTTTTAGTCCGCTCATCGCCAACCAGTTTGGTATCTCGGCATCCCTGTTGGTGGGAGGCATCCTCCTGTTCGTCGGACTGCTTACCTTTTTTATATATATGGTGTACGACAGGCTTTACGACAAAGAACAGCAGAGGATATCGTTGGCGGCCGAGGAGAAGAAAGACAACAGCAAATTCAATTTCAACGATTTTCTCGAGACACTCCGCAATCCCGGCTTTTGGTTGATTGCCTTCCTGTGCGTGTTCTTCTACAGCAGCATCCGTCCGTTCTTGAAGTTCGCCAGCGACCTGATGGTCAACAAATACGGCATCGAGGAGGTGACCGCCGGGTGGATCGTCTCTATCCTCCCCTATGGCACGATCATCCTCACACCCCTCTTCGGACATCTCTACGACCGCATCGGAAAGGGTGCCACCCTGATGCTCATCGGCTGTGTCATCGTCACCGGCTGTCATCTGCTGCTGGCCCTACCCTTCTTCCACTCCACCTTCTTCGCCTGTATCATCATGGCGCTCCTCGGCATCGCCTTCTCCCTGGTGCCCAGTGCGATGTGGTCGAGTATACCGAAAATCGTGCCCCTCAAACAGTTGGGCACGGCCTACTCCATCATCTATTTCGTGCAGAATATCGGACTGATGATCGTCCCCGTCTATGTAGGGATCATAATCGGTGAACATACGGTCAATAACGTGACCGACTTCACCATCCCCATGATCGTCTTCGCCCTCTTTGGCATAGCCTCCATCCTACTCGCCCTCGCCCTGAAGATTATCGACAAGCGCAAGCATTATGGACTTGAGGAGAAGAATATGACAATTGAGAATTGATATTTTTCAATTGCCAATTTTTGTGAAAAGACTTTTTCTCAACCACCCCAACCCCTCCTTACCGTAATGAGGGGCTTCAACCACTCCCACGCCCTCTCCTCTCCAGGAGAGGGATGTAACCGCTCCTTCTCGTCGCTCTTACATTATGGTATGCTCGCCCCATCAAAGGGGCGACATGAGATTTAAAACCTACCCCCAGCCCCTCCCTAAAGGGAAGGGAGCCTTCGACCTTTGACCTTAAATAGTTGCGATAGCGAGAGGGAAGGCAACAAATGCGACGATTGAAAAACGGTGCCTTTAGGCAGTGCGAGGACTGTTTGAGCGAAGCGAGTTCCGCAGCACAGTTTTGAAGAGTCGGATTTGTTCTGACCGGAGCGTGCAACGAGCTCTCTTTTTGGTTCCTTTTTCTCTGGCGGCACAGAGAAAAAGAACTATAAATCACTAAACTTTTTCCTTCCCCGGAAATAATACTGCCAGAGGATGCTGAAGCGGGTGCGCTCCGGGATATCTGTCGTGAGGGCAGTCCTCTGGATCTCCTCACGCACCGTTTTGTATTCCGGCAACCATCGTTTGAAATCCCGACGGGCACGGTATACGGCCTTGAAATCGCCCACATGACGCTCCAACAACAAGAACTTCCACGCGGCGACATAATCCAACAGCCACCGCATGCGCATCACCTTCCGCAAGTCTTTCTCCGGCAGGTTCTTATACAACATCGTGAGATTATTGCGGAAATTAAGGTAGGTCTTAAAGGGATTATCCTTAGGCAGTGTGCCACCCCCCACATGATACACCTGACTGTCGGGGATGCACACGATCTTCCTGCCCTTCAGCCGCAGTCGCCAACACATATCGATCTCTTCGTTATGCGCAAAGAACCGTCCGTCGAGGCCGTCCACCGAGAAGTAGTCCTTCGAGCGGATCATCATACAGGCACCCGTGGCCCACAACAACTCCTGCACATAGTCGTACTGCCCCTCGTCGGCCTCCACCGTATCCATCACGCGCCCCCTGCAATAGGGATAACCGTAATAGTCGATGAACCCGCCGCAGGCACCGGCATACTCAAAACTGTCTCTATTGAAGATCGACAGCAACTTCGGTTGACAGGCGGCCACCTCCGGGTGATTGTCCATATACTCGATCATCGGGGTGAGCCAGTGATGCGTCACCTCGATATCACTGTTCAGCAAGACGAAATACTCGGCGTCGACCGTGGCCAGGGCCTTGTTATAGCCATCGGCAAAACCCCAGTTCTTCTCCAGGGGGATGCGCACCACCTCGGGGAAACGCTCCTCGAGCAGCGCCAACGAATCGTCGGTAGAGGCATTGTCGGCCACAATGACCGTTGCCTCCTGCTTGGAATACTCGATCACGGTGGGCAGGTACTCACTGAGCATCTTCCAACCGTTCCAGTTTAATATCACTATGGCTACCTTACACATACCTTCAAAGCTGTTTGGTTATAGTTGAATTCGCCTAATCGCACATTCACCAATTGGTTGTCGAGCGCGGGATCAGCCTCCGCAGGGGGGAGCTCCACACGGATGTAGTTCTTCGTAAAACCGTGCATGGCCTTGCCACGGGCGGCCTTCTCGAAGAGCACCTCCGCCTCCATGCCGATATGTCGCTGGTAGAAAGCGTGGGTCTTCTCCTCAGAGAGGTCGAGCAACAGTTTACTGCGCCGTTTCTTCTCCACCTCGGGCACCACATAGGGGATCTTCAGGGCTGCTGTACCGGGTCGCTCGGAGTAAGGGAAGACATGCAACTGCGTGACATCCAGCGACTTGAGGAACTCGTAACACTCCTCAAAACACTCGGGGGTCTCGCCACGCGTGCCCACCATCACATCCACACCGATGAAGGCCTCGGGCATCAACGCCTTGATCAACTGTATCTTATGGGCGAACAGGGCCTTGTCATAACGACGGTGCATCAGTTGCAAGATGGCATCCGAGCCACTCTGCAGGGGGATATGGAAATGAGGCATGAACGCCCGGCTCCCGGCGCAATAACGGATGAGTTCATCCTCCAGGAGGTCGGGCTCTATACTACTGATTCGGTAACGGTGAATACCCTCCACCTGATCGAGAGCCTTCACCAAATCGGTGAACCGCTCACCGGTCGTCTTCCCGAAATGACCGATATTCACGCCCGTCAACACGATCTCCTTACCACCTTCACTCACCACGTCCTCGGCTTGTCTTACCAGACTGGCAATTGAGGGGTTACGACTGAACCCGCGAGCATGAGGAATCGTGCAATAGGTGCAGAAATAGTCACAGCCATCTTGCACTTTTAAGAAATATCGGGTGCGGTTGCCGCGCGAACAACTGGACGCGAACGACCGTATATCCTTGAGTTTCTTGACGAATACCTGCTCCTCACGCTCTGCCTGCTGCTCCTGCTGCACCCACGCATCGTTGAGGTACTGCAACAGCTGGGCCTTCTCGTCGGCACCCAAGATCAGATCCACTCCGGGAATCTTCGCGATCTTCTCCGACGACAACTGGGCATAACAGCCGGTCACCACCACGAAGGCACCGGGGTTCTCACGCACCATCCGGTGAATCATCTGCCGACACTTCTTGTCGGCCACCTCCGTGACACTACAGGTATTGATCAGACAGATATCTGCCTGCTCCTGACCCTTCACCTCACTGATCCCCATCTCCTGCAACATCTTCGCAAACGTAGAGGTCTCCGAGAAGTTCAGCTTACAACCCAACGTGTAATAACGGGCTTTCTTCCCTTGAAAAACAGCACTGTCGATCACCTTTATTTAATTGATAATTAATAATGTTGTTAAAAGCATTTTTACCACTTTTCTCTGGAGAAAAGTTCCAAAAGAGCCTCTCCACCCCACGCCCCTCCACATGGAGGGGATGTAACCGCTCCTACTCGTCGCTCTTTCATTATGGTATGCTCGCCCCATCATAGGGGCGGCATGAGATTTAAAGCCTACCCCCAACCCCTCCCTGAAGGGAAGGGAGCCTTTGACTTTTGCCTACGGCGATTATCGTCACGAAAGGCTACGGGTAGGCGAACGCAGTTCGGGAATCTCGGCCAATCAAGTAAACTTGTCGGCTCTCGCTGCTCCGATAATTGACCTTTGACCAAGTACCTTCGACCTTTGACCTTACGAGGTTGCGATAGCGAGAGATGTAGCTAAGAAATGCAACGACTAAGCACAGCACCTTTAGGTGGTGCGAGGACCTGTCTGAGCGAAGCGAGTCCCGCAGCACAGTGCGAAGAGTTGAGATTTCTTCTACATCGAAGCGTGCAACGAGCTCTCTTTTTGGTTCCTTTTTCTCTACAGAGAAAAAGAACATAACATCACTTCATTCCCCTTACCTTAAAGATCAGATCCTTCGCGGCATTGATCTCCTGAAACTTCTTCTCCGCCGCCTTCTTCACATCCTCACCCAGCGTGGCCACCTTGTCGGGGTGATGCTTCAGGGCCAACTTACGGTAGGCCTTGCGCACCTCGTCATCCATGGCATTGGGCGATATCTCGAGCACCTTGTAGGCAGCCTCCACATTCGTGCCGGCATCCTGCAGGTTCAACATCGAGTCAACCTCGGCGTCACTCAACTGCAGGGCACGGGCCACCGACCGCAGGGCATTGATCTCCGCGGCCACCACAGCACCGTCGCACTTGCATATCTGAGCCAGGAACGAGAGCATCTGCAGACGCTGCGAATACGACATGTTTCGTGCCATCTGCTGACAGCACTCCATCACCACATTGTGATAACTGCCCGGCTGCTGGGCATCACGCCGCTTCTGTTCCTCAAACAAACGATTCAATATCTGGTTACCCTCGGTCACCGCCTCAGGCCCGAAGTTGGAGCGCAAGAACTGTCGTACATACTCCATCTCACTGTGCATCACCTTGCCGTCGGCGCGGATGATGTAAGAGGCCAACACCAGGATGCTGAACAGAAAACTGTTCCGCTGACCCATGTTCACCCGACTCTGACGGCCATAGCGGTCGTAATAACTGCTCTCGTACGTATTGCGATAACTGCCATTACTACTACCATCGCTGCCACCATCGGCAAAACTGTTGAGCGTCTGTTCAAAGAAAGAGGCGATAACGACACCGGCAAGCGCCCCGAGCGGACCTGCCGTCATAAAACCGAGTATTCCTCCGATCCACTTAACTACTGACATATTCTCTCTAAATGATAAAAAAAGAGATGACCTAAAAGATCATCTCTCAATGTCGGGGTGACAGGATTCGAACCTGCGACACCCTGGTCCCAAACCAGGTGCGCTACCGGGCTGCGCTACACCCCGTCCTTTTCATTTGCGGATGCAAAGGTACACACATTTTCTGAACCCACCAAATTTTTACCCGATTATTTTTTAAATTGATCATTTATTGAGAGTGAAGAGTGAACTGTACACCTCATTGCGGACTTGACCCGCAATCTTCCAAAGATCATTTCCATTATCTAAAACAATAAGTGAGAGAAACTATACAAGTACCTATGTACACAGTGTAAGCACACGGCTCTAACGTATTGCCAATGTTTTGCAGAACAATAAGTTAATAAAACATAGTTATCTAACTCTAATTCTGCGCAGTGTAAAATTGTTTGTACCACTGGGCAAAACGGCGGAGGCCTTCGCGCAGGGGGATGGTAGGCACGAAGCCGAAGTCATGCTCGAGGGCAGTGGCGTCGGCATAAGTAGTGGGCACATCACCGGGCTGCATGGGCACGAGCTGCTTGTGGGCCTCGAAGTCATAATCCTTAGGAAGTACGCCAGCGCGGATGAGCTCTTCCTGCAGGATCTGCACGAAGTCGAGCAGGCTCTCTGGTTGTCCTCCACCGATGTTATAGACTGCGTAGGGCGGAAGGGGGAGCCCGTCATCGCCCTTCTGGCGATTAGGTGCTTTCGCCATCACACGGATGATGCCCTCGACGATATCATCGACATAAGTAAAGTCACGACGGCAATTGCCATAGTTGAAGATCTGGATAGTGTCACCCCGTAGCAGTTTGTTGGTGAATGAGAAGTATGCCATGTCGGGGCGACCTGCCGGTCCGTAAACAGTGAAGAAACGAAGTCCAGTAGTAGGGATATCGTAGAGTTTACTATAGCAGTGAGCGAAAAGTTCGTTACTTTTCTTTGTGGCGGCGTAGAGGGATACGGGGTTGTCCACACGATCGTCGGTAGAAAAAGGTACTTTTTTATTGCCGCCGTAAACGCTCGATGAGGAGGCGTAGACAAGATGTTCTACTGGGTTGTGACGGCAGGCCTCGAGGATATTATAGAAGCCGATCATGTTCGACTGGATATAGGCATCGGGATTCTCAATCGAGTAGCGTACTCCAGCTTGTGCGGCCAGGTTTACCACAATATTGAACTGTTCTTCAGTGAAGAGGCGGTCGATGAGAGCTTTGTCGGCGAGGTCACCCTTCACGAAACGGTATGGCTTGCCCACGGCGGTCTTGTCGATCTCCTTGAGGCGATACTCCTTGAGGCGCGGGTCGTAGTAGTCGTTCATATTGTCAAGGCCCACCAGATTGACCTCTTCTCCTTGTAATCCTTCTTTCAGCAGGCGCTGCATCAGGTAACTTCCGATAAAGCCTGCGCTGCCAGTTATCAATATCTTTTTCATCTTCTTTAAATATTTCTTTTTAAGACAATTTTTTCATCCATTCCAACTCTGCCTTACCATCATGAGAAACTTCAACATCTCCCCTATCCTATCCTCTCACACTTTTACGAACTAAAACCGTTGACCTGTGAACGAGTCCCATGGACCTTACACCGTAGCGTCTACTGAATCAGGGGTGCCAAAGCGGCGGACGGCCTCATTGTAGGTATCAAGGGAACCGATGTCGAAACGACTGGCGGTCATGGGCCAGGCGTGCATGGTGGTGTTGCTGACCATGTAATGGGCGAGGTTGCCGGGTGCATCCTTGCCACAGCCATTGTCTACCGAGTGGCGCACGAGGTCGAGGTCGCCCTTACGGTAGATATAGAAGGGTGGCACGGCCCAGTGACTCTTGGGCATCTGTGGTTTCTCCTCCATGTTGAGCACACGGTTGTCGGTATCAAGCTCCACCACGCCTGTGCGCTGCAGTTTCTCGACAGACGGTTGTTCGTGACACATAATACAACTGGTACCTTTCGCCTTAGCATAGTCAACAAACTCGCGGAAGGAGAAGAAGAGCAGGTTATCAGCCGCCACCACGAGCAGGTCGTCGTCGATGTGGAGCTTGTCCATGGCGTAGAGCAGGTCGCAGACGGCCCCCAGTCGGGTGTCGTTGGTCTCTGTGCCGTCGTCGACGATCGTGATGGGTTTGGTATAGTGTGTCGTCGCCTTCCACTCGTTGAAGATGGGGGCGAAGCGGTGGTTCGTGATGATGATATGTTCGGTGATGTCGTCGATGGTGTCGATATCGTCGAGCATCCTGCCGAGGATCGTGTTGTTGCCGATCTTCAGCAGTGGTTTTGGGAAATTCTTGGTCAGTTCACCTAAACGGGTTGCGTATCCAGCGGCTATAACGATGTTCTTCATCTTTATATAATCTTTTTATTTATTTGTATCTCAGAGAGCTTCGAGCTACCTTAAATAAGGTGTATCGAATATAGTAATACCTATTGCAGAAACGCCACCAATATTCATGAAAATGCCCATAATGTGAAAGCGACGAGGAGGTTAATATACATCTTGATAGGAGCGTTTCTAAAGCAGAGTGTATAATGCTGCAACCTAACCTTTGACTTTTTACCATTTACCCTAAAGGAACCTTGCGCCATCATCGCTTTTAGTGAAGTAAATGCGGAAGGTGTTCTTATATTGAGGAAAACGGGAGAGGTACTTCTCGGTAATTTCCTGTTTGATTGATGCTTTCTTGGTGGGGTCTACTATTGCGATGCAGGCACCTTTGAAACCGGCGCCAGAGAAGCGGCCTCCATAAATGCCGTCAGTGGTGAGCATGGCCTCATAGATAGCTATAAGTTCAGGGGAACCGCACTCGTAGTTGTGAATGCTCGACTCACAGGAGGCCTTGCTCAACGAACCAAGCCACTCGAGGTTGCCAGTCTCCCAGGCAGTGATACCCTCTCTCACCCTGCGGTGTTCTGAATAGAAATGCTCGGCTCGACGGGCAAATCGAGGTGGCATCTTGTCGCGACAACGTTTATACATGCTTTCTGGCACATCGCGCAGGAATGTCTTCTCATGTGTCTTCAGTGGCATGTTCTCATACGCCTGCACAATCCATGCAGCTGTCTTACACTCGGTAACCCGTAGGTTGTAATCGCTCGACATCAGACTACGGGTGAGTCCCGAAAAGAAGACTCCCAATTCGAAATCGGGCATCTCAGTTGGTTTAGGTATCAGTCTGTAGTCGTTGCTCTCGCAGTCGAGCATCAGCAAATGGTCTTTCTTCCCCAGAGCGATACATGCCTGATCGAGCAAACCATTGTTCAGACCGATATACTCTCGTTCCGCCTCTGAGGCGATACGCATTACCTCAAAAGGTGCCAGCGAAATATTGTTGGCCTTGGCAAAAGCCATGACATAGGCAACAAGCACAGCAGCACTACTGCTTAGTCCGCCTACAGGCAACGACCCCTTGATGACGCCTTCTATGCCATTGGAGATACGGAAGCGTTTCTGCAGGGCGAACTTCGCGCCACGAGCATAGTCACCCCAATTGCCTTGTTTCACCAAGGTAGGCATGGCGATGTCAAACTCCACATGACCGGTGAAGGACTTGCTGTCGAGGATCACCCGTGAGTCGTTGCGGACGTTGAAAAACAGATCTACTCCCTTGTCAATAGCGAAGCCGGTCACCAGTCCATGCTGATGATCGACGTGTGCACCGATAGGACATACTCGATAGGGGGAAAAAATATGATATTGCATGTATAATCTTATAAAGATCGAAGGCCAATTATCGAAACGACGAGTGCCAAAAACTACTTAATTGACTGACTCGTGTCGATAATTGACCTTTGACTATTTACGCCAAGCTATAGATCCAGTTATAGAAGAAGCTGCATACACCGAAGAGGGCGATACCCAGTGTACAGATGGCCAATGCCAGCTTAGTACCGCAGTCGCTCTTAAAGGTGGGCAGTGGACTGTCTGTCTGCTTGATATACATCGCCTTGACGATGAGCAGATAGTAGTACAGTGAGATGACCGTGTTGATCAAGGCAATAAATACCACGAAGTAAGCGAGGTTGGTGCCGTGAGAGGCAGCTGCCATGAACACGAAGAACTTACTGAACATTCCGGCAAACGGTGGGATACCTGCCAGAGAGAACAGGGCCAGGGTCATCAGGAAGGCCAACTTCGGGTTGGTCTGATAGAAGCCGTTGTAAGCATCCATATCTGTACGTCCACCGTTGTTCTCCTCTACTGCAGCAATGACCGTGAAGACTGCCAGGTTGGCTACCACATAAACGAGTACGTAGTAGGTCAACGCGGTGATTCCCAGATCGTTGTTACCGATAACTGCCAACATGATATATCCGGCCTGTGAGATAGAGCTGAACGCCATGAAGCGCTTCAGTTCTGACTGGCGGATAGCGAAGAGGTTGGCTACAGTGATAGACAGTACGATGACCACATAGAGCATCATCGTCCAATGATGTGTCATCGGAGCAAACACCTTCATCAGGATAGTCATCAGCGTAAAGGCAGCAGCACCCTTAGAGATCACACTCAGATAACCAGTCACTGTGGTAGGAGCACCCTGATAGGTATCGGCTGTCCAGAAGTGGAAGGGCACTAAAGAGATCTTAAAGCCCAAGCCACTGAAGAAGAATACCAGTCCGACCAGACTCAGTGGTTTGTTCACCAACTGGAGGTTCTGCGCGAAGTTATCGAAATAGAGTGTTCCGGTGGCAGCATAGAGCATGGAGATACCATAGAGCATGATACCACTGGAGAAGGTAGCGGTAAGAATATACTTAGCCGCAGCCTCGGCAGAGTGATGACGGTATTTGTCGAGTCCTACCAAACAAGCCATAGGCACGGATGCCATCTCGAGACCGAGGAAGAACATCAGGAAATGTCCGGCAGACATCATCATGTTCATACCCAGCAGTGTGGAGATCACCAACATATAGAACTCACCCTCCTTGAAGGCTGTGTCCTGACGGCTCATCCACTGACGTGACTGAATCAGTACGATCAGTGTGCCGGCAGCGAGGATGGTCTTCATCACATTAGCAGCTGCACCAGCTGTGTACATACCACCGAAAGCGGTGATTGTGCTATATACCGGTTGGGTAGCTATCGTTATCAACACCTGAGCAAGCATGAGCACACAGACAAACGGATTGAACCATTTGCGAACGTCTTTCTTGGCAGACATGAAGTCGGCAATGAAGACGATAATGAGCATCGCAGTGAGCGTTGCCTCAGGTACCATATATAAAAATTGACTATATCCCATAATTACATACTTGCTGTTAAGATGTTAGACAAAATATTACCTACGCCACTGTCGATGACATGACTGGCCCACATGGGGAAGCAGCCAAGACCGGCCACACAGGCGATCAAACAGATCACTGCGACGCGCTCATCCCATGTAGCATCGGTGAGGGTCACGGTATCGCAATGTGGATAGTCGACCTTCTGGAAAAGGATCTTTCCCACCACACGGAGGATATAGACTGCGGTGATCACGATAGAACAGCAGGCGATAATCGTACAAGCACGATGGAACATATCAGCATTCTCGAAAGATCCCACGAAGATGGTCATCTCAGCAATGAAGCCAGAGAATCCGGGAAGTCCGAGGTTAGCCAGACCGGCGATGACATAACCGCATGCCAGGAACGGCATGATCTTCATCAGTCCACCCAGGTAACGCACGTCACGGGTATGTGCACGACCGTAGATCATACCGATGAGGGCGAAGAAGAGGGCGGTCATCAGTCCGTGAGAGAGCATCTGCAGGATAGCACCTGTACAAGAGGTCTGTGTCATCATCAGCAGGGCGAAGAGCACCAGACCGCAGTGACTAACAGAAGAGTAGGCGTTGATATACTTCAGGTCGGTCTGTACACAGGCAGACAACGCTCCATAAACCACAGAGATGGTGGTGAGGATCAGGAAGATCCATGCCAACTGCTGGGCTGCGTCGGGCAACAGGTACATAGCGATACGGAAGCAGCCGTAACCTCCCAGTTTCATCAGCACACCAGCGTGGAGCATAGACACGGCGGTAGGCGCAGAGGCATGACCGTCGGGACTCCATGTGTGGAAGGGGAACAAAGCACCCAGCACACCGAAACCGATGAAGATGAAGGGGAAGAACAGTTTCTGAATAGGCACGGGGATGTTGTGCTTAGCAGCGATCTCTGTAACGATCATCGTATCAGCGCCACTGAAATAGTAGATACCGAGGATACCGAGGATCAGCAGAGCAGAACCTCCCATCAACATCAGCGTCAGTTTCATAGCCGAATACTCTTTATGACCACTACCCCAAACACCGATCAAGAGGTACATCGGGATCAAGGCCACCTCGTAGAACATGAACATAGCGAACATGTCGACAGAGATGAAGAAGCCGAACACACCTGAAGAAAGGAGGGTGAACCAGAGGAAATACTCCTTGGTGAGAGGTTTGAGCTGCCAAGAGGCGAATGTACCGGTGAAGACGATGATGCTCGACAACAGCAGCATCACTACAGAGATACCATCCACACCCACAGCATATTTGATATGTAATGGAGCAAACCAGTCTACCGCATAGGTGAGCAGCATCTCATCGGTATTGCCGGCAGCACGCTGCTGGATGAAGTAGAAGGTGAGCCATATTGACAAGGCAAGCAGCAGCGATGCTCCTGTTACCATGACACCACGCACTTGGTTGAGGTTGCGGGCCAGCCACAATCCTAACAGCATCAGTGCGGGGATAACTACGAATAATGATAATATACTCATTTTTATTTAATATCTTAGATTGCTAACATAAAGAGTGACAACGCTACAGTACCCGTGAGGAACCATACGGCATACTGGCGTACATCGCCGCTCTGCCATGGGCGGATACTCTCTCCGGCCTCGTTAGTGCCCCATGCCAGGAAGTTGAACGTTCCATCAACTACATGACGGTCGAACCAGGCGATAGGACGAGAGAAGAAACGGAAGATAATCTGATGGGTAACAAACTGCCATACCTCGTCCATATAGAAGCGGCGGTAAGCTGCCTGATGCAGACGTGGGAACGTCTTGTACAGACGGTCGGCAATCGGTTGTTTCTCACCTTTATATATATAGGTAGCCAACAGGATAGAACAGATAGCGATGATCGTAGAGATCGTAGCAATCTTTGTATCGAAGTGGATGGTATAGTCGGTGCCAGCAGCAGTGACATAACTGCCGAAGCTACCACCCCACCCTGCGAATCCTGCAATCGTCGTATAAATACCAACGAGTAGTGTGATCGCACTGAGGATAATCAGTGGAACAGTCATCGTAGCCGGAGCCTCATGCGGTGTATGATGCTCATGCAACTCTTTGTTTTCTGTACCCCAGAAGATACCATAGTACAGACGGAACATATAGAAGGCGGTCATGGCGGCGATACCTGTCATGATCCATCCAACGATCGGACTGTACTGGAAGCAAGCAGAGATAATCTCATCCTTAGAACTGAAACCAGAGAAGAATGGGATACCTGCAATGGCCAGACAGCTGATCAGGAAGGTGATGTGTGTGATAGGCATGTACTTACGCAAGCCACCCATCGTTGACATCTCATTGCTGTGAACAGCGTGGATGATACAACCGGCACCCAGGAACAAGCAAGCCTTGAACATAGCGTGGGTGAACAGGTGGAACATAGAGGCCATGTAACCCAACTGTGCGTGGTTGTCGAGAACGGCCTCATGACCGGGCAGACAAACACCGAGGGCTACCATCATAAAGGCAATCTGTGAGATGGTAGAGAAGGCCAGCACACGTTTGATATCACTCTGTGCACATGCTACGGCAGCTGCATAGAAGGCGGTGAAGACACCCACCCATACTACGATGCTCAGTGCCTGTGGCGCATACTCGATCCACAGGGGGAACATACGAGCGATCTGGAACACACCGGCAACCACCATGGTAGCAGCGTGAATCAGGGCAGATACAGGAGTAGGACCCTCCATGGCATCGGGCAACCAGATATGCAATGGGAACATCGCACTCTTACCGGCACCTCCGATGAACATCAGCACCAGAGCGGTAGGAATGATGAAAGCACCGGCAGCAACAGCCTTGGCCACATTACCCTGGATGAACGGAGTTGTGCCGTCGCCCATCACGATCGTCTCACCAGCAAACGAGAAGCTGAACGACTGGGTGTAGTAACCGAAGAGAAGGATACCGATCAGGAAGAACAGGTCGGCAAAACGTGTTACGATAAATGCTTTCTTAGAGGCAGCCACGGCAGCGTGTGTGCTGTAGTAGAAGCCGATGAGCAGGTAAGAGCTCACACCCACCAACTCCCAGAACAGATACATCTGGAAGATATTGGTGGCGAGCACCAGTCCTAACATAGACATGGAGAACAAGCTCAGGAAAGCATAGTAACGCTGGAAGCCCTTCTCACCGTGCATATAACCGAAAGAGTAAATATGCACCATCAGTGATACGGTAGAGATGACGATGAGCATCATCACGGAGATAGGATCCAGGAGGACACCTAAGTCGAAATGAAGATTACCCAGCGGCAACCAAGTCACATTATAGGGAACGAGTGTCTGGAAGACACCGTCAACACGTGCGGTAGTGAAATAGGTAAACGCTGTGCAATAAGAGATCAGCGTGACAATACCTAATGAACAAGTACCGATCAGTCCTGCTGTCTTGTGAGACATCTTCATACCGGCCAGTCCTAATATGATGAAGGAGAGGAGCGGCAAGAGCAGGATCAAACAGGAATATGAATAAATAGCATCCATTGTCTTTTTTCTTTTTTACTGATTAATGATTAATTCTTCATTTCCTGGATACTGTTCACACGATCACTATGATAGTTCCGATACACATTGATGATGATAGCCACAGCAACGGCTGTCTCTGCGGCACTGATACCAATGGAGAACAAAGAGAAGAAGAATCCCTCCATACCTTGAGGGTAGACCAAACGGTTGATGGCGGCGAAGTTGAGATCCACCGCATTCAGGATAAGCTCAACGGAGATGAGCATCGCGATCAGGTTGCGACGGCTGATGAAGCCGAAGACACCGATAAAGAACAACAGTGCGCTGAGCACCATAAAACAAGATACTGGTACCATAAGCTTACTCCTTTCTTGAAATCATTATACCACCGATGATACATGCCAACAGGAAGATAGAGATAAACTCAAACGGCAATACATATCCGAATCGGTCAGAGGATACCATCGCATGACCAATGGCGTCCATGCCTACCTCCTGATCGGGTACCATGGCGAAGTGATTAAACAACTGACTCTTAACAAACACAAAACCAGTCAGGGCCAGACCAACCACGGCCATGAAGATGCCGAAGGCGATACGACTGCCCTTGAGGCGCTCTACCAGTCCCTGCAGGGTCTGCTTGCTCACCAACTGAATGGCAAAGATATAAATCATTGTCACACCACCTGCATAGACAGCTATCTGAGCAGCACCCAGATAGGTATAGTCGAGCAGGAAATACAATCCTGCGATGCCGAAGAGCACGAAGAGCAGGAAGGTGGCTGCACGCATGATACGCTTGGTCGTTACACACATAACGGCAGAGAAGAGTATCACACAGGCCAATATACCAAACATTATTATATTTACCATAGATTACTTCGTTTTAGTGTTAAACTTACCAATCTCCAACGGAGCACCACCATCAATCAGGTTAGGCAGAGAACCACCCTGATAGACCTCCTTGTCGAGATGGAGCACCAGCTGACCACGGTCGAACACGGCGTTCTCGAAGTCGTTGGTAAACTCGATCGCATCGAAGTTGCAGGCATTGGTACACAACTGACAGAACATGCAGTCGCCCAGGTCATACTGGTAGTCACGCAATACGCGCTTTTTCTTTCCGGTAGCCTCATCGGTTACCATCTCTGAGACGATCTTGATCGTTCCGTTAGGACATGATTTCTCACACAACGTACAGGCAGTGCACTTATAGCTACCGTCTTCATTACGCTTGAACACCAGACGACCGCGATGGCGCTTAGCCACATGAAGGGTCGTCTTACGGTTCTCGGGATACTGTTCGGTCGACTTCGCCGTGAAATACTCGCGCAATGTGGTCTTCATACCCACTGCCAAGGTCTTCACCGCATGGCCGACTTCACCGAAATATGATTTGTTATTTTCCATTTTCTTTTACTTTTTATGACACCCGATTACTTAACGTACCATCCCAGTGCCACAACAACTGTCATCAGCACGATATTGAACAATGACAGTGGCATCAGATATTTCCACTCTAACTTCAGAATCTGGTCGATACGCAGACGGGGGAAGGTCCAACGTACCCACATCAGCAACCATACCAGGAAGTAGGTCTTAGCAAAGAACCATACGATACCCGGGATATAGTTCATCAACGTATCGAAGGCAGAGATACCTATATTAATAGGTGCCCATCCACCGAGGAATACAGTTGCGGCGATGCCGGAGATCACGAAAAGGTTCAGATACTCAGCCAGGTAGAAGAAGCCGAAGCCCATACCGGAATATTCGGTATGATGACCGGCTGTCAACTCACTCTCTGCCTCTGCCATATCGAACGGACCACGGTTAGCCTCAGCGTTACCGGCAATGAGGAACGTGATGAAGGCGATGATAGCAGGCAGTGGAGCCTGAACGACGAGCCACTTCCAAGGACCGGTCTGTGCCTCTACGATACCGCTCATCTGCATGGTTCCTGTAAGGATCACAGCAGCGATAAGACACAGACAGAGAGACATCTCGTAAGAGATCATCTGTACGGCAGCACGCATGGCAGATACCACAGAATACTTATTGTTAGAACCCCAACCGGCGAGGAAGATACCTACCACACCGATGGATGAGATCGCTGTCAGCAAGAAGATACCGACGTTGAAGTCAAGGATGGTAGCACCATTGTTCCATGGGAGGAACGAGAAGGTGCCTACTGATGCGATGATCACCAGGAAAGGAGCGACGATATAGAGCAGTTTGTCGGCCTTGTCAACGAAGAAGATCTCTTTGATCAACATCTTCAGCACGTCGGCAAACACCTGCAGGGTACCCCAAGGACCTACACGCATCGGGCCCAGACGGCACTGGAAATAAGCACACACCTTACGCTCCATGAAGATCAGCACAATAGCAATGAGTGCATAGGCTACGAGAATCATCACGCCTACCAGCACGCACTCAATAAGGATGGTCCAGAAACTGTTCAGGCCAAGGGTGGTTCTGAGCAGGTTGTCAAACCATTGTGTTACTATAGAAAAATCAAACATGATGTTTATACGATTATAGAATTTACTGTTAATGATTATCGGTCGATATCAGGAATAACGAAGTCGATAGCAGCACCGGTGGTTACCAGGTCGGCAATCTTCTGACCGCGCAGCATCGGGTCGAGCGCACCAACCAGAGACAATCCCATCGGACGCATCTTCATACGATACGGACTCTTATCGCCCTTTGAATCGAGATATACACCGAACTCACCGCTGGCTCCCTCAACAGAGAAGTACCACTGTCCTTCGGGCACCTTGATGATAGGCTTCTGCTTGATATAGAAATCACCGGCAGGAATATTGTCGATCAACTGCTCGATAATATCCAGACTCTGATAGAGTTCCTGAACATGAATTAAGTAACGGTCCATAGAGTCGCAGCCAGTCATCGTGATCTGTTTCCACTCTACCTGATCGTACATCACATACGGATGACGCTTACGGGTATCATTAGCCCAACCGGCTGCACGACCGGCAGGACCGGTAACGGCGTAGTTGATACAGTTGGCCTTGTCCATCATACCGACTTTCTCAAAACGGTTGTGGGTGATGATATTGTCACCGAACACATCCATATACTCCTGAATGATCGGGCGCAGGTACTTGCACAACTTTTTGGTGTTCTCCACGAAGTTTGGATCGATATCATCCTGCAAGCCACCTATTCTATAATAGTTCTGGATCAGTCGTCCACCTGTGGTCTCCTCCATCACGTTGAGCACATGCTCACGGTCACGCATACAATAGAGGAATGCGGTGAGCGCACCTAAGTCCTGTGCACAGCAACCGAGGTACAACAAGTGTGAGTCGATACGCTGCAACTCATCCATGATGGTGCGGATATACTTGATACGGTCAGACAGTTCGATGCCCATACCCTCCTCGATCACACCTACCAACGCATGGCGATGCATCATGGCAGAGAGGTAGTTCAGACGGTCGGTCAGCGCCAAAGTCTGGGGATAGGTCATACCTTCCCACATCTTCTCTATACCACGGTGGATATATCCCAGATGCGGATAGATACGCTTCACGGTCTCACCGTCGAGAACAGTCTGCAGACGGAGCACACCGTGAGTAGAGGGGTGCTGCGGACCGATATTGATGACATACTCATCATTGGTGAACAGACGGTTTTGCTTACATGTCAGTTTGCCATCCTCATCGAGGTTGTACTCACAACCATAGTCGGGCTCGTTATCATCCTCGAGGGTATAACTGTCGTCGAACTTCCAGTCCTTACGCAAAGGATAACCGTTGAAGTCGTTGCGCAGGAACAAGCGACGCATATCGGGATGACCGAGGAACAGGATTCCGTAGAAGTCGTATACCTCGCGCTCCAGCAGGTCGGCTACACGCCACAGTTTGCTGACGGTAGGTATCACATAGTGTCCATCCACCTGCTTGGCGATCATCTTCACGCTGGTACGCTCATTGGTATCGGTATTCTCGAGGATATAGATACATCCGAGACCCTCCTCACCGAAGTCCTCACCAATAACAGTAACAAGATAATCGAAATGCTTATTGTCTTTCAGGTTTTGCATCTCCTGAGCAAACCTGTCGAAGTCAAATACAAGATTCTCTAATTTCATTTGGCTTCCTCCTTCACATCTTTCTTTAGTTCATTAACGAAATCCTCAGGCACATCAGTCACCACGATAGGTTTCTTCTTCCAGCCTGAAGCGATAGCCTCGTTGGAGAGATTCAGTTCACGCTCTTCTTTGTTCTGCTTGTGGTTGGCACCACCGAAGAACTTCTCCACCTTTACCTTACGCTGCAACTGCATCATACCGTAAAGGATAGCCTCGGGACGTGGAGGGCAACCGGGGATATACACATCCACAGGAACGATCTCATCGATACCCTTCACCACATGGTAGCTGGATTTGAACGGTCCACCACTGATCGTACATCCGCCTACGGCAACGATATACTTTGGCTCGGCCATCTCATCGTAGAGACGCTTGAAAGCAGGAGCCATCTTGTGTGTGATCGTTCCAGCCACCATGATCAGGTCGGCCTGGCGGGGAGAGTTACGGGTAACCTCGAAACCAAAGCGAGAGAAATCATAACGGGCGCATCCCACAGCCATGAACTCAATACCGCAGCAAGAGGTACCGAAGGTCAACGACCATAAAGAGTTAGAGCGACCCCAGTTGATCAACTGGTCAAGATTTCCCACCACAGCATTTACACCACCTTCATTCAGTTCGTCAATGATCGACTGCAGCGTATCATTGTCCTTGAATTCCTCGTAAGGAAGACTCTTGATCTTGGGTTTTCTTATTTCCATTCCAGAGCTCCTTTCCGCCAAGCATATGCCAGGCCAAATACAAGTACCAACAAGAAGAAACCGATGCTGACGAGCGCCATGCCACCGAAATCTTTAACTACCACTGCCCATGGATAGAGGAAGAGTGTCTCCACATCAAACATGAGAAAGAGGATTGCAAAAAGGTAAAATCCTATAGACACAGGGAGCCACGAAGTTCCTTTGGTGGGGATACCACACTCAAAGGGTTCGCCCTTCAACGTGTTGTAGGATCGCGGGCCTACAAGTTTCGCGATGACGTAGGCACCAACAACCAAAACAATAGCCGTCAATAAGACGGTAACCAACAAATAAAAATACATATAATGTAAATATTAAAATATGCTGTAAAAAGCAACGTTTTTAAAAACGGTGCAAAGGTACTAATTTTATTCATGAATATTCATCTTTTTAACAGAAAAATATATATGGTTACGAAAAAAAATCTTATTTTTGCAGAGAGAAAATAATATCAACTTAATCTATATCAAGATGAGAATAAAACAAATATCTGTCTTTTTACTGATAATGCTGTGTTTCTGCACCGCAATGAATGCCGCAAACCGTCAACCTGTCATCAAGAATCCATTAAAGAAAGCACCCACTGCCATCGTTGATGGTATCAATTATCGGTTGGATGAAAAGAACCAAAAGGCGAAAGTGATTTCAGGTGAGAACCTATATACCGGTGACATCGTAATACCTGAGAAGATAGAATATGACAGTGTGAAATACTACGTAGAGGAGATCGATGATAACGCGTTCAAGGACTGCGCCTCCCTCTCATCTATCACCATCCCCACCACGATCACCAAGATCGGTTCAGGAGTGTTTAAGAACTGTACGGCTTTGGAGGAGATCACGATACCCGAGTCGGTGAAAGGAATCAAGAGTGAGACCTTTGAAGGATGCAGTAACCTGATGATGATTCGCATGCACAACGGTATCACAGAGTTGAGTCAGGGTGCCTTCAAGAAGTGTACTGCCCTGGAGTCTATCGCCCTGCCCAACAACCTCACTACCCTACCCAACAATCTTTTCCAAGGCTGTTCTAATCTGAAGAATGTGCGGTTACCGGGGTCACTCAGCAAGATCGGCAGTAGTGTATTCGAAGAGTGCGCCAGTCTGGAGGAGGTAGACATCCCCAATGGTGTGAAATCCATCGGCAGTGATGCTTTCAAGAACAGTACGATGCTGCATCGTTTTTCCTCAACAACCAGTATGACAGAACTTCCCCATGGTATTTTTGAGGGATGTACCAATCTGAAGGAGGTTCAACTCACCACATCTATCCGTAATATCTCGAGTGATGCGTTTCACGGATGTTCTTCTCTCGACAGCATCCATATCCCCAACTCAGTGAAGTCGATGGGCAGCAGTGTGTTCGAGGGATGCTCTAACTTGCGTGTCATCAATATCCCCGGTGCTATCAGTGAGATACCTTCGAAGGCTTTCAAGGACTGTAGTACAATAGCTGATATCAAACTCACCAACTCGATTAAGTCGATAGGCTCTGATGCCTTCAACGGATGTGCCTCTATCGTTACCATCGAGATTCCCACCAGCGTGAAGGAGATCGGCTCGGATGCGTTCAACAACTGCAATAGCCTGAACACGGTGATTATGCGTAGCGGCACGCCTTGTAAGATCAAGAAAGACAGTTTCAGTAAGACTTTCATGAAGGAAGGTACCTTGCTGGTTCCCAACGAGATACCTTATAAGGCTGACCCCAAGAGCAACTGGGCTAAGTTCCGTAATATCGAGAAGAATACGATCAATAGACGCTATTGATTTTCGGAGATTAAAAGTCAAGAATTTCAACACAGAGATTCGGAGACACAGCGTAAAAAACCTGTAACTCCGAATCTCTGTGTTTTTATTTGTAGATTGCGGATCAAGTGCACAATGAGGAAGAGACGTTAGCATTTGACCTTATGTGGTTGCGATAGCGAGAGTGGAAGGTATAAAATCTGATGATCGAGCATGGTGCCGAAGGCATTGCGAGGACCTGTTTGAGCGAAGCGAGTCCCGCAGCAAAAGAGTGAAATGACGGAGCAGCGAGAGCAGAGTCAAGTTTGCTTGAACTATGCCGAGTCGTGACGGAATTGCATAGGAATCTATGAATCATGATTTTGTCTGACACGGAGCGTGCAACATGGTCTCTCTTGGTTCTTTCTCTCTGCCGTAACAGAGAGAAGAACATTTAAGATCTCATTGCTTTCAGCGATTATCGTTACGCCGTATAGTTATGATCTACGATAACCGTAACCGTCTCGTTGGGATACAGAGCCTGTATCTCTTGCGTCAAGGTCTGAGCGAATGTCTTCTCATCGGTTACAGAGATATCGGGCACCACATCCACGGAGATGCGGTTTTCTTTCTCGAAATAGACGAAGCCGTGCACCTGTGAGATATCCTCGTGTTCTGCCAACGCCTGCAACACCTTATTCTGTATCCCAGTAATCTTCTTGTCACCAGTGGCAATGGCATATACTCCGATGGTCATGATAATACCGAATTTCTCATTGAGGGTCTCCGTGATCTTACGGGTGAGCTGATGGATCTCCAACGCATCCATCGTGTCCTTAACATTAATATGCAGCGAACCGATAATCACATCCGGTCCGTAGTTGTGCAAGATGATGTCGTAAACGCCATGTACCCCTTGGAAACTCAGTACTTCTTTCTTGATCTGTGCCACCAAGTCGGGGGATATACGTGCACCCAACAACTCATTGATGGGTGACGACAACATTTCAAAACCCGCCTTGATGATCAGGATAGAGATGAGCACGCCTAAGATACCGTCGAGCGACACATGCCAGATCAGCATGATAGCGGCAGATACCAAGGTAGAGATTGTTACGATGGCATCGAAGAGAGCATCGGCTCCTGATGCTATCAGCGCGTCACTGTTCAGTTGTTCACCCTTCTTCTTAACAAATTGTCCGAGCACGAGTTTTACTACCACACTCACGATAATAACAACCAGTGTTATCGTGGTGTAGTTGGGTGTTGTCGGATGGACCAGTTTCTGCGCGGACTCTATCAGTGAGGTGATACCGGCAGAGAGTACGATAACAGCGATAATGATAGCGGTGAGATACTCTATTCGTCCGTGTCCGAAGGGATGCTCTCTGTCTGCAGGCCGTTTCGACAGTTTGGTGCCTACGATAGTTATCACGCTCGAGAGGGCGTCACTGAGGTTGTTCACCGCATCCATCACGATGGCGATGGAGTTAGCCAATGTACCCACCACTGCCTTAAAGAAGGCCAGCAACACATTTGCCGCAATACCAATCCAACTGGTACGTATGATTTGTGAAGAACGATCCATACTAAGTATATTTTTATACGGCTGCGAAATTACAACTATTTTTCATAATCACCAAAAAAGACGCACGGAAAGTGCGCCTTATACGATAAACACATCACCTTATTTCTCACTTGGAGAAATTCCTCGATGCAAAAGGCAACGCCATTCGGATGGCATGATGCCAGTACTCCCAGTTATGGTTGCCGTTACGCACACGCAACTCACTCTTAATTCTTTTCTGGCGCATCAGTTGATGCAGCTGCACGTTCTGATTGAAAAGGAAGTCATCATCACCGCAGTCGATAAACCATTTCACGGTGCGCAAGGCATCGACGGTCTTCTCATCCGCATTACGCACATACTCAAGTGCTGAGTGATCCTTTACGGCTTTATTGAGAAGGTATAGTTTGTCGTCCACATTGGGCTCCCTACGACGCATATCCTCACTGGTGAGCCAGGCGCTCATCGCATAGACAGAAGAGAACATATCGGTATGACGCTGACCATATACCGTGCTGCCACCGCCACCCATCGACAGTCCCATCACGGCCCGCTGTCCTTTCGAACCACCAGCATTGTATTTCTTTTCTGCCTGCGGAACCAGTTCCTTGAAGAAGAAATCCTCATAGCTCCAGCCCGGCATATTGAAGTAGCCATTCCATATATCATACCTGTTAGGTCCTCCGGCATTCGGCATGATGATCACCATCGGCAGCGCCTCACCCGTCTCGATCAGTTCGTCGGCTACGGTCTGCATCAGTCCTTTGTCACGCCACGCGGTATAGTCGTCTGTCAAGCCATGGAGCAGATAGACCACCGGGTAGTGGGCTTGCTTATCCGCATCAAAACCGTTGGGCAGGTATACGTTGTATTTTATCCATGTTCCCAGGATGTTACTCTTAATACTGTCGGTCACCACCTTACCGGCTTGTGCGAAGGTGCACACCAGCAATGCCATCATCAGTAATACCTTTCTCATATGCTCTTCTATTTAAGATTATAGATTTTATTTTACAAAAGTAATGAATTCTCACTATTTACCACATCGTCTGGTACATAAACATGATGACTATTAACACTATTTAAAGGAGTCCGAAGTATTCGGACTGGGAGTCCTAAGTACTAAAACTGGGAGTCCTAAGTACTAAAACTGGGAGTCCCAAGTACTAAAACTGGGAGTTATAATAGGCATTTCCATTACGAATGATAATCTGCCAACCATTCTATTGGTCGCTGGATGATCTTACCTACTAACAAATCATTTGCCTTGAGTACGTCGGTGAGCACCTCACGGTAAGCATCCGCCATGCTTCCTACGAAATTGACGGGCAGGTCATGCCGATTGTATTTCATCACGTTCTTTCGCACGAAGGCATTGAAGTGCTCATATACCAGGATGCGGATGGCTGGTTCATCGAGATGTTGACGGATAAAGGGTGAGAGAGAAGCTAAAAAGCGGTTGGCCATCGGCTGTCGGTACACCCTGTCGATGATCTCTGCGTATGTCATCTTCGACCACTCGAAGAAGGCATCACAGATATTCTGTGGCAGTTCGCGCTTAAAAAGTTTGTTCAAGAAAAGCTTTCCCAAAACGGCTCCACTACCCTCATCACCAAGGATATAGCCCAAGGGCGGTATGTTGTCGGTGATACGTTCTCCATCATACAGACACGAATTGGAGCCGGTGCCTAAGATACAGGCGATGCCCGGTTCATGACCGCACAGGGCACGGGTTGCACCCAGCAGATCGCTATCCACCTGAACTACTGCTTGAGGGAACACCTGCAAAAGTGCCTTGCGCACCTTCTCAGCAAAAGGTTCTACACAACCGGCACCATAGAAGAATATCTCATCGACAGTCTCATCAGCCATCATACTGACGTTCGAAAGAATATCCTCCTCACTCATCGTCACAGGGTTGATGCCATTCTCCGTGATGATCTCTCCATCCATCATCCAGTCGGTCTTTGTGCTTCCACTGTCAGCCACCAATATCATAAGCGTGTTTTATTTGTTTTAACAATATTTTCTTTGCAAATATACTTATAATGTTTGGAAAATCTGTAATTTTGCATCCATTAATTTAAAGGATAATGAAGAAAAGCTATTTTATCATACTGTTTCTCATGGTAGTCGCTGCCCTACCCTCACGGGCCGTACTCAAGGAGAAAGACCTCACACAGACACTCGGTATCCTGCGCGCAGAACTCACCAAGACGCACAGTGAGCAAGAGAAGAACACCGAGCGGATAGCACAACAGGAAGAGCGCACCCGCAGGGAATTCATGAATATCTGGCAGCGCAGCAACCAAAACGCCATGATGCTCTACTCACAGAAGGCCGACTATGTGTTCGACCTCACCTACGCCTGTCATGAGGCCACCGACCAGTTTCATGAGTTTAAGCAGTTGTCGCTGCCCTTCCGCAACTACATCGAGAAGATGGAGACGGAGTTGGCCCGCTACGACAGTCTGATCAACTCCCTGCAGAACATGCCGGTAATCAACCTTGACGAGAGGGCAAAGATCGACCGTAACGTATGTCTTACCTATGCCGTGAACATCCGGAAGTCGATGTTGGAGAACAAACTGGCTTTCGATGAGTACATCGAACGGTATAACAGAATGGAGCAGCGCCTGTCATATCTGAATGACTATGCCAACCAGCGATATGGTGAGATACAGTATAATATCTTCAGAAACGGCGGTGACAGTTACCTGAAGATCCTACGTTCCTTGAAGCGCCGACTGATGAGCACGGCAGAGACGGTGACAGAGAAATACCGTCCATATCGTAACATCAACTCCCAATGGGATGCGAAGATCATCCTCGATCTTTTCCTGTTGATCATGATGTATGGATTATTGTCGATCCTGCTCAACCTGCTGTTCTTCCGCTATGTCATGCCCAAGAGGTTCCAGACAGAGCAGTTCAAACAGAAGAAGTCATGCATCGTGATGGCCACCACCACCATCACCTTCGCAGTCATATTGGGAATCATCCATGCGTTTATCAACCAGAACTTCATCATCATGGCCAGTGAACTGCTCATTGAGTACGCATGGCTGTTGGGTGTGATACTGATCTCTCTGATCTTGCGCCTGGAGGGTGACCAGATTGAGAGTGCTTTCCGCATTTACGCCCCACTGATCACCATGGGATTCCTGGTTATCTCCTTCCGTATCGTGTTGATACCTAATGATCTGGTAGACCTTATCTTCCCCCCGATCCTACTGTTATGTGCCCTGTGGCAATGGAACGTGATCTTGAGACATAGCAAGAATATCCCTTATAGCGACACGTTCTATGCCTATATTTCATTGATTATCTTCGTGATAAGCACAGTATGTGCATGGATCGGCTATACACTGATGAGCGTGCAGGTGCTCCTGTGGTGGATTATGCAGTTGGCTTGTATCCTGACCATTACCTGTCTGACGGGGTGGATGAAGAAGCGTAGTATCAAGAAACATATCGACGAACTGCCCATTACTAAGACCTGGTTCTTCCAATTGATATACTATGTGATACTGCCGATTCTCGGACTCATCTCCATCCCACTGAGTATCTTCATGGCGGCAGATGTATTCAACCTGAGTGATCTCACCTGGACGATCTTCAAAACCCGCTTTATCGACATCAACAACTTCAAAGTAAGCATCTTCAGTGTGTTGGCAGTCATCGCCCTGTACTTCATCTTTAAATATATAAATAAGGTGAGTCTGGCTTTCCTCAGATTACACTTCAAGCGCAAGAACCTCGTTAATGTCGGTTCGCGCGAGGTAATGGGAAAGAATGTGATACAGGTGATCGTATGGGGTGCCTGGCTGATGATCTCACTGGCTATCCTACATGTGGGTGGCACTTGGATGGGTTATATCGCCGGCGGTCTGTCTACCGGTATCGGTTTTGCCTCAAAGGATATCCTGGAGAATATCTACTACGGTATCTCACTGATGGCAGGACGTATCAAGGTCGGCGACTGGATTGATGTGGAGGGCACGAAAGGAAAGGTGGCCAGCATCAGTTATACCAGTACGATGATAGAAGCCATCGACGGTTCGGTGATCGCCTTCACCAACTCGCAGATGTTCACCAAGAACTATAAGAACCTAACGAAGAACCACGGATTTGTCCTTTCGCTCATCCCCTTCGGCGTGGCCTATGGCAGTGGTATCAAGGAGGTGTGCGCCCTGATAGAGGAGCGAGTGAACCGACTGCATCACGACTATCTCGATCCCGAGAAGAACGTGAAGGTGGTATTTACGGAATTCGGTGATAACAGCATCAACTTCAAACTGTTATGTTGGGTAGATGCCGTCAAGCAGATATACGCCGTGAGTGACATCATGGAGTGCATCTATGACACGCTGAATGAGCATCATATAGAGATACCGTTCCCACAGCGCGATGTGTACATCAAGACACTGCCGGAGAACAAAACGAAATAACATACGACAAAAGAGACATAACCATGACAAAACCCATCTTTATCGCCGGTCCATGTGTCATCGAGTCGATGGAACTGCTACAGACCGTGGCAGAGGAACTGTCAAGACTACGTGAGACACTGGATATCGATATCTATTTCAAGGCATCGTTCGACAAGGCCAACCGCACTAGTCTGCATTCCTTCAGAGGACCAGGCATGGAAAAAGGTCTGAAGATGTTACAACAGATCAAAGAGCACTACCACCTGCCCGTGCTCACAGATATCCATGAGAGTTATCAGGCTGCACCTGTGGCCGAGGTATGCGACGTACTGCAGATACCGGCATTCCTATGTCGACAGACTGATCTGTTGGTGGCAGCAGCCAAGACCGGCAGGATCGTAAACATCAAGAAAGCGCAGTTCCTCAGTGGAAAAGATATGCGCTATCCGGTAGGGAAAGCTGTAGAGAGTGGCGCTAAAGAGGTATGGCTCACCGAGCGAGGCAACTGTTTCGGATATAACAACCTGGTAGTGGATTTCCGTAATATCCCCGATATGCTGGAGATCGTGCCCAGAGTGATTATGGATTGCACACACAGCGTGCAACGACCTGGCGGAGGACAGGGTATTACCAGTGGCGACCGTCGTTTCGTGCCTAACATGGCTTATGCTGCCAAGGCGTTTGGAGCTACCGGTTATTTCTTCGAGGTTCACCCCGATCCTGACAAAGGTCTCAGTGATGCGGCAAACATGTTGCAGTTGAATGATCTGGAGACTATCATACGACGATTGATAAAGGAAGACACAGATGAAAGAGATTAGAGAGTACGGCATACAGTGCGTGAAAGACGAGGCACAGGCCATTCTCGACCTGATACCACAGTTTGATGAACAGTTTGACGAAGCCGTGAAGATGATCTTCCACTGCAAAGGGAAGGTGATCGTGACAGGCGTAGGAAAGAGTGGACATATCGGAGCGAAGATTGCCGCCACCTTATCGAGTACCGGCACACCATCATTCTTCGTCAATCCTCTGGATGTGTTCCATGGTGATCTGGGGGTGATGACCCACAACGATGTGGTACTCGCCATTAGCAACTCCGGACAGACAGACGAACTACTACGTTTTATCCCCATGGTGCTCCACATGAATATCCCCATCATCGCCATGACAGGAAACCCCGACTCACTGTTGGTGAAATATAGCAATGTGCATCTAAACACGAAGGTGAAGAAGGAGGCCTGTCCGCTGAACCTCGCACCTACCAGTAGCACCACTGCTCAACTGGTAATGGGTGACGCCCTGGCCGTGGCACTCATGGAGATGCGTCACTTCAAACCGAAAGACTTCGCCCAGTTCCATCCGGGAGGAGAATTAGGAAAACGTCTGCTCACCACCGCACAGGATGTGATGAAACAAGAGAACCTGCCGGTATTAGATGAACAGATGCATTTAGGTGAGGCCATTATCTTAGTAAGCAAAGGTAAATTAGGATTGGGTGTCGCCCTCCAGGATAATAAAGTGATCGGTATCATCACCGACGGAGATATCCGAAGAGCCATGGAACGCTGGCAAGCCGACTTCTTCAACCGTACAGTTGGGGATATCATGACCCGCACGCCGAAATGTGTGTTGCCCACCACCAAGATCACAGAGATACAGAAGATTATGCATAAGCACCTCATCCACTCTGTACTCGTGGTAGATCAGGAAAACCATCTCCTCGGTGTCGTAGACCATTACAGTTGTATGATATAATGAAAAGGATACAAAAGATACTCACTACCCTACTCTGCTGTTGTCTCACCGGTATTACTGTGGCACAGACAACAGTTGACTCTCTGCCACAGCTATCGTCGGACAGTCTGATCGTAGAAGACTTGCGAAAGGAGAATATCACGTTCTCGCACGACAACTCCGTCACCTTATTATATAGTGGACAAGAGAAATTCGACGACATGTTCGAGGCTATCCGACAGGCTAAGAGTAGCGTGCATCTGGAGTATTTCAATTTCCGTAACGACTCCATCGCCGATCTGCTCTTCGACATACTGGCCAAGAAGGTGAAGGAAGGAGTAGAGGTACGTGCCCTCTTTGACGGTTTCGGCAACACCAGCAACAACCAACCACTGAAGAAGAAACACATCAAGAAACGTAGGGCGCAGGGTATACAATTGTATGAGTTCAACCCTGTTAGTTTTCCCTTTGTGAATGATTTCTTCGGGCGTGACCACCGGAAGATTGTCGTTATCGACGGACAGATCGCCTACACCGGTGGAATGAACGTGGCCGACTACTATATCAAAGGAACTGATGTGGTGGGTGAATGGCGTGACCTGCACTGTCGTATCGAGGGTGAGGAGGTCAACACCCTACAACGAATCTTCCTTAGTATGTGGAAACGGGTAACGGGAGAGGTGATCAGTGGAGAGAAATATTTCCGAAAGCCAGGTGACAAATCACACTTCACTGGACTAAAGCCCGATACAACTGCCACAGCAGGACGTAAGATGGTGGGTATCATCAACAGGGAGCCCCACCGCACGAACAAGATCATTCGCACCTTCTATATAGGGGCTTTCAACCATGCTAAGGACAGTATCAAACTGGTGAACCCCTACTTCACCCTGATACCCACCCTGAAGAAAGCCATCAAGAGAGCCATTAAGCGTGGTGTGAAGGTAGAACTGATGATTGCGGCCAACAGTGATATACCCCTGACGCCCGACTGCAGTTTCTACAATATGCGCAAACTACAGAAGAAAGGGGCTGAGGTATGGATCTACGAACGAGGGTTCCACCATACGAAGATCATCATGGTAGATGGAAAATTCTGTACAGTAGGCAGTTCCAACTTAGACGCACGCAGTCTGAAAGCCGACTACGAAGAGAATGCCGTGATCATCGACCCACATACCACCAAAGAACTGGATAAGATGTTTGAGCATGACAAGGGGCACTCCTTCAAACTGACAAAAGAGTCATGGAATAAGTGGCGTACCCCTTGGCAGAAGTTTCGCGGATGGTTCGGACACCTGCTCAGTCCATTCCTCTGACCATATCCAGCATCAACGTAATGTCTAAAGGCATGATACCGTGATCATACAATGTCTGACGGTCAGCATCAAACTCCTTTGATAACTGTGTATTGTCTTTAGAAACCTTCTGTTCTTTCAGGTAGTTTTTAAAACAAGCCACTGCATCGTCGTAGGCATTCTCAAACCACTTGCAGTAACCGTGGTTGAGGTAGTCGACAGCCTCATGATGTTCGTTTGCTGTTACCTGCGCATACATCTCGTCAGCCTGTCCCAAACGATTCTGGCCCATCAGTGCCCATGCGAGGATACGTTGGACATTCAGGTCATCACCATGCTCATAGTGCAGACGATAGAGATGCTCCACCGCCTCATCAAAGGAATGAATACGACAGAGAGCCACACAGAGATTCAACTCATACTGTTGATTATCAGGATATAGCAAAAGAAGTTTTGAGAAAATGTTTATTGCCTTGTCATAGTTCTCCCCCTGCATATAACAACGGGCTAACATCGCCATCACCTTGTGATTATCAGGCTGTTCGTTAACGATTTTCTCAAAATAACGCACGGCCTGTGGATAATCATTCTGGTAATAATAGGCACAGAGTCCACGGAAATAATCGGCATCCTTCTGGTCATCCGACAGATAACGTACCAACGTCTTGAGACTCACTCCGTCATGCCGCTGGTAGTAGAAGCGTGCCAATTCCGAACGGAAAGACGTGATGCTCATCTTGTCAAAACGATGATCATGCAAAAACAGATACCCATGATTAGCCAATGGGTTACGTAGTTCGTTACGCAGCGTGAAGAGTTTGAAGAAACGATACAGATCCTGCAAGTACATTCGTCGTATGTACGTAGGTGTACCCATCGTTTCCTGCGGGATGGTAGGTCCTAACACATCAGCATTGCCCATCATCTCCTTGATATTATCAGGCAGTTGTTTAATGATGGTAGAGATAGCCAATGTAAAACTGTACTTGTCACTGTCGCAGAAAGGTCCGTTCTCTGCGATATTACGCAGTACTGCCAAGGAATCGAGTTTATCCACCACGCCGGCAATACCGGGGTGCTGTATATAATAAGGTGTAAACCAATTCGACAGATCATAGAAGAAAGAGAAGCGCTTCATCTGCGAGAAGCCCCCGAAGTACACATCAGAGCCAGCATTCTGCATCTGTTGCATCTGACGGACCATCTGTTCTACCTCCTCCATCTTACGGTCGTCGGCATCCGGGTCAAGGATATCCTGCATAGGATCTTCCTCCTTCTCCACGATACCGTCGCGCGTGATATTAAACTGGTTGTTCTTGATCAGCGTGGGCATGATCTCACGTTGTATCGTTTCCGTATCTTTCTCCGCACTTACAGTAAAGAGCAGTTGTTTCTGCAAATCGATAAGATCACGGGCAATACCTTCATCACTGACCATACCATCGATCAGTGCCTGTTCTTCTGTAGTGGGATGCTCCCTCATAGATAATACCCACCCTACCAAGGCACGTTGTCTGACATGATCATCTGTTGACTGACAGTATACCTCGGTAAGCATCTTGAACTTCAGGGGATCATACTCATTGATACATGCCAGCATCACAGCTGCAGTGATCACCTGTGCGTCATTGCTATCTATCGTTGGTGAAAGAAGTAAGGTCTTATAGAAATCAGCATCCTCTGTACGCCACTGACGAGAGATCAGCAGGGTATAGAAGAGTTGTGAGACAAACTGCTGATGACGCTTATACAACTCTTCAGTCTTGTTGTTATCGGTCGTCGACCATTCATCAAGACTGGCCAAAGCTACGTCTGAGACGAATCCCTCTAAAACGGCACGCTGCTCATCATGACTCATCAACAACCTGCGACGGCGTGCCTCACCAAAGAGATTCTCATGTGTACACCGCCATTCTATCTCATAGTGGATCAACAGACGGTACATCCGCGCAAGCAAATCCTGGTACATCTTATCACGCTGAGGATCAACAAATCCACTACGCATGTAGACTAACATGCGGTGATAGTCTTCATAGATATCCTCCAACTGCTCACCCTTTACAAGATAGGGTTCAAGAGAGATAACGGGTTGTGTCATGCGCAGGGCCTCCATCAACTGTCCTTTCTCGACCTGCTGGATAGCCTCGTGTATCTTTTGTCTTATATCTGTCATCATTTCAACCATTTGTCAGCTTTGACCATATCGCTCTCCGCTGGTGGAGTAGCATGATGGAAGGTGGTCTTGGGGAGTGCCTTCACCGTACGATCATCCGCCTTCGTGTATTGCATAATCAGTGAGGCATAGTGTGCGACTCCCTTTTTATTGATGGAGTCGCATGCAGCATTATAACCTTTCACCAATGCTTGTAACTGTTCCTGTCGACGTTTGTCTTTCAGCAGTTCCTCACGCATCACCACCGCACCCATCTGCAGGTTTTTCTGTTTGCTATCCATCAAGACAGGATTCTTGAACAGGCGGGCTGTGGTAGCCTGGGGCTCTGGCAACAAGACAGCATCCATCTCCTTGTTGAGCAGCATTTTCAAACGGATGTTCGGATCGTTGATCTGCACACGGAACACCATTTCCTGCTTCAGTTTGGCGCTATCGACAGCCAAGTCTGAAAGGTAATCAGTAACCGAAAAACGTGTCATGGCAATCATCTTATCCTCCAACTGTTTCAGTTGGGTCAGACGAGCCGAACGACTACTGATCAGTTGCCAGTAAGCATTGGTGGTAGTGATATAATGCAATGGCATCCCGCGCCGGATCATCCTCTGTGCCCTGACAATATCGGTGACACATCCTTCGATCTTCTTCGACGTCATGGCGGCATCAGCATCTATCTGACTATCGTATGCCTTGATACGAATATGGGCAGCGGTATCAAAAAGCTGTTCTTCATTGGCCACATAGAAAGGCAGACAATCAAGAGTAGGAAGCATTCCTATCTTCAGTGCCTCCGCATCCATCTTGGCCTGTTGCCTTTGTCTTTCCTTGGCCGCCTGACGCTCCTTTTCAAAGGAAGAGCCACAACCGACCATTACGGAGACCAGCAAGAAGAATACAACAGCCTTATATATATACTTCATATGATTAAACCTAATACAGAGTAACGATTTCACTCTCTAACGATATGTGAGCCACTGGCTTGATGAGTAGCCAATATCAGCACCTCGGCAATCTGCACATGTGCCGGAGCACTGGCAGCATAGAAAGCCACATCGGCGATATCATCACCGGTAAGCGGTTTGATGCCCTTATATACATTGGCAGCTTTCTCCTCATCCCCATGGAAACGGGTAACACTGAAATTGGTCTCCACCAATCCTGGCTTCAGGTTAGTGACACGAACAGCTGAGTGAGACACATCGATACGAAGTCCGTCGGTAAGTGCCTTTACAGCCGCCTTGGTAGCACAGTAGACATTACCATTGGCATAGGCAGCATCGCCGGCCACACTACCGATATTGATCACATGACCGCTGTTACGCTCCACCATACCGGGCACGATCAGACGAGTCATATTCAACAGTCCTTTGATATTCGTGTCAATCATGGTATCCCAATCATCCACACTACCCTCATACTCCTTATCCAATCCAAGAGCTAATCCGGCATTATTGATCAGCACATCTATTTCTTGCCATGCCTTGGGAAGCTTATCGAGTTGACGCTCTACCTCTTCACGCTCTCTGACATCAAAGACCATCGGACAGACCTCAGCACCCAACGCCTTACAAGCCTCCACGACAGGCTTCAGTTTTCCCTCACTCCTACCGGTCAGTATCAGGTTATAGCCTCCTGCGGCAAACTTTCTTGCACAGGCCTCACCAATACCGCTGGTAGCACCTGTTATTAAAACGATCTTTTTCTCTTTCATATTATTGTTTTTTTTTTTAATGACCTTAAGGTCCTTAAAGTCTTTAAAGTCCTTAAAGTCCTTAAGGTCCTTAGCAATTAGCTCTTAGCTACAAGCCCTTCACCGCTTTAGGCGTCCAGTTGCGGAAGAAGCGCATCACCTTACTCTTGTCATATCCCTGTCCTTCCTCGAGGAAAGAAGAGTCTTGGTGATGAAGCACCTTACCATTCTCATCGAGCACGACAAAGACAGGATAGCCAAAGCGTCCCGGGTTACCCAAGCGCTGCATCATTTTCTCGCCAAGTGCTGCTTTCTCGGCATCCACATTCTTCTTGCCCGGTTTATAGTTCACATGGATAAACACGAAGTTATCATCCACAAACTTATTGATTTCCGCATCTTTCTCAATGAAGTCGGCAAAGCGCAGGCACCAGATACACCAGTTGCCACCCACCTGACAGATGACGAACTTCTGTTCTTTCTGAGCCTTCAATATCGCCTGATCGATTTGTTCCAGAGGGTTGATCTCCTCATTATAAACCTTCTTCAATGCAGTCTGGGCATTTGCGGAGAATGCGAAAACGACCATGCACAATAATGCTGTAATAATACGTTTCATATCATTCATTCTTATCTTCTGTTTTTAATACCTTGCAAAAATACAAAAAATCCCATGAAGGAAGAAGATAATTACATAAAAAATAAATGTTTTTCACTTAAAGTTTGTACATTTGTAAACGATTAATAGACTGTAAATGAAAGTATCACAGAGTAAATATATCAATAGGATCCTGCTTTGGCTCTTTGTTTTAGGCATTACAGGTATGGGGCCGACCACCCTTACATCGTGTAGTAACGACGACCATCTGCCTGACGAAGAGAAAGAAGAAGAATCTGTGCAGGTAAAGGCACGGGTATATGAGACCATCCGTTATGACAGTGACAAGACAACTGCCTACAACTTCGAATACCACTCGGTTGATCCATACGGCAAGCCCGTGATGCTCTCTGGAACGATCACAGTAGGTGACGAAGTGGACGATACGCATCCCGGAAAAGGTCTGTTACTATACAATCACTTCACCATTAACAAGAAAGATGAATGCCCCACAAAGGGAGAACTCGGTCTTCAGAAGTTGGTAACAGGCAGTGGACTCATCACCATATCCGCGGATTACTACGGTTTCGGCATCACAGAAGACAAGCACCAGGCATACTGCATCGCCGGTGTTAATGCCCAGGCAAGTATTGATGCCTTGTTGGCTGCAAAGGAACTATTGCCCACGCTTGGATATTCTTGGAATGATCAGTTACTCTTTAACTTGGGTTACTCTCAGGGAGCACAGACAGCCATGGGAGTTGTCCGACTGATCGACCAGAAATATCCTCATTTGCATATCACCTATACCTACGCCGGCGGCGGTCCATACGATATTCCCGGGACATACCGACATCTCATTGAGAAAGACGATACCGACATGCCATCGACCATCATCAGCGTACTGCTGGCTTACAATGAGTATTACGAATTAGGGATTCCGCGTGAGAAAATGTTCAAAGAACCATACCTCAGCAATATAGACGAGTGGATACTGAGCAAGAAATTTAGCAGTTCGCAGATTGATGCAAAGATAGGAAAGGCATCGATCAGTGATATTCTCACAGCAGAGTTACTCGACCTCAATTCCGACCTTTCAAAAAAGATCATGGCAGCTTTAGAGGATGACAATCTGTGTAAAGGCTGGAACCCACTAACCGACAACCATATCTTATTGTTACACAACACCAAAGACAAGTCTGTTCCCGTGGAAAACACTGAGAACCTTTATCAGTTCTTATTGAATCAAGGATTGCCCAAGGAGAATATCTCTTACAATGTCACCAATATGGGCAGTATCTATGGAACAGGCCATGAGACAGGAGCTGCCATGTTTGCCCTCATGAGTATTTCTAAGATTTGCGACATCTTAAATATTAAACTATGGTTTAGCATACTTGACGTGGTTAACAAGTTATAGACATGCGCCCTACCTTACAATATTTAGAGCAACAGTATAACACACTGAACAAACAGTGCTTTCAAGGACAGTTGCCAACGGTCAGGATACAGTTGAGCAAGGCCCGCACGTACCTCGGTCAACTGGGATACAAACGTCGCAGGAAGTTACTGGGCGGTTGGGAGTATTACGATTATGTTATCCGTATCAGTATTCGTCTGGATCAGACTGAAGAAGAGATTACCGACACCCTTTTGCACGAGATGATCCATCTCTATATCGCTGTTAACCATCTGAAAGACAGATCTTCCCACGGACCACTCTTCCGGAAGATCATGGACAATATCAATACACGGTATGGCAGACATATCACCATCTCACACCATCGGACAAAAGAAGAACTGGAGCAAGACACCCAGCAACGCACACATCTGATATGTATCTCCACCTTCAGTAGCGGAGAGCATGGCATCACCATTGCTGCACGCAGCAGGATCTTCCTATTATGGGATCAGTTAAGACGTTTCCCCAAAGTAACATCCACACAATGGTATGTTTCTCAAAATGCCTTCTTTAACCGTTATCCACGTTCGCAGACACCCAAGATATACCGTATCAACGATAACGATCTGGAGATGCATCTCAAAGACGCAAAACCTCTGATACGAAAGGATGGTAAAATCTACGTAGGAAAATGACAAAAAGGAGATTATTCCGTGGGCAGGATCTCCATAGGCTCCGACACAAAGGTGGTAGCTCCATGATCAAGGAGGAACTCACGACTGCGGAATCCCCACAACACACTGATACAAGGCAGATGACTGTTCTTAGCCGTGTCGATATCCACGTCACTATCACCGATATAGACGGCAGATAAGGAGTCATCCTGCGAGACGCCCAACTGTCGGAAAGCCTCGTTCACCAGATCGGGAGCCGGTTTCTTTCGGATACCCTCTCGTTCTCCCACAGCCACATCCACCAGTTCACCAAAATACTCACTGCACAGTGAACGTGTCGCATCATAAAACTTATTACTCACCACTGCAATTTTCTTTCCCCGCTGTTTGAGTTCACTCAATAGAGACATGACACCCGGGTAAGGACGCGTATTATCTTTACCATGAATCATATAGTGCTGTCGGAAGAAGTCAAAGGCAGTGTCAAATAGAGGATGTTTGCTACCACCGGGAACAGCGCGTTCCATCAACAAGCGCACCCCATTACCCACAAAACCGCGCACCGCATCCCGTGTATGGGTGGGCAGTCCTACATGCTGTAAGGCTGCATTCACACTGTTAGTCAGATCATCGAGCGTGTCAAGGAGTGTCCCATCGAGATCGAACACATAAATATCGTAATCTTTCATCATATTCATTTTTCGGCTGCGAAGATAATACAAAAAAAACAAACGGCACCCTATTTGACGGAAAGATTTTAGGGTCTTTTGTTATCTGTTGACTTAAGTCGACAACACTGCTGACTTAAGTCGACCGATCTGCTGACTTTAGTCGACAACACTGCCGACTTAAGTCAGCGCACACAAGATACCACTTCTTCTAATAGAAGTTGTCACTACACGATGGACTTTTTATGCATTCGGCATATTGAAAGTCCCTTGATAAGGGGGCGGCTATCATGCAGCGTTTAAATAATATATTAAAAATTTTGTCCTACCATCGTTTTTTCGTACCTTTGCACTCTAAAATATAAGAAAATGAAAATAAAGACAAATCTTAAATATCTCATTCCTATTCTCATCTGTGTAGTTTTAATAGTTTCACTATTATATTATTTCTTCTTTTGTTCTTTGTCAAAAGACAACAAAACCAATTATCTGTACATAGATGAAGACGATAATGTAGACTCGGTATTGGTGAAGATGAAGCCCATCACTACCTCTCATGGTTTCACTGGTTTCAGCACTTTACTGCGTCATACCGACCCAGAGCGAAACATCCATACAGGACGTTATGCGATAGAAAAAGGTGACGGAGCGCTGAACCTTTTTAGAAGGATGAGAAACGGCATGCAGACACCCGTGCAACTGACCATCCCTATGGTAAGGACCATGGATAAGATGGCTGCCTATATCGGTGAGAAGATGATGATAGACAGTGCTACTGTAATGAATGCACTCAAGGATGATGTACGTTGCAAGGAATTAGGATATGACACCCTGACCATTGCTGCCCTTTTCATCCCTAACACTTACGAGATCTACTGGAATGTCTCATTGGATAAATTCCTGGAAAGGATGAAGAAAGAAAACGACTCTTTCTGGAATGAAGAAAGAATTCAGAAAGCAGCGCAGTTGAAGTTGACCCCCACCGAGGTGGTAACGTTAGCAAGTATCATCGACGAAGAGACAGCCAACGATGCAGAGAAACCGATGATCGCAGGCATGTACTACAACCGTCTGCAACAAGAGATGCCCCTGCAGGCAGATCCCACCATCAAATATGCTATTGGTGATTTTTCCCTGAAGCGTATCTACCACAACATGCTGACAATCAACAGTCCGTATAACACCTATAAGAATACCGGACTGCCTCCCGGTCCTATCCGGGTACCCTCTATAGCAGGTATAGATGCTGTCCTTAACATGGTGCATCACGACTATCTGTATATGTGCGCGAAAGAAGATTTCAGCGGCACCCATCGTTTTGCGAAGACTTACCAGGAACATCTTCAAAATGCAGAGCGTTACAGTAAGGCCCTCAATGAAAGAGGGATACAATAAAAGAGTTTAGAGTTTAGAGTTAAAAAAAATATAATCCCATGACAGAGATAACAGAGAATATCAATGAAGAGAAGAAAAGTCTCAGTTTCGTTGAGCAATTAGTAGAGAAAGATCTTGCAGAAGGAAAGAATGACGGTAGGATTCAGACCCGTTTCCCGCCAGAGCCCAATGGTTATCTGCATATCGGACATGCCAAGGCTATATGCATGGACTTCGGTGTGGCAGAGCATTATAACGGTGTATGTAACCTTCGCTTTGATGACACAAACCCCAGCAAGGAGGATACGGAATATGTCGACTCTATCCTGAACGATATCAAGTGGCTCGGATTCCACTGGGGTAACGTCTATTACGCCAGTGATTATTTCCAGCGGTTGTGGGATTTTGCCATTTGGCTGATTGAACAAGGTAAGGCATATGTCGACGAACAGAGCAGTGAAGAGATTGCCGCACAAAAGGGTACTCCCACACAACCAGGTGTCGCTTCTCCCTACCGTGACCGACCCATAGAGGAGAACCTCCGACTATTCCGTCAGATGAACACGCCAGAGGCTGTTGAAGGAAGCATGGTGCTGCGTGCCAAGTTGGATATGGCTAACCCCAACATGCACTTCCGTGATCCTATTATCTATCGTATCATCCACACGCCGCACCACCGCACAGGCACTCAGTGGCATGCCTATCCGATGTATGACTTTGCCCACGGACAGAGTGACTACTTCGAGGGTGTCACCCACTCTATCTGTACACTGGAGTTTGTGCCTCACCGTCCGTTATATGATCACTTCGTAGATGAACTGCAGCAGATGCAGGATCAGCATGCTTACCGTCCACGACAGATTGAGTTCAACCGTCTGAATATGACCTACACCGTGATGAGTAAGCGTAAACTGAAGGCACTGGTAGATGAGCATCTGGTTAATGGCTGGGATGATCCACGAATGCCGACAGTATGCGGTATGCGTCGTCGTGGCTACTCACCAGAGAGCATCCGTAAGTTTATCGATAGTATTGGCTATACGAAGTTTGATGCCCTCAATGATGTGGCTCTGCTCGAAGCAGCAGTAAGAGAAGATCTGAATGCCCGTTCATGCAGAGTATCCGCCGTGGTGAACCCTGTTAAACTGGTGATCACCAATTATCCTGAGGATATGACGGAAGAGATGGTGGCTGTGAACAATCCTGAGAATGAAGCCGACGGCACACACACCATTACCTTCAGCAAGAATCTTTGGATTGAGCGTGATGACTTCATGGAGGATGCACCCAAGAAGTTCTTCCGTATGACTCCAGGCAAAGAGGTACGTCTGAAGAATGCCTATATCGTGATGTGCACAGGTTGTACGAAAGATGAGAACGGCAATATCATCGAGATACAGGCAGAATATGATCCGAATAGCAAGAGTGGCATGGAAGGTGCCAACAGAAAGGTGAAAGGTACTCTCCACTGGGTATCTGCCGACCATTGTAAGAAGGCCGAGGTAAGAGTCTATGACAGACTATTCAACGTAGAGAACCCCAGCGCTGATGATCGTGACTTCCGTGAGTTGCTCAATCCAAACTCCCTGACTATTGTCGACAATTGTTATGTTGAGGAATATGCCGCACAAAAGAAGGCCGGTGACTATCTGCAGTTCCAGCGTATTGGCTACTTCATGGCTGATCCCGACTCCACAGAGGAGCACCCGATATTCAATAAGACAGTAGGTCTGAAAGACACCTGGGCAAAAATCAACAAATAATGAGTGATAACCAGTCGTATTACAAGAGTAATCGTTTCCGCTCCATTCTTCAGTATTATGAAGAATGTGAGCGTGACGACGTCCCTTGTATCATCAGTTCTGACGACTACGTAGACATCGCCGAGTATTACAATGTGGTGAAGAATAACGCCGACAAAGCAGAGAAAGTCATCGACATCGCCATCAAGTTGTACCCCGGCGTTACATCACCCTTGGTCTTCAAAAGCCGTATCATGCTCTTTGTACATCATGATGCGGAGAAAGCCCGCTATTATCTGTCGCTTGCAGAAGACCAGAATGACCTGGATGTATATTATCTCACGGCAGAAATGATGATTGTTGACGATAAGATCGCTCAAGCAAATGATTATTTAAAAGAGAAACTGACCGAGGTAGATGAGGATGATCAGCAAGACTATATCTGGGATGTAGCCAACCTTTTTTTGGATTACAATAATTCAGAAATCGCCGATAAATGGATTGCCATGATCGAAGACAAGGAAGGTACAGATTATGAAGAACTGGTCTCGAAGTCGCTCATCTGTAAAGGACGATATGACGAGAGTGTGGCTGCCATCAATCATCTTATCGACAAGAACCCATTCTCTAATGACTACTGGAACTTGCTCACGATGACGCACCTCAAAAGTGAAAAGAATGAGGAAGCCCTCGACAGTAGTGAATACTCCATTGCCCTGAATCCCGAAGACGAGGTTGCCATACTCAATAAGGGGTATGCCCTCTACCAGATGGGGAATATTGAGGAATCTATCACCTATTTTAAACGATATATCGAGTTATGTCCTGATGATGAGGTAGGTCCTTTCAACTTAGGATCTTGTCTGGTTGATCTTAATCGCTATGAAGAGGCTGAGACTTTTTTTAAGAGAGCAGAAACCTTAGCCGATCAGGATTCTCCCCGTTATATTGATATACTACAAAACCTTCTTTATATTTCCGATAAGTTAGGAAAGAAAAAGGATTTTCAGTCATACCTTCAAAAGATCGATCAGTTACCAAGTGATGATGCACAGACATTAATAGAGAAAGGTATCGTCTTCCTCTTCTATGGGATATATGATAAAGCCGAAGCATATTTGTTAAAGGCGCTTCGTAAAGGTGGAAAATCCAAGGAAGTACTCCTGCAAATAGCTTCTTTGCTCGCAGATAACGGTTTCTACATCTCTGAAGATGGTAAACTGCAGGAATTAAAAGATAATCAAACAAATAAAGAAAACCCGGATGAATTGGATAACAGCACTTCTGAATAACCTGAACTACCCAACTATTTTCTTTCTCATGACACTGGAGAGCACTGTCATTCCTGTGCCATCAGAGTTGGTGGTGAGTCCTGCTGCCTACCATGCAGCGCATGGTGATCTGAACATATTCCTGATCATACTTTACGCCACACTTGGCGCGGATGTTGGTGCGAGCATCAACTATATCGTATCGTATTATGTGGGAAGACCGGTAGTTTACCGTTTTGCCAACAGTAAGTTAGGTCGTCTCTGTCTCCTGAATCAACAAAAGGTGGAGCATAGTGAGCAATATTTCAACGATCACGGTATCGTAGCGACACTGACCGGACGACTGATCCCGGGTATACGTCACCTGATCAGTATTCCAGCCGGTCTGGCAAAGATGAAGTATCATATATTCTTGTTATACACGACAATAGGAGCATTTGTATGGAATTGCATACTCGCAGCACTGGGATGGTATCTCAGTACAATAGTACCCGAAGACCAGTTACACGACAAAATTGTTGAATACAGTGATTATATCAAATATGCCATCATTGCGATAGTCCTCGTGGTAGTTGTCTATTTTGTCGTTAAACATTTTATAAAGAAAAAGAAATAAGTACATTATTTCAATAATTCCGTCTATAACTAAAACAAATCAGATAATGAAAGAACAGAAAAAATACCATGGTATCGTAGTGCCCATGGTGACTCCCGTTACAGATCAAGGTATTGTAGATACCTTAGCCGTAGAAAAAATTGTTGACTTCTTCGCACAGCATGATGTAGCACCCCTGATTATGGGTACTACCGGTGAAGGAAACTCAGTAAGCACCTTCCAAGGTGTACGTATGATCGAAGCTGCCAAGAAAGCAGCCAATGGCAGGATCTTGATCTATGCCGGTTTGGTAGGCAACTGTGTTACCGACCAGTATGATGCCGCTGAGCAGTTTATCAAGGCAGGTGCCGATGTGATCGCAGCTACCCTACCCTCTTACTATGCACTGACCGACGAGCAGATGTACAACTACTATAAGGAACTGGCTGATTTCCTTACCGTACCCCTGATGTTGTACAATATTACCATCACCACTCACATGAGTATCCCAATGGACGTCATTGAACGACTGAGTCATCACCCCAATATCGTGGGACTGAAAGACTCTGAGAATAACGTGCCCAGATTGGAGGAAGCACTCAACTTGTTTGCCGACCGTAAAGACTTCAGTTATTTCTGCGGTTGTACTGCCAACTCAGCCGTTGCCATGCGTCATGGTGCAGACGGCATTGTTCCCAGTGTCGGCAACTACCTTCCACAGTTGTATCAGGATCTCTATCTTGCCGGTGTAAGGGGTGATGATAAGGAGATGGACCGTTTGCAGGAAGCTTGTGACCGTATTGGCAAGATTAATGCTGCCGGACTGACACTCGGTCAGAGTCTTGCAGGACTGAAGGTCATCATGAAGCAGCGCGGACTCTGCGAAGAGTATATGTTGCCGCCACTCACCATGCTTGACGAAGCTACAGCAGCACGTATAAGGAAAGAAGCTGAGAATATCACCTATTAATATATTTACCGAGAAAATACTTACTAACAGATAACATATGGAAACGACAATTCATTGGATCGACATGCTCATCGTCATCATCTCGCTGATAGCAGCAGTAGGTGTCGGTGTCTATTTCTCACGTAAACAGAATTCCACAGAGGCATACTATGCCGCCAACGGCTCTGTTCCCGCATGGGCTGTTGGTATGTCTATGTTTGCAACGATCATCAGTAGTGTAACCTTCTTGGCCTACCCCGGTGCAGCCTATCAAGGCAACTGGATCCTTTTGGTTCAAGGACTGATGGTGCCCATCGTCTTGGTGGGAATGATATGGTTTATCGTACCTCTCTTCAGAAGAGTTATCCGACTGAGTACCTATGAATATTTTGAGCGTCGTTTCGGACCATTCGCACGTCTATACAGCAGTCTGGCCTTCGTATTGGAGCATTTCTCAAAGATGGGAACAATCCTGTATCTGATGGGAATCGCCATGGCTACCTTTACTGGTATCGACATTGTATATATCATCGTCATCATCGGACTGGTGGTTATCCTGCTAACCTATCTGGGTGGTATGGAGGCTATCATCTGGATGGATGTTGTTCAGGGATTCCTGTTGATCTTAGGTGGTGTACTGACGGTTGGTATGCTCTTCTACCTAACTGATGGCGGACCTTCGACCATCTTCAGTGTAGCTAAGGAATATAACAAGATCGATTTCGGACCATACGACTGGGATCTCACACAGATGACCTTCATCGTTTTGGTGCTCAACGGTATCTTCTATGCTGTACAGAAATACGGAACCGACCAGAGTATCGTGCAGCGTTATCTGGCAGCAAAGGATGAGAAAAGCGCTAAGAAAGCATCCTATATGGGTGTGCTCATGAGTGTTCCCGCCTGGGCTTTGTTCATGTTTGTAGGTACCTGTCTGTTTGTTTACTATCATATCAATAGTGGAGCACTGCCAGAAGGTATCAAGAGTGATGAGGTATTCCCCTTCTTTATCGCCACAGAACTCCCTGTTGGTATAACAGGATTGATCATCGCAGCCTTGGTAGCAGGTGCTATCTCTTCTATCGACAGTGATGTAAACTGCATCTCAGCCATCGTGGTGGAAGACTATTATGGCAAGTTGAAGAAGAATGCTACCGACAAACAGAAATTACGTGTAGGTCGTATCGCCGTATTGGTAATCGGTATCCTCAGTATCTTTATTGCCTTGCTGTATGTGGCATGGGGCGGTGAAGGCGTACTGGGTACCCTCTTCGGACTTTACGCTATCGTATCTGCCGGTATTGTGGGTATCTTCCTACTGGGACTATTCTCACGTCGTGCTAACTGGCAAGGACTGTATATCGGTATTGCTGCTGCCATTCTTTTCACTGCTTATGCTGTACTGACATCCAGCAAGTTTGCTACCTCAACAGGTGAGAAAGCACTGTTGCTCGACTTAGGTGAATGGAACTTCACCCACCATAAATATATGTTGGGCGTTTACAGTCATCTCATCGTACTCATCGTGGGATATGTAGCCAGTCTGTTCTTCAAGACCCCATTGGCAGACAAAGAACTGACCGTCTATGCTTTTTTGGAGGAAAGAAAAAAGATGAAAAATAAGAAAACTGAAGAATAATGAAACCTATAACCCTATTACAACCGGCGAAGATTCAGTTCGGAACCGGTTGTCTTGAAATATTTTGTAATGATTTCCTGGCATCAGGAAAGAAAAGACTATTCATCCTGACAGCGCCTGTACTGCGACCGTTACTTACCAAGATGGACGAGACATTACAGAGCGGTGGTGTTCAACTGAGTTACTTTGATGATATTCGTCAGGAACCAACCGTCAATGACTTTCACACCATCGTTAATCTAGCACGTGAGTTCCAAGCCGACAGTGTGATTGGTGTCGGTGGCGGCAGTGTGCTCGATTTAGCCAAGTTGGTGGCCACCTTATTATATAGTGACCAACAGGTGGAGCAACTCTTCGGAACTGGTCTGGTTAAACAACGGGGTGTCTGGTTCGCTTGTATCCCTACAACCTCTGGAACAGGTAGTGAGGTATCGCCTAATGCCATCCTTTTGGATGAGAACGACAACCTGAAGAAAGGTATTGTCAGTCCGCATCTCATGGCAGATGCTGCCTATATCGATCCACATCTTACCTGGACCGTTCCCGCCAAGGTAACGGCAGAAACAGGTATGGATGCGCTGACCCACTGTATAGAGGCTTATACCAATAAGTTTGCCCATCCATTGATTGACGTATACGCCCTGAATGGAATCCGCTTGATTGCTGCGAATCTTTTGAAAGCAGTGAAGAACGGTAAGGATCAAGAGGCACGTGAGGCCTTGTCATTGGGAAGTATGTACGGTGGTATGTGCCTTGGTCCGGTCAATACTGCTGCTGTGCATGCACTGTCCTATCCTTTAGGAGGAATGTTCCACTTGTCACACGGTCTGTCCAATGCTATCCTGTTACCTACTGTCATGAAGTTCAACAGACCTGCCTGTGTAGAGCGTTATGCACAAGTAGCTATCGCTTGCGGCGTACAACCAGGTAAGAATGATGAAGAGACAGCAGAACGGGGTGTAGACTTTATCTACCAACTTAGTAAAGACTGCGGAATCCCCACCACCCTCAGTGAGATTGGTGTGCCACAGACAGCTGTCGATGAGATGGCCAAATCAGCCATGGAGGTGCAACGCCTATTGAAGAATAATCCACGCGTAGTCACAGAGGAAGATGCAAGAGATATTTATAACAGCTTATATTAAATGATTATGAAACCAATTATCGCAATAACCATGGGTGACCCGGCCGGTATTGGTCCGGAAATTATCATCAAGGCACTCTCTCTGAAAGAGACATACGAGAAATGTAGACCATTGGTAACTGGCGATGCCAATATCATGCAGTGGGCTGTAGACAACATGCAATCAGAGTTGAAGATTCATCGTATATCTTCTGTCAAAGAAGCACGCTTTGAATTGGGTACTATCGATGTATACGACTTAGCTTGTATCGATATGAGCACTTTCCAACCCGGTGTGTTACAAAACCAATGCGGCCATGCCGCCTTCATCAGTGTGACCACAGCCATTCAGTTGGCTATGGACAATGAGGTGGATGCTACTGTCACCGCACCACTGAACAAAGAAGCGCTGCATAATGCCGGCCACAACTTCGACGGACATACCGAGATCTATGCTCATTATACGAATACGAAGAAATACGCCATGCTCTTGGCCGACGAGCACCTGCGTGTTATCCATGTATCTACGCATGTTCCACTGCGTGTGGCTTGCGACAGGGTGAAGAAAGATCGTATCATCGAGGTGACAGAACTCATTACCGATGCCTGCAAACAATTCGGTATCGAGAATCCACGCATCGGTATTGCAGGACTGAATCCCCATGCCAGTGATGGCGGTCTGTTCGGATGGGAAGAAGAGAAAGAGATCACTCCTGCCGTGAAGGAGTTACAGGAACGTGGCTTTAACGTCGATGGTCCAGTACCACCCGACTCTCTCTTTGCCAAGGCACGTTGTGGGAAATATGATGGTTGTGTGGCTATGTATCACGACCAAGGACATATCCCATTCAAAGTAGTAGGTTTCCAGTGGGATAAAGAGACAGGTAAGATGGAAGCTGCCAAAGGTGTAAATATCACCTTAGGACTACCGATTATCCGTGTTTCTGTCGACCATGGAACAGCTTTCGACGTTGCAGGTAAAGGCATTGCCAGTCCTGATGCCATGTTGTTAAGTATCGACTATGCCACAAAGATGGCTATCAACCGTAAGAACAAATGATACTTATTATAGCTGATGATATCACGGGTGCAGCCGAAATGGCTGGCATTGCTCAACGATATGGATTAAGCGTTGGCTTCTCACTCGTCACCGATGAACCAATAGAGGCTGACGATCATGATGTCATGGTGATCGCTACCGACACCCGTTCAGCAGATGAAGATAGCGCACGTGCTACCATCCGTGATATCATCAGTCATCTTTCCTTCTCCCCACAACTGCTTTACAAAAAGGTTGACTCCGTTCTTCGCGGACATATTATCGCTGAGATTACCGAACTGATGAAGAACCTGGGTATGCAATATACGTTGTTGATACCGCAGAACCCTGCTTTGGGAAGAACGATAGAACAAGGGAGCTACTTTATTAACGGTACCCCACTACATCAAACAGATTTTCGTTTTGACCCGGAATATCCTGTACAGACGGAAGAGGTAAGTTCTATTTTATACCCTGCCCACCATCTGGCGGTTGATGCTCCCCTACTGCGAGGTATCAATATTGCAGATGGAAAAGATCAAGAAGAGATTACACAACAGTTAGAGAAGCGTACACGAGGGGTACTTCTTGCCGGGGGCGGATTTGCCTTCGACTGTCTGTTACAGCAGATGAATCTTAATAATGAGATCATCCCGTTACCGGAACAGCCCAATAATAGAACAAAGACTTTAGTCGTCTGCGGCAGTACACAAAGTCGTGAGATCCATAACATGCCTTTTTTCCAACAGCGTAAGACCCTCGTTATTACCATGCCTGATGATGTTTTCCATGGAGAAGATCCGACAGCATGGATGGAAGGATGTGTAAAGCAGTATACACAGTATGAGACAACAATCTTGCGTATCGGTCATGAAGCCGTTACCACAAAAGCTTACGCTACACGACTCAAAGAGACGATGGCAGAAGTGACTGCCCGTATGATACAAGAAGAGAGTCCTTATCAACTCATCATTGAAGGAGGAGCCACTGCCTACTGTATCCTTCAACAACTGGAATGGAATCATTTCACTATCAAAAAAGAGATTGCACCCGGAGTCGTGTGTATGACTCATCAAGATGCAACCTCCTTCGTCGATGTTATCTTAAAACCAGGAAGTTATCCCTGGGGAGAGATTTTTAATTGATAATTGATAATTGATAATTAATAATTAATAATTGATTATCAATTTCCTTTTGCCTTATACATCCTATATCCGTAGGCACAGACTACCACAAAGCAGATAAATGGCAGGATGAACGAAGCGTTGGTAGCTGGATAACCACCGAAGACCGTGCCCATATCAATGATTCTGGCCTGTAATGGAGGAAGAACCGATCCACCGAGGATAGCCATAATCAGACCTGCTGCTCCGAACTTCGCATCATCACCCATACCATCAAGGGCTATACCATAGATTGTCGGGAACATCAGAGACATACATCCGCTCACTGCCACCAGACAGTATACACCATAACGGTTTTGGAAGAAGATGACACCGGCAGTGAAGATCATGCCTAAGACAGCAAAGATTGCCAACAACTTGGATGGATTGAAATACTTCATCAGATAGGTCGCAAGGAATCGCGCACAGATGAAGAACATCATCGCATAGATATTGAAACGCTGTGACAGCACCTCTGCAGCCTGTTCTTCCATACCTTCTGCCATGAAGATTCGCGTGCCATACTGGATAATGAAAGTCCAGCACATGATCTGTGCACCCACATAGAAGAACTGAGCAATAACACCCTCACGATAATATTTCAGGGAGAAGATACGCTTGAGCGTAGGTATGAAGTTGATATCTTTGTTCTTATCGCCATTCTTCGGCATATTCATCATCATGATTACCACGAACATGACAGCAATGATAATACCGATAGCCAGATAAGGAGAAATAAGAATACTCAAATCAGAATCCTTCATGGCGTTAAACTCAGCCTCGGTGAGGTTGGCACGTTCATCACTACTCATCGGATTCAGTCGTGCCTGAATGAAGTTCATGGCCACAAACATTCCGATAATGGAGCCACAAGGATTAAAGCACTGGGCCATGTTGAGTCGACGGGTGGCCGTTTCTTCCGATCCCATCGTCAGAATGTAGGGATTACAAGATGTCTCCAAGAATGACAAGCCACAGGTCATGATGAAATAAGCAACCAGGAAACAACCGTATACGCCCACCATCTTCGCTGGGAAGAACAGCAAGGCACCGGTGGCATACAAACCGAGTCCCATGAGTACGCCTGACTTGTAAGAGAACTTCCTGATAAAGATAGCAGCGGGATAGGCCATAGCAAAGTAACCTCCATAGAAAGCCACCTGTACCAGAGCACCCTCTGTCACACTCATACGGAAGATCTTAGAGAAAGCCTTCACCATTGGGTTGGTGATATCATTGGCAAATCCCCACAGAGCAAAACATAATGTTACTAAACAGAATGGCAACAGATAGCTGACACCATCCTTTACTAACAAACTATTCTTCGACATTGGCTATAAAGATATTAATACCCAGAATATCCAAGGACATTCTGGGTATACCTATTATTATTTATAGATAGGACCAAAGTTTGCACATGCACGATAATCAGCACCTTCCTTATCCATACCGAACGCATTCCATGCTGCCGGGCGGAAGATCTTATCATCAGGTACATTATGCATACATACAGGGATGCGGAGGATTGAACAGAGTGTGATCAGATCAGCACCGATATGTCCGTAAGCGATAGCGCCATGGTTAGCACCCCAGTTGTTCATCACTGAATAAACATCCTTAAAGCAGTCCTTTGTGGCATCCAGACGAGGAGCGAACCAAGTGGTAGGCCATGTCGGGTCTGTACGCTTATCAAGGATATCGTTAGTCTTAGGATCGATATCAACGGTCCATCCCTCTGCCAACTGAAGCACCGGACCGAGACCTGCCACCATGTTCACACGCAGCATAGTCATTGGCATGCCTCCCTTAGAGAGGAAATGACTGGAGTAACCACCGCCACGGAAATAGTCACGGTCGGCAGGCATCCATGAGGTAGCCTTCAGGCAAGCCTCAACATCACCGTCGTTCATGTTCCAGAACTCTTTCATGGTCGGTTTACCCTCAGCATCTGTCATGGCACCTGTAGCATCAAGCGTAGTTGCACCTGAGTTGATCAGATGGATGAAACCACCGGCAGCAGCACCTTCTGGACGCTTACCTGCCACGCGCTCTACAGCCTCCGGACTCCAGTAAGTACGGATATCAGAGAACATCACACCACGGTTGGTCAGGAGATGTCCGAAGAGCATTGACAAGCCATTGAGAGAGTCATTCTCTGTGGCGAGCACATCTGCCTCACGAGTACCGTTCCAGTCGAACGATGTACATAACATTGACTCTGGGAAATCGAAGTTTGGCTTATAGTCAGTCCACTGACGCTGTCCCTGTACACCACCTAAGATAGCGTTATGTCCAAGAGCTTCCTCCTTATAACCCATCTCGAGCAGTTTGGGATTACCGTGCATCAGGTCGCGGATAATCATCATCGTCTTCACGGTGAACTCCCAGTCTGCATCCTTCTCTTCACGGTTCTTGCCCTTACCCTTACCATTAAAGGTGGTCATCGGTGTACCCGGGAAGAGTGGACGATCCTCATTATAGTCATGTCCCTCTTGTGGCTTACAGTATTTCTCTACCCACTCCATGGCCTTCTTAAACTCGTCATGGTCGTAGATGCCAAACTCTACACGGCGCAGGATCTCTACCAGAGATACATATTCTGTACGCATACCTAAGTAGTTCTGCAAGAAGTCGGCATTCACAATAGAGCCGGCGATACCCATACAGGTGTTACCCATAGAGAGATAACTCTTACCACGCATCGTAGCTACTGCCTGGGCAGAACGGGCGAAGCGCAGGATTTTCTCTGCCACGTCAGCAGGGATTGTGTTATCATCAAGATCCTGCACGTCATGTCCATAGATACCGAAGGCAGGAAGTCCCTTCTGTGCATGAGCGGCAAGAACGGCAGCCAAGTATACTGCACCCGGACGCTCTGTGCCATTGAATCCCCACACAGCCTTAGGATAATGAGGATTCATATCCATGGTCTCAGAACCATAGCACCAGCAAGAAGTCACCGTGATGGTAGCTCCTACTCCCTCACGCTCGAATTTCTCGGCACAGGCAGCACTCTCTGCCACTCTACCAATAGTGGTGTCACTGATAACACACTCAACGGGTGATCCATCGCCATTACGCAGATTGGTTGATATCAAAGTGGCTACGGCTTTAGCCAAAGCCATTGTTTTCTCTTCAAGACTCTCACGCACGCCCCCCTGACGACCGTCGATCGTCGGGCGAATACCGATTTTGGGATAATTACTCATAGATAATTGTTTTTAAATAGATTTATATGTTTATTATATTTTCCGTTCTTATGGACGTAAATTTTCGGTGTCTGTAATCTAATCTTCTCCTGAGAATTGACGGATACGCTGTTCATCATTCAGTCTGCAGATCAACAGTTTTCCATCTTCTTCGGCAACGATATAATTCTCCAGTCCCTGCACCACCACACGCTGATGATTCATGGTATGTATCACACAGTTATGGGTATCGTATAGATAGACATTGTCACCGATAATACAGTTGCCCGAAAGATCTTTCTTGGACTGCAGGTAAAGAGATCCCCAGGTACCTAAATCACTCCAACCGAAATCTGCCGGACAGACAAAGATCTCATCAACCTTCTCCATGATGGCAAAGTCGACAGAGATATTCTCACATTCGGGGAAACGCTCATCGATCACCTCCTGCTCTTTCTCTGTGCCGTAGATATCTCGCATGCCTTCAAAGATCCGTGAGATCGTGGGCTGGTATATGCGGAAAGCATTAACTATCGTATTCACGTTCCACACGAAGATTCCCGCATTCCAATAATAACTCTTATTTTGAATATATTTCAAGGCGAGTTGTAAGTCAGGTTTTTCCTTAAAGCTATCTACGCGGAATATCTCTTTGTTTCGGGCACTGTTAGAACTCAGATCTGCCTGAATATATCCGTAACCCGTCTCCGGGCGATTCGGCTTCATGCCTAAGGTGAGGATAGCATCTGAATCGGCTGTAAATTTCATACATTGTGTGATCACCCGTTGGAATTCTGTTGTGTTCATCACGATATGATCGCTTGGTGTCACAACAATATTTGCCTTAGGGTCTATTCTCTTGATACGCCAACTGACGTATGCAATACATGGAGCGGTGTTTCTGCGACATGGTTCACAAAGCACATTCCCGGCAGGGACCTCGGGCAACTGTTCCCTTACCATATCAGCATATTTCTTGTTGGTGACCACCCATACATTCTCTGGGTCACAGATACCGTTGAAACGCTCCATTGTCAACTGTAGAAGGCTTTTCCCTACACCCAGCACATCGATAAACTGTTTGGGTTTCTCAGTGGTACTCATCGGCCAGAACCTGCTGCCGACGCCACCAGCCATGATAACGATATGATTATGTTTATCAGCCATAGAATAATTGATATATGTTAGTTAGATTTTAGACTTTCAACTCTTTCAGTATAGAAGAGATACGCTGGAGGGTGGTCAGTCGTGTTGGTACTAACGGCAGTCGTAACACATTCTCTATAAAGCCCATCTCGTGAAGCACTGCCTTCACACCTGCGGGATTGCCATCGACAAACAACAAGCTGAACAGATCGGTAAACTTATGGTGGATCTTTCTGGCCGCCTCAAACTCGCCCTTCATCTCTAATCGCAACATCTTGGAGAACTCTTTTGGCAGGGCGTTGCCGATAACGGAGATAACGCCTACTGCCCCACAGGCCACCATCGGATAGGTAAGGGCATCATCTCCACTGATCACCTCAAAATGGGCCGGTTTGTTCTTGATAATCTCATCTACCTGCTCCAGACTGCCACTCGCCTCCTTGATAGCCACGATATTCGGACAATCCTCTGCCAATCGTACAGTAGTCTCCGCCTTCATATTCACACCCGTACGTCCTGGCACATTATAAAGCACCACAGGCATATTGGTGGCATTGGCAATGGCCTTGAAATGTTGGTAGAGTCCTTCTTGCGAAGGTTTGTTATAATATGGACATACGCTGAGGATTCCGTCAATACCGTAAAAATCCTCCGTCTGCAATTCTTCAATGATGGCAGCTGTGTTATTTCCTCCACATCCCATCAGGATGGGAACGGATCCACCAGCCATATCTATCGCAATCTTTTTTATCTCGGATTTCTCTTCTTTGGTAAGTGTTGGTGTTTCACCTGTTGTCGCCAGGATACATAAAAAATCTGCTCCGTTATCCAACTGATATCGCAATAGTCCTCTCAAGGCATCATAGTCAACAGCACCTGATTGTGTAAAAGGAGTAACTAATGCAATACCTAAACCTTTGAAAATATTATCCATAAAAAGATTAATTATAATTATATAGTTTGCAAAATTACGATATTCGAAGCAAATATCAAAATTTTTTGAAGGAATAATAAGGTAAAAAGATAAGGTCTTTAAGGACTTTAGGGACTTTAAGGACTTTAAGCAATCCTGCTAATACCGAATATCCTCCAAGAACAAGGCATGCCCTGGCATACTCTCGCCCGCCGACGTGCGCTGTCCACTCTCTATCACTTTCCTAAAACCATCCAGAGTGATACGATGGCGCCCTACCTCTATCAGGGTGCCAACAACAGCACGCACCATGTTTCTCAGGAAACGATTGGCCGTTATCTCGAAATACCAACGATGATCGTCTATCTGCACCCATTCTGCATGGGATATCTGACAAAGGGTTGTCTTGACATCGGTATGCGACTTACAGAAAGCACCGAAATCATCATACTCCATAAGGATCTTTGCTGCTTCATTCATCAACGAGAAATCGAGGGGATAGAGCAACAGACAGGAATAGGCATTTTCAAACGGATCTTTCCGTGTATGGATGAAATAGCGGTATGTTCTTGCCGTTGCACTAAAACGGGCATGCATATCAGCAGCTACAGGAGTAATCTTTTGGATAGCGATCGACTGACGGAGGAATTTGTTCAACTTATACGTCAGTTGTTGAGTATCCACCTCTTGTGCAGTGTCAAAGTGAGCCACCATCATACGGGCATGTACCCCTGCATCTGTACGTCCTGCCCCCGTGACACTTATAGTTTCACGCAACAGCACAGTAAGCGCATGTTCCAATTCTTCCTGCACACTCATACCATTGGGTTGTATCTGCCAACCATGATAATTCGTGCCGTCATACGACAGATAAATAAAATACCTTTTCATTCTTCATTCTTATTGATTGCAAAAGTATAAATAAAAAAGGAATAATCTGTGATGATGATCGAGGTTTTTTATCATGCTTATAAAGTTTTATCCTAATTAATGAGGAAAAGAAAATATATTACTTAAAAACTCAAATAAATTCAATAGTTTTTTGGAACTTTGCAGTTCTACTAGAAGCCATGGATAGAATGGAGCAAGGGCAAACCGATCAAGATACTCTATCAGTATTGCTTACTGGTTATAGTAACAAAGCAATAAGGTTTAATTATCACGACTAGGAGTTTTATGTACTAAAACTGGGAGTCCTGTGTATTAAAACTCGGAGTCCTATGTACTAAGGCTGGGAGTCCTATGTATTAAAACTGAGAGTCCGAATACGCCGGACTGGGAGTCCGGGGTACTTGGACTGGGAATCCGGAGGCTCCGGACTCCTACCCACGACCCTCATGGCTTACTCCTTTACGCCCTTCAATAGGGTGAGAAATCTGATTATGAGAAAGACAGAGATGATCAATCCATAGATCGCCAATAGTTGTCCGACAGTCCAATGGATATCTTTGATGACTGGATGAGGAAGTGAGGCACACCAATCATTATAATATTGCATCACAGAGAGCGTCCACTTCATGGTCACCGCTATACATCCTTGCAACAAGGGACATAATGAAAATAGCAGGAAAAAGATACTGAGATACAACAACTGGGTAACACAGGGAATGATGATCAAGTTGGACAGAAAGTACATCAGAGAGAACTGATGAAAGTAAAAAGCCGCCAAAGGGGCAGTGCCTAATTGAGCGGCTGAACTGAGAACAAACATCTGCCACATCCACTTAATCATCGGATTAGAAATATTTTGAAAGATATTTACACATTTCTTGTACACCACAAGAATCGCAAAGACAGCCAAGAACGACAGTTGGAAACCGATATCATAAAGGTCTAAGGGGGTTATTACCAACATGATAACAGCTGCAAAGGAGAGCACATTAAGCGAAATGCCCTCTCGGGATAACAATCGGGCAAGGGAATAGACCGTGAGCATCACTGTCGCACGGATGACCGAGGGTGAAGAACCGGTAAGCAACGCAAAAAACCAGATACTGGGGAGGGTGCACAAGAGGGTCATACTCTCCCGTGATTGATACCTTTGAATAAAGAAGAAGAGGGATCTGAAGAGCAGGTAAAAGAGAGTAAAGACAATGCCCGCATGCAGTCCGGACAAGGCCAGGACATGCGATGAACCACTGATTGAGAAGCCATTCCTTATTTCTTTTGTTAACAACGACTTATCACCGAGTGTTATAGCATAGATTAAAGTCAGTTGTTCCTCACTGAAGTCATATTCCTCATACTGGCAAAGTAGTCTTTCACGGAGTTGTAATACCCGTTGGGAAGTCGTCTGAAAACAAGAGGCGCCTGAGGATTGCGTATAGGCATCAGTATGCTCCGTCTGCACAATCCCCATACGAACAGCGCCAAAGAGAATGATGGTGACCGACAGCAATACCGATTGCAGCACTCTGCGGCGGTATGAAAGCACGGTTAAGATAAAGGCAAAAACAAACAAGAAGAGCAGGATTACGACATCAAAAAATCTTAACAGATACACACTTGTCAGCATACCTGTAATTAAGAAAAGAGCCACTCTCAACAGTGGTATCGTCTGCCACTTGCCATTTGTCTTCATAGTATGATCTTTTTCATTTGCAAAGATAAGCATTTACGATCATATCTCTGACCATTTCCTTTTGATTATTTGCTAAGGAAATGGATTTATTCTTATCATACTAATCCCTTTTTCTTGTCTTTCTTAGGATGGAAGATGTTGAGATGAACACCCGGTTTTATCTTCATCTTCTTCATATCGTTGGTGTCGGTGAAAGAGAAGGCGCAGAAGAGTTCCGACAACTTACCCTGCCTTGTCAGTCTGCCCTCTGCCAAAGCCCCGTCACTGACGATAGTGACATGGATACCCGTTAGTTTGACGCCCTTGAATTTTGTTTCATTGACAATAGCATCCGCCTGTCCAATGGGCAACTTACCGCCTTTTTGCCGACGCATAGCAGCAGTACGCACCTTTGAGATGTCGATCTTGAAGTCGGCCTTACAGTCAACCCTCCCCCATTCGGGATGATCCATAGCCTTACCAAGTTCTAAGTCATTCGACAGCACATTGCCTGTCAGATACTTGTCGAGGGAGTTCACGAGCAACGCCACTTGCATATGTCCACAGTCCGTTCCTACCTTACCACGTAGTTGAATCTTCTTATACAGCACGTCGAGCTCCCCCTTGTAATGCAATGTTCCTAAGGTCTGCACCTGCTTCATCATGAATTTTCTGACACGAAACTGGTTGATGATGCGGGTCTTGGAATCACCTTTCGCGACGCAATCCAAGATATTGAAGTGCACCCTTAGCTTATATTTGTCTTTCAAGTTATTCAGTCCTCCTACTGCCTTGATATACAATTTGTTATCCGTTGTCCTCACAACAACATCCTTAAAGGAAAGACTGTTGTCGTTGCCACTGAATCTTGTCGATACCAAGAGCGGTTCTTTGAAGTCTTTCAACACAGGGGCAAAGGGATGTGAGATATCTTTCAATAGCGTTCTGCCGGTGATTTTACTGGTTGAAAAGTGCAAAGTGCGTCCCTCCTTTTTGCTGGGCAACTGCAGTTGTCCTTGATTAAATGTCAGTTTTGTGTTAGCCATACAGACGGTGGCATTACTCACCTGCATCTTCTCTGCTATCTTCTTGAACTTCAGCTGTAGGTCGGTGATATGGAGACCGGAGGCCTTGTCATGGATGTCACACTCCTCCAGTGTGCCACAAACACTGTCTTTGTCAGCATGATTCAAGTTCATCTTCATGCTGGCCACCACATGAAGATGTCCATCGTCAAACCACCCTCTCTTGGGCTTATTGGTTCGTTTGTGTGGCAGATGGTTATTGGTGATCCATTGCACACTGTCGAACGCCACTTTCCTCAGACCGTCATCCTCCTCAAAAACCACACGCCCTATCATCAGATGATTATCCACATGCACCGGGTGACGCTTCTTCACATGTACCCAAGAGGTTTCTGCCTTGTGCAGTTCGACATGATACCGGCCTCCCCATCCCTTTGACAGGTTAACACTACCAACTGTAAAATGTGAATCATTATATACTATATCAACATCCTCTACATGTAGTTTTTCCAGATTAAATACCAAAGAGCCCGACGTTTCCCCTTTCTTCTCCTTGGTATTTCTCTTCGGTTTAAAGGCATCCAGCACAAACTGGTAGTTGGCCACGCTATCCGACTTTGACTTAAACAGTTGCGCGGAGAGTCCTTTGACACCCACCTCCTCCAGTTGTACCTCCTTTTTGAGTAGCGCCCATCTGTCAATCTCGGCAGTCAGGAGTTCTAACTTCAGCATCGGTCGGTGTTCCCGATCCTCCACCCTCAGATTATACAAGCAAACATCATCCCTGAAGAAACCGATGCGGATACTGTCGATCTCCACCTTCGTCTGCAACTTCTCCTCCAACATCTCCGTGGCGCGTGTCAGGAATATGTTTTGTATCGAGGGGACGTTCAGTAAACCGACAACAGCAACCACCATGAAGACAAACGCCGCAAAGACGATTGCCGCGATCTTGAATATACGGAGGATGATACTTACGACCGGTTTCATTTTACTAAAGAAGACTTCTCGTATGCAAAAATAATGATTTCTTTAGAAAACCCGTGTGTTATGACAAGAAAACACAACTATCTTGCGGTTAATTGAAAAATAATGCTTAATTTTGCAGGTCAATACTATGTATTGTAATAAAAATCAAATGAACATAAACAAAAAGAGATATGAAAAAAACAGTTATACTCTTACTGATGATGTTGATGGTGCAGGTATCATGGGCTGCAAAGGCACAGAGAGGACCGGCTAAAATCAAGCAGAAGGATGGAACAACACTGGTGATACGTGGTTTTGGTGATGAGCATTTACACTATTATGTCACTACCGACGGTGTGCTGCTCTATCATGAGGGCTACGACTATTTCATCGCAAAGGTGGAAGAGGATGGTTCACTGAGCAACACAGGTATCCTGGCACATGAGAAAGCGCTGCGGACAGAGCAGGAAATGGCTGCCATCGCCAAGCAAGATAAAGAGAAGTTCTTTGCCATGGAGGCAGACAACTCGCAGAAACGGGCACGCAGAAGAGAACCGATAAATGTACACAGCACTTATTTCCCGCATACAGGCAGTCCGAGAGTACTGGTGATCCTGGCAGAGTTTCAAGACACCACCTTCCTCGACAGTGATGCCAAGGCTGTTTTTGAACAATATATGAATGCTGATGGCAAACCATCCGATGCCGTAGGCGACAAATCGAAAGGATCGGTCAAATATAACTACGGTAGTGTGGGCAAGTATTTCAAGGATGTGAGTTTTGGGGCATTCACCCCTACTTTCGATGTCTATGGCCCTGTGAAACTGGATCACAAACTGAGTTATTATGGGGCGGGGAAAGACGACCGTATGGACCTTTTCATCCCGGATGTCTGCAAGAAAGCCGATGATCTGGTGGACTTCTCACAATACGACTCCAACGGTGACGGGTATGTGGATGTCGTGGCCGTGATCTATGCGGGCTATTCTGAATCCGTAGAAGGCAACTCTTCTTACTGTATCTGGCCGAAGCAGTCGACGGTCAATAATCTCAAGTTGGATGGAAAGAACATCTACCGCTATGTGGTAAGTGCCGAACGCTGTGCGACACCTGATGCATGGGCCACCCCCCGCATCAACGGTGTGGGCGTGTTCTGTCATGAGTTCTCCCACTGTATGGGATTCCCTGATATCTACCCCACTGATGCTGCCGCACAACAAGCAGGTAATCCTGCCATGGAGGAGTGGGACCTGATGGACGGTGGAGAGAACGTATACAACGGTTGTTATCCTACGGAATATAACGCATGGGAACGTGAAGCCATGGGATGGATGACCGTGGAGACCCTCACAGAGGCTGGCACGGTGACACTTGCGCCCATCAACCAAGGAGGCAAGGCCTACCGTATCCTCAACGATAACGACCCGAGCGGACGGGAGTATATTATGATAGAGAACTACCAGAATACAGGGTGGAACCAAAAACTACCCGGCCATGGCATGCTTATCACACATATCAACTTCCCAGAAAAAGCGAGTGACTTCTGGTTACCATCCAACAACGTGAACAACACCATCGGCAAGTCACGCTATACGTTTATACCCGCCGACGGCAGTTATCTGAGTTCTTACTTCGTAGACCAAGTGAAATACACCTGGGATGACTACGATGCCGAAGAGGCAGGCGACCCCTACCCCGGTTCTAAGAACGTCACCTCTATCGGCGAGTTGAAGATGTGGACAGGCACGATGAACAAGCCTTTCTATAATATCAGGGAAGAAAATGACATCATCACCTTTGATTTCCTGAAGTCTACAGGTATCAAGGGCGTGAAAGAAGAAGCAGCCGACGACAATAAGATCTATTCGCTCGACGGCACCTATATGGGAACCGACCGCAGCATGCTGAAGAAAGGCATTTATATTATCAACCGCAAAAAGATTGTAATTAAATAATATAGCATAGAGGACAGGTCTCCGAAGGGCCGTCCCCATAATAAGAAAAAGAAACATGATAACAGTAACAAATCTGGCCATACAGTTTGGCAAACGAGTGTTGTATAAGGATGTGAACATCAAGTTTACCAACGGAAATATCTATGGCGTGATCGGCGCTAACGGAGCCGGAAAATCAACCTTGCTGAAAGCGATCAGCGGAGAACTGGAACCCAACAAGGGCAGTATAGAGTTGGCTCCCGGAGAGCGTCTGTCGGTATTGGATCAGGACCACTTTAAATACGATGAGTTTAATGTGATGGACACCGTGTTGATGGGACATCAACCTTTGTGGCAGAACATGAAACAGCGTGAGGCACTGTATGCCAAACCAGAGATGAGTGAGGAAGACGGAAACCTGGCAGCAGAACTGGAACTGAAGTTCGCAGAGATGAACGGTTGGGAGGCAGAGAGTGAGGCTGCCCAACTGTTGCAGAATCTCGGCATTAAAGAAGAGCTACACTATAAGGGTATGAGTGAGTTGTCGAATAATGAGAAGGTACGCGTGATGCTGGCCAAAGCTTTGTTCGGACATCCTGACAACCTGTTGCTCGACGAGCCCACCAACGACCTTGACCTCGATACCGTGCAGTGGTTGGAGGGTTATCTGAGCAACCTGGAGCAGACCGTATTGGTAGTCAGCCACGACCGTCACTTCCTCGACGCGGTGAGTACACAGACCGTGGATATCGACTTCGGTAAGGTAACGGTATTCGCCGGTAACTACTCTTTCTGGTATCAGAGTTCTCAGTTGGCCCTGCGTCAGGCACAGAACCAGCGACAGAAAGCAGAGGAGAAACGTAAGGAGTTGGAGGAGTTCATCCGTCGTTTCTCTGCCAATGTGGCAAAGAGTAAGCAGACGACATCCCGTAAGAAGATGTTGGAGAAGCTGAATGTGGAGGAGATCCGTCCTTCCAGCAGGAAATATCCTGGCATCCTCTTTAATATGGAGCGTGAGCCGGGTAACCAGATCTTAGAGGTGGAAGGCCTGAAGGCGGTGGATGCCGACGGCACTGTATTATTTGATAATGTGAACTTCAACATAGAGAAAGGACAGAAGACGGTATTCCTGAGTCACAACCCCAAGGCAATGACAGCCCTCTTCGAGATTATCAACGGCAACCGTGAGGCAGACGCCGGTACTTACAAGTGGGGCATCACCATTACCACAGCCTATCTCCCACTCGACAACACCGAGTTCTTCAAGAGTGATCTGAACCTGGTTGACTGGCTCTCTCAATACGGCACTGGCAACGAGGTGATGATGAAGGGCTACTTAGGTCGTATGCTGTTCAAGCAAGAAGAGGTGGAGAAGAAAGTAAACGTACTCTCCGGAGGTGAGAAGATGCGTTGTATGATTGCGCGTATGCAGTTGAAGAACGCCAACTGTCTGATCCTCGACACACCTACCAACCACCTCGACTTGGAGAGCATCCAGGCATTCAACAACACCCTGGTGGGATTCAAGGGCAATGTGCTCTTTGCCAGTCATGACCATGAGTTTATCAACACCGTGGCAGACCGTATCATCGAGTTGACCCCCAAGGGAACGATCGACAAACTGATGACTTACGACGATTATATCTACGACGAGAGCATCAAGGCTCAAAAAGAAAAGATGTATCAATAATATTGGCATGGTTTTTGCATTGCTGAGAGAAAAAGAATTAAAACGATGGAAAAAGATATGAAAAACGATGAACTGCTCAACAATGAAGAGCAGAATGAGAACATAGATAACAACGTGAATGAAGAGGCTGCTGAGAAAGAAGCCGCAGAAAACGTGAACGCTGACAAAGAAGCAGAAGAACCGGCTGACAAGGAGTCAGACGAGCAGTCGACAGATGACAAAGCGGCAGATACTGAAGAGGGTGACGATCAGCAACCCCTCGACAAGGCCCTTGAGAAGATCGCCGAACTTCAGGATAAGTATCTCCGTTCGGTAGCCGAGTTCGACAACTACCGTAAGCGCACTTTGAAAGAGAAGACCGAACTGATTCTGAACGGTTCAGAGAAAGCAGTCAGCGCTATCCTGCCTGTTGTGGATGACATTGAGCGTGCCATCGCCAACGGACAGAACACCGATGATCCACAGGTACTCAAAGAAGGTATGCTGCTGATCTATCAGAAGTTTGAAAAGGTATTAGAAAGTCTGGGTGTGAAGAAGATCGACACCACCGATGCGATGTTCGACGTGGATATCCACGAGGCCGTGGCAATGGTTCCCGGCATGGGCGACGATAAGAAAGGTAAGGTGATCGACTGTATCCAGACTGGTTATAAATTAAATGATAAGGTAATCCGTCATGCCAAAGTGGCGGTAGGACAGTAAATAAGGTAACATGGCAAAGAGAGATTATTATGAAGTCTTAGGGGTGGATAAAAACGCCTCGGAGGATGATATCAAGAAGGCCTATCGAAAGATAGCCATCAAATATCACCCCGACCGTAACCCTGGTAATAAGGAAGCCGAGGAGAAATTCAAGGAGGCTGCCGAGGCATACGACGTGCTGCACGATCCGCAGAAACGTCAGCAATATGATCAGTTTGGCTTCGACGGTCCTCAGGGTATGGGTGGCTTCGGTGGCTTTAGCAGTGGTGGCTTCTCTATGGACGACATCTTCTCTATGTTCGGTGATGTCTTCGGAGGTCGTGGCGGCTTCAGTGGCTTTGGCGGTTTTGGCGGTGGACAGCGTCAGGCTGCACAACACCGTGGCTCAGACCTCAGACTGAAAGTTCGTCTTAACCTGCAGGAGGTTTCTGCGGGTGTTACCAAGAAGTTTAAGGTAAAGAAGGATGTTGTCTGTCAACACTGTCAGGGCACAGGCGCCGAGAAAGGCAGTAGCAGTGAGACTTGTGCCACCTGTCATGGTAGTGGTGTAGTAACCCGCACGACACAGAGTCTGTTCGGACTGATGCAGAGTCAGAGTGTCTGTCCTACCTGTGGTGGTGAAGGCAAGGTCATTAAAAATAAGTGTAAGCACTGTGGTGGTACAGGTATCGTCAAAGGCGAGGAAGTGGTAGAGATCAAGATCCCTGCCGGAGTAGCCAAGGGTATGGTCGTGAATGTACCGGGTAAAGGTAATGCCGGTATCCATAATGGTATCTCGGGTAATATCCAGGTACTCATCGACGAGGAAGAGAACGACACCTTCGTTCGTGACGGACAGGATGTGATCTACAACCTGCTGCTCGACTTCCCCACGGCAGCCTTGGGTGGCAACGTGGAGATTCCTACTATCGAGGGAACGAAAGTAAGGATCAAGATCGAACCGGGCACGCAACCAGGAAAGACACTCCGTCTGCGCGGCAAGGGACTACCCGCTGTACAGGGCTATGGCTCAGGCAGAGGAGATATCGTGGTGAACATCAGCGTATATGTGCCGAAGTCACTCAACAGAGAGGAAAAGAATATGTTGGAGAAGTTGAAGGACAGTGACAATTTCAAGGGCGACAGCTCCACGAAACGAACGATCTTCAATAAGTTCAAGAATTATTTCAACTAAATGAATTATCAAGAAACCATAGAATACTTATATCATGCTGCACCTACCTTTCAAAAAGTAGGTGCAGCAGGCTATAAGGAGGGATTGGACAACACCCTTGCCTTGGATGAACATTTCGGTCATCCACACCAGCAGTATAAGACCATTCATGTGGCAGGCACCAACGGCAAAGGATCCTGTTCACACACCATAGCCGCTATCCTGCAGGCTGCAGGTATGAAGGTAGGCCTCTATACCTCACCGCATCTGGTGGATTTCAGAGAACGCATCAAGATCAACGGACAATGTGTCAGCAAAGAGTATGTCATCGACTTCGTAGAGCAAGAACGTGCCTTCTTCGAACCGCTGCATCCCAGTTTCTTTGAGATCACCACCGCCATGGCCTTTAAATACTTTGCCGATGAGAAGGTGGATATCGCCGTGATAGAAGTAGGATTAGGCGGAAGACTGGACTGCACGAATATCATCACCCCTATCCTCTCGGTGATAACGAATATCAGCAAGGATCATACACAGTTTCTGGGTAACACACTGCATGAGATAGCCGGTGAGAAAGCCGGTATTATTAAAAGAGGTGTACCCGTGGTTATCGGCGAGACAGTTCCTGAGACGAAAGAGGTATTCCTTGAGAAGGCGTCACAGATGGAAGCCCCTATTCTCTTTGCCGAGAATTTCGACATCTCTAAATACCAAGACTACGACTTCCAGTTGAAAGGCAGCTATCAGGAAAAGAACAGAAGGACGATACTCTGCGCCGCACATCAGTTAGAGTTACCCGAAGAGGCGATCAGGCAAGGTATGCTTGAGGTTTGCCAGACTACCGGACTGATGGGCAGATGGCAACAGTGGCAGTCATCCCCTACCGTTATTTGTGACACAGGACACAATGTGGGCGGATGGGAATATCTGAGTGAACAGATACGCAAGCAACCCTGTCGACAGTGTCGCATTGTTTTCGGCATGGTGGATGACAAGGAGATTGACAAGGTAATGGCGATGTTGCCCAAGGATGCCCTGTACTACTGGACGCAGGCAGAGACCAAGCGTGCCGTGGATGTATCCCAGGTAAAAGCCCTCGGTGACAGTCTTTCTTTGCAGGGTACATCCTATCCTGATGTGCTGACTGCCTATCATGCAGCGTTGAATGAAGCAGCTGCCGATGACTTCATCTTCGTGGGAGGAAGTAGCTATGTCGTAGCCGACCTGTTGGCAGGGTTATAGTATTTTAACATTCCCGCTTGTTTTTTTCTTTTGTTTCATTTGGGTTTCTCATTTATTTTTATTTACTTTGCAAACAAAGGTTTATAATCTTAAAATAATAGCATAATGAGTAATTCAGAGACACAAAATTTATGTGGTCTGAAGAGAGAAGACTTTCAGACCACTATCAACGGTAAGCATACAGACCTCTATCTTCTGAAAAACAGCCAAGGTAACGAAGTGGCTATCACCAACTACGGTGGTGCTATCGTAGCTATCATGGTACCAGACAAAAACGGCAACTATGCCAATGTTATTCAGGGGCACGACAACATTCAGGATGTCATCAACAGTCCGGAACCTTTCCTCTCTACTTTGATTGGCCGTTATGGCAACCGTATCAAAGAAGGAAAATTCACTTTAAACGGCAAGGAGTATCAGTTGGCCATCAACAATGGTCCTAACGCCCTTCATGGCGGTCCGAAGGGATTCCATGCTCAGGTATGGGATGCCGAACAGATGAGTGAGCAGACGGTAACCATGTGTTATGTCTCTCCCTATCTTGAGGAAGGCTATACAGGAGAGTTGAAGACTATCGTGACATTTACCTTCAATAATGAGAACGAGCTGGTCATCAGTTATGTAGCTACTACCAACAAGAAGACTATCGTGAACCTTACACATCACGGATTCTTCTCATTGGCAGGCATCGCTGATCCCACACCTACCATCGATGATCTGATCTGCGAGATCAATGCTGATTATTATCTCCCCATCGATGAGAACTGTATTCCTACCGGAGAGATCCTGAAGGTAGAAGGCACACCATTCGACTTCCGTAAAGAGAAGCCCATCGGACAGGATATCAATGCCGACAACGAGCAGATTAAGAATGGCGCTGGCTACGACCACTGCTTCGTATTGAATAAGAAAGAAACTGGTGACCTGAGTTTTGCCGCACGTATCATTGAGCCAAACAGCGGACGATGGATGGAGGTATACACCACTGAGCCAGGCGTACAGGTATATACCGACAACTGGGCTGACGGCTATAAGGGACAGCATGGAGCTACATTCCCACGCAGAAGTGCTATCTGCTTTGAGGCACAGCACTTCCCCGATAGTCCTAACCGCAGCTATTTCCCCTCTGTGATATTAAGACCTGAGAGTAAATACACCCAAAAGACTATCTATAAGTTTGGTGTAATCAAATAAGTTTTACTAACCTCTAAAAGAAATAATTATGGATATAGAACACGTAAGAAGTCGCTTTATCAAGCATTTTGATGGCAAAACAGGTAATATCTATGCTTCTCCGGGCCGTATTAACCTGATTGGTGAGCATACAGACTATAACGGTGGTTTTGTATTCCCAGGAGCTGTTGACTGCGGCATCATGGCAGAAGTGCGCCCCAATGGAACAAACACTGTGATGTGTTATGCCATCGACCTGAAAGACCGTGTTGAGTTTAAGGTTGACGATCCACAAGGTCCCAAGACCAGTTGGGCACGTTATATATATGGTATCATCCAGGAGATGAGAAAACGCGGTGTCGACGTGAAAGGATTCAACACAGCTTTCTCTGGTGATGTGCCCCTTGGTGCAGGTATGTCTTCATCTGCAGCCTTGGAGAGTTGCTTCGCCTTTGCTTTGAACGACTTATTCGGTGACAATAAAGTATCTAAATGGGATATGGTATTAGCCGGTCAGGCCACAGAGCATAACTACTGTGGTGTGAAGTGCGGTATCATGGATCAGTTTGCCAGCGTCTTCGGACAGGCCGGTAAGTTGATGCGCCTGGATTGCCGTAGCCGTGAATTTGAGTATTATCCATTCAACCCCGAAGGATACAAACTGGTATTGCTGAACTCTTGTGTTAAGCATGAGTTGGCCGGTTCTCCCTACAACGACCGTAGAAACAGTTGTGAGAATGTAGTTAAGCATATCGCCGCTAAGCATCCGGATACAGTGAAGGAAACATTACGCGACTGTACATGGGAAGAATTAGAGGAAGTTCGCAGCGAGATCAGCGAGGAAGACTACAAGCGCGCTAAGTTTGTACTCGGTGAAAAAGACCGTGTATTGGCAGTTTGCGACGCATTGGTAGCCGGCGATTACGAGACGGTAGGAAAGAAGATGTATGAGACTCACGAAGGTTTAAGTAAAGATTACGAGGTTTCATGCGAAGAGCTTGATTTCCTGAATGATATCGCTAAAGAGAATGGTGTCACCGGTAGTCGAATTATGGGTGGCGGATTCGGTGGATGTACCATCAACCTTGTTAAGGATGAGTTGTATGACACCTTCATCGCTGATGCTAAGGCTAAATATGCCGCTAAGTACGGTAAGGAGCCAAAGGTTATCGATGTGGTAATTGGCGACGGCTCACGCAAGATTTGCTAATGATATTCGTGATCTCCTGATATAAACATCTCGTGATCACAACTCATAAATAACAATAAAAAAGGATATCTGCGGATATCCTTTTTTATTGTTTTAAAGACTACTGATATTTAAAAAGTGTAAATGATACACTTAACTTGTTATTATTTTATAAAATTAATTATAGAATCATACAAGGTAATAAAATAAGTGGTAAATTTGAGGTAAAATATTATCACTACAATCATGAAAAAATTATCAGTTTTATTTGCAGGACTCGGAATGGCAGCCATTCTGTGTTCCTCTTGTTCAAATGGTCCTAAACTCACTTTGTCAGGACTTGACCCAGCAGCTTTCGATACCGTGATTAATGAAAAGCCCGTTCAGTTGTATACACTGAAGAACGCCAATGGTATGGAAGTGTGTATCACTAACTTTGGTGGTCGTGTCGTATCTTTGATGGTACCCGACAAGAACGGTAATCCACAGGATGTTGTGCTTGGTTTCGACAATATCCGTCAGTATGCCGACACAGTAAATACCCCGAGCGATTTCGGAGCAGCCATCGGTCGTTATGCCAACAGAATCAAGAATGGACAGATTACTATCGACGGACAGACAATCCAATTACCGAAGAACAACTTCGGACACTGCCTGCACGGTGGTCCTTCAGGATGGCAATATCAGGTATATGAGGCTAACCAGCCAGCAGAGAACATGCTTCAGTTGACCATGAAGAGTCCAGATGGTGACAACAACTTCCCAGGAAATGTCACAGCTATTGTCACCTATACCGTTACCAACGATAATGGACTGGATATCGCTTACACAGCAACTACCGACAAGAAGACGGTGATCAACATGACCAACCACTCTTACTTCAACCTTAACGGTGATCCTAACGTGAATATTGAGAACCACCTGCTGCAGGTAAATGCCTATATCTACACCCCATCTGACGAGACCTATATGACAACAGGTGACACTGTATGGGTAAAGGGCACTCCGATGGACTTCCTCGAACTGAAAGAGATCGGTAAGGAAGTAAATAATGTTGACTATAAGCCTATTAAGAATGCTAATGGCTTCGACCACAACTGGTGTCTGGCTTCTTATGCTAACGGCAAGGGTAATGATAAGCTCGTGTCTTGCACCCTCTACTCTCCTATTACAGGTATTAAGATGGATGTATATACCAATGAGCCGGGCGTACAGGTATATACCGGTAACTTCCTGGATGGTTCTGCCACAGGTAAGAAGGGCATCGCTTATCAGAAGAGAGCAGGTATCTGCTTAGAGACACAGAAATATCCTGATTCACCCAACAAGAAGGGATGGCCATCTGCATATCTGGCACCGGGCGAGAAATACTACTCTCACTGTCTCTATAAGTTCAGTGTAGCCAAATAATCGAAACAAATCAAATTATTAATCATAAAAACATTTTTAAAGTAATATGGCATTATTAGACTGGATCGTCATCGGCGTCTTCGTATGTGCGCTCGTTGGCATCGTTCTCTGGGTGGTATCCCAGAAAAACAATGACTCAGCCGATTATTTCCTTGGCGGTCGTGACGCAACATGGATAGCAATCGGTGCATCTCTCTTCGCATCTAACATCGGATCTGAGCACCTTATCGGTTTGGCAGGAACAGGTGCTGCCAGTGGTATGGCAATGGCACATTGGGAGATGCAGGGATGGATGATCCTTCTCCTGGGTTGGGTTTTTGTTCCTTTCTACACCCGTAGTATGGTATATACCATGCCGGAATTTCTGGAAAGACGTTACAACTCACAGAGTCGTACCATCCTCTCCACCATCTCACTGATTAGTTATGTACTCACCAAGGTTGCCGTGACGGTATACGCCGGTGGTCTCGTTTTCCAGCAGGTATTCGGTATTAAAGAACTCTGGGGTATAGATTTCTTCTGGATCGCAGCTATCGGACTGGTGATCATCACCGCTATCTACACCATCTTCGGTGGTATGAAGAGTGTGCTCTACACCTCTGTGCTGCAGACTCCTATTCTGTTGCTGGGTTCATTGATCATCCTCGTTCTTGGACTCAAAGAGCTGGGTGGTTGGGATCAGATGTTACAGTTGTGCGATGTGAAGCCTAACTATGAGGGTGCTCAGGGTACTATGATCCACCTGATGCGTTCTAACAGCGACCCACAGTATCCATGGTTGGGTGCGTTGCTGGGATCTGCCATCATCGGTTTCTGGTATTGGTGTACCGACCAGTATATCGTTCAGCGTGTACTCTCAGGTAAGAATGAGCGTGAGGCTCGTCGTGGTACGATCTTCGGTGCTTACCTGAAACTGTTGCCCGTATTCCTCTTCCTGATTCCTGGTATGATTGCCTTCGCTATCCACCAGAAATATATCGGTGCAGGCGGTGAGGGATTCCTCCCACTCCTTGCCAACGGTAACCCCAATGCCGACGCAGCCTTCCCCACCCTCGTGGCTAAGTTGTTGCCTGCCGGTGTGAAAGGTCTGGTTGTTTGCGGTATCCTTGCAGCATTGATGAGTTCATTGGCATCTCTGTTCAACTCATCAGCTATGCTCTTCACCATCGACTTCTACAAGCGTCTGCGCCCGCAGACTTCTGAGAAGGCACTGGTACGTATCGGTCAGGCTGCCACAGTTATCATCGTGATCTTAGGTATCCTCTGGATTCCTATCATGCGTAGTGTCGGTGACGTGCTCTACACCTATCTCCAGGACGTACAGAGTGTGCTTGCTCCTGGTATTGCAGCCACCTTCTTGCTGGGTATCTGCTGGAAGCGCGCCTCTGCCAAGGGTGGTCAGTGGGGTTTGCTCTCCGGTCTGATCATCGGTCTTACCCGTCTGGGTGCAAAGGTGTACTATAGCAACACCCCTGATGCTGCACAGACTTGGTTCAAGAGCGTATTCTATGATTTCAACTGGTTGTTCTTCTGCGGATGTATGCTCGTGGTATGTCTCCTCGTGGTAGTCATCGTCAGTCTTTGCACTGAGGCACCCGACAAGAAGAAGATCGAGGGTCTGGTATTCGGTACGGCAACACCTGAGCAGAAAGCTGCTTCTCGTGCTTCTTGGAACGGATGGGATGTCTTCCATTCTGTTATCATCCTCGGTTTCACCGTCGCATTCTATATTTATTTCTGGTAAAACATGACAACCTATTATTCTGGAAATACCAAGGCGTACGTTGCAGTTGACTGTATCATCTTCGGTTTTGACGATAACAAACTGAAGTTGATGTTGGGCAAGCGTCAGATGGATCCAGGAAGAGGTGAATGGTCTCTATACGGTGGCTTTGTCGGCACAGATGAGAGTGTCGACGAAGCCGCTCATCGTGTATTATACGAGTTGACAGGTCTCAAGAATCTGTATATGCGTCAGGTGGAGACCTTCGGGGCAGTAGATCGTGACCCGGGCGAAAGAGTGGTGTCTATCGCCTACTGTGCACTCATCAAGATCAGTGACTATGACCACCGACTGTATGAGGAGCATGGAGCAAAATGGGTAGATCTCGATCAACTGCCACCACTCTACTCCGACCACCGGGAGATGGTTCAGAAAGCTATCACCCTTTTGCGCAAGAGTATTAATAGCGAGCCTATTACCAACAGTCTGCTACCGGATTATTTCACTTTGACACAACTGCAACATGTCTATGAGGCGATACTCGGCGAGAATATCGACAAACGTAATTTCCGCAAACGCATCATGAGTATCGACCTGGTGGAAAAGACAGAAATGATTGATAAAACAACATCTAAACGTGGTGCAGCCCTATATCGTTTTCGCGACAAGAGATCTGAGCAGCATCATATATAATAAGGTATACGTATGTTAGAAGAACTGAAAGAAAAAGTATTTAAGGCAAACCTCGACTTAGTGAAGCACAACCTGGTGATCTTCACATGGGGTAACGTGTCAGCAATAGACAGAGAGAAAGGTCTGATGGTCATCAAACCATCAGGAGTAAGCTACGACACCATGAAGGCATCCGACATGGTAGTGGTAGACCTCGAGACCGGTAAGGTGGTTGAAGGTGATCTGAACCCTTCATCCGATACAGCTACCCATCTGGTGCTCTATCGCGCTTTCCCCGAGATCGGTGGTATTGTCCACACCCATTCCACCTATGCCACAGCATGGGCACAGGCAGGCAAGGATATTCCTAATATAGGAACCACTCACGCCGATTATTTCCACGATGAGATACCATGCACGGATGATATGACAGCCGACCAGATGGATGCCTACGAGTATAATACGGGTGTGGTAATCGTAGACCGTATCAAGAAAGGGAATATCAACCCTGTTCACACACCAGGTGTACTGGTAAAGAACCATGGCCCCTTCTCTTTTGGTAAGGATGCCGACAACGCTGTATATAACGCCGTGGTGATGGAGCAGTGCGCCAAGATGGCGTTCGTCTCTTTCTGTGTCAACCCCGACACCACCATGAACCCCTTACTCATCGAGAAGCACTTCAGTCGTAAGCACGGTCCTAATGCTTATTATGGACAGAAGAAGAAATAATTGAGAATTAAAAATTAAAAATTGATCATTAATAGTTAACGTTATCGTTAGCGTTATCGTTAAAAATAAAGATTATGACAGCATTTGATAATTTAGAGATTTGGTGGGTAACTGGTGCTCAGTTGCTCTATGGAGGTGACGCCGTTGTTCAGGTAGATGGTCACTCAAAAGAAATGGTAGATGGTCTTAACAACAGTGGTAACATCCCTGTAAAGATTGTATATAAAGGCACGGCAAACTCTTCTAAAGAGGTAGAGGCCGTGATGAAAGCCGCTAACAACGAAGAGAAGTGTATTGGTATCATCACATGGATGCACACCTTCTCACCCGCTAAGATGTGGATCAAAGGTTTGCAAGACCTGCAGAAGCCATTGCTTCACCTGCATACACAATACAATGCCGAGATCCCTTGGGAGACCATGGATATGGACTTCATGAACCTCAACCAGAGTGCTCATGGTGATATCGAGTTTGGCCATATCTGTACTCGTATGCGTGTTCCTCGCAAGGTTGTTTGTGGCTACTGGAAGAATGAGGATGTACACAAGAAGATCGCCGTATGGGCTCGCGTAGCTGCCGGTGTGGCTGATGCCCGCAACGTACGTTGTCTGATGTTCGGTATGAACATGAACAATGTGGCTGTTACCGATGGCGACCGTGTAGAGTTCGAGCAGCGCCTGGGTTACCATGTTGACTACTACCCCGTTAGTTCGCTGATGGAATACTTCAAGAAGGTTACCGATGAGGAAGTAGAAGTCCTGGTAGATGAGTATAAGAAAGCATACACCATCAAGATCGACGAGAGTGGTGAGGAGGTATATTGGAAGAAAGTGAGAAGTGCAGCCAAGGCTGAGATCGCTCTCCGCAGAGTGCTCAAGGATGAGGGTGCTACCGCTTTCACCACCAACTTCGACGACCTGGGTGATGCAGACATCAATGATCCTAACTTCGTAGGATTCGACCAGATTCCTGGTTTGGCTTCACAGCGATTGATGGCTGAGGGTATCGGCTTCGGTGCTGAGGGCGACTGGAAGACAGCATGCCTCTATCGCACCTTGTGGGTGATCCAGCAGGGTATGCCTACCGGTTGTTCTTTCCTCGAGGACTATACCCTCAACTTCGCCGGCGACCGCAGCTCTTGCCTGCAGAGTCATATGCTCGAGGTTTGTCCGCTCATCGCTGTCGACAAGCCAAAGCTCGAGGTTCACTTCCTCGGTATCGGTATTCGCAAGGAGCAGACAGCCCGTTTGGTATTCACCTCAAAGGTAGGACGTGGTATCAAGGCCACCGTGGTTGACCTGGGTAACCGTTTCCGTCTGATCTCACAAGAGGTAGAGTGCATCGAGCCAAAGCCCATGCCAAACCTGCCTGTTGCCTCTGCCCTGTGGGTACCACAGCCCACCTTCGAGATTGGCGCAGGCGCATGGATCCTCGCTGGTGGTACTCACCACAGCGCCTTCTCATATGATATCACTGAGGAGTACTGGGAAGACTTCGCTGAGATGCTCGATCTGGAGTATGTACGTATCAACAAGGATACCAAGACCAGTGAGTTCAAACAGCAACTCCGCACCAACGAGGTTTACTACATGTTGAACAAAGCATTGAGGTAAATAGCTATGAATGCTAAAGAAATCATCCAATCAGGTAAAGCCATTCTCGGTATCGAGTTTGGCTCTACCCGTATTAAGGCCGTGCTGATCGACCCAGAATACAAGGTCATCGCACAGGGCAGTCACAACTGGGAAAACCAGTTGGTAGATGGACTGTGGACCTACAGCATTGAGGCTATCTGGTTCGGTCTGCAAGACTGTTACGCAAACCTCCGTAAAGAGGTACTTGAGAAATACGACACAGAGATAGAGATTCTCGCATCCATCGGTATCAGTGCGATGATGCACGGATATATGGCATTCAACGATAAAGACGAGATCCTCGTGCCCTTCCGCACCTGGCGAAACACCAATACCGGCAAGGCAGCCAAGGAACTATCTGATCTCTTTGTTTACAATATCCCACTGCGCTGGAGCATCTCGCATCTGTATGAGGCAATACTCGACAATGAGGAGCATGTCAAGGATATCAAGTTCCAGACCACACTGGCTGGATATATCCACTGGCAGTTAACCGGAAAGAAGGTATTGGGCATCGGCGATGCCTCAGGAATGATCCCCGTGGATCCTAATACCAAGACCTATAATGCCGATATGGTAGAGAAGTTCAACAAACTGATCGAGCCGAGAGGTTTCGGTTGGACCCTGTTGGATATCTTCCCCAAGGTGCTCGTAGCTGGTGAGGATGCCGGATACCTCACACCCGAGGGTGCTCACAAACTGGATATCTCCGGACATCTCAAGGCAGGCATCCCTCTCTGCCCTCCGGAAGGAGACGCAGGCACCGGTATGGTAGCTACCAACGCCGTGAAACAGCGCACCGGTAATGTATCTGCAGGTACCTCTTCGTTCTCTATGATCGTGCTCGAGAAAGATCTCTCCAAGCCTTATGAGCCTATCGATATCGTTACCACGCCCGACGGCAGTCTGGTAGCCATGGTACACTGCAATAACTGTACCTCTGATATCAATGCATGGGTGAACCTCTTCAAGGAGTATCAGGAGATGATGGGCATGCCCGTGGATATGAACGAGATCTACACCCGTCTGTTTAATAAAGCCCTTGAGGGTGATGCCGACTGCGGTGGATTGATGGCGTTCAACTACGTATCGGGAGAGCCGATTACCGGACTGTCTGACGGTCGCCCACTCTTCGTGCGTTCCGCCAATGACAAGTTCTCTTTGGCCAACTTCATGCGCACCCATCTGTATGGCGCTATCGGCGTGCTGAAGATCGGTAATGATATCCTGCTCAAAGAGGAGCATGTCAAGGTGGATCGTATCACCGGACATGGCGGATACTTCAAGACAAAGGGTGTCGGACAACGGATGCTGGCAGCAGCTTTGAGTTCTCCTATCTCTGTTATGGAGACCGCAGGAGAAGGTGGTGCTTGGGGTATCGCCCTGTTGGCTGCTTTCCTGGTGAACAATAATGGTAAGCTTTCACTTGCTGATTACCTCGAGGAGAATGTCTTCGCTGGCGATGCTGGCGTGGAGATCGCTCCCACAGATGAGGATGTGGCTGGCTTCAACCGTTATATCGAGCGTTATAAGAAAGCACTGGCTATCGAGAAGACAGCCGTGGAATGTAAATAATAAAAGACACAGAGATAAAGAGTCACAGAGATAATACTTCTGTCACTCTGTGTCTCTGTGTTGAAATATCATAAGACATGAAAAAAATACTATTTATATCTGTTCTTTCCCTGAGTATCTTAGGCGCTAATGCCCAGGATGCTACCGTGAGCATTCAGGCTAACCAAGGAGAGAACAAGATTCATAAAGAGATCTACGGACAGTTTGCTGAACACCTCGGTTCCTGTATTTACGGCGGTCTGTGGGTTGGTGAGAACTCTCCCATCCCTAACACCAACGGATATCGCACCGATGTATTTAATGCACTCAAGGCACTGCAGATACCTGTGCTCCGCTGGCCGGGCGGCTGCTTTGCCGATGAATATCATTGGATGGATGGTATCGGTCCGCGTAACCAGCGCCCCAGCATGAAGAACAACAACTGGGGTGGAACGATAGAAGATAACTCCTTCGGTACACACGAGTTCCTGAACCTCTGCGAGATGCTGGGCTGCGAGCCGTATATCAGTGGTAATGTAGGTTCTGGTACTGTTGAGGAACTGGCTAAGTGGGTGGAGTACATGACATCAGAGGATGGTACACCGATGGCCAAGCTACGCCAGCAGAACGGTCGTCAGAAACCCTGGAAGGTGAAGTTCCTTGGTGTTGGTAATGAGAGCTGGGGCTGCGGTGGAAACATGCGCCCAGAGTACTATAGCGACCTCTTCCGCCGTTACTCCACTTATTGTCGTAACTACGACGGTAACCAACTGTATAAGATTGCCAGTGGTGCCAGCGATTACGACTACAACTGGACGAAGGTTCTCATGGAAACAGCCAAGAATCAGATGAACGGTCTGTCTCTCCACTACTACACCGTCACTGGATGGAGTGGCAGCAAGGGATCATCACTGAAGTTTGATAACGAGAACTACTATTGGACATTAGGTAAATGTCTGGAGATAGAAGATGTGATTAAGAGACACTGCACCATCATGGATGAGAAAGACCCCAAGAAACGTGTCGGTCTGCTGGTCGATGAGTGGGGTACCTGGTGGGATGAGGAGCCCGGCACAATCCGCGGTCACCTCTATCAGCAGAACTCCATGCGCGACGCCATGGTGGCAGCCTTGTCACTCAACGTATTCCATCGCCATACCGACCGTATCCGCATGGCTAATATCGCCCAGGTGGTCAACGTGCTGCAGAGCATGATCCTCACCGATCAGAAAGGCACCGGACACATGGTGCTCACCCCTACCTACCACGTCTTCGAGATGTACAAGGGTTTCCAGGAGGCTATGTATCTGCCCACCACTGTGAAGTGTGACAACCTCACCGTACGCCATGATCCCGACAAGGAGATCAAGAAGGGCGATGCCACTACCTACCGTACAGTGCCCGCCATCAGCGCTACCAGCGCTTTGAAGGCCGACGGATCACTCATCATCTCACTTACCAACGTGAGTGTTGACAAAAAGAAAGAGGTAGCCGTGGAAATCAACAAACTGCTCAACGAGAAAGGTAAGGAGAAGAATCTGAAGGATGTCAGCGCACGTATCCTCACATGCAAGAACATCACCGACTACAATGATTTCGAGCATACCGATCGTGTGCAGCCCGCTACGTTCAAGGACTTCAAGCTCAAGAAGAACAAGCTCACTGTAAAGCTCCCTGCCAAGAGCATCGTCGTGCTCGAGGTAAAGTAGATCAAAGCATTAAAAAACTGATGATTGCAATTAATAATAAATAGTAAATATGAATAGTAAACAATTAATGAACAAGGCAGCCGACAATATCCGTATTCTCGCTGCATCCATGGTAGAAAAGGCCAAGTCGGGTCACCCCGGCGGAGCCATGGGAGGAGCCGACTTCATCAATGTGCTCTTCAGTGAATTCCTCGTTTACGACCCTGAGAATCCCGCATGGGCCGGTCGTGACCGTTTCTTCCTCGACCCCGGTCATATGTCACCGATGCTCTACAGCGCCCTCTGTCTGCAGGGTAAGTTCACTCTCGACGAGGTAGCTCAGTTCCGCCAGTGGGGCTCTCCCACACCGGGACATCCTGAGCGCAATATCGAGCGTGGCATCGAGAATACCTCTGGTCCACTCGGACAGGGACATACCTTCGCTGCCGGTGCTGCCGTTGCACAGAAATTCCTGCAGGCTCGCTTAGGCACCGCCCCTCTGCAGCATAAGATCTATGCCTATATCTCTGATGGTGGTGTAGAGGAAGAGATCTCACAGGGCACCGGTCGTCTGGCAGGCATCCTGGGTCTCGACAACCTCATTATGTTCTACGACTCCAACGATATCCAGCTCTCTACAGAGTGTAAGGTGGTGATGGCTGAGAATACCGAGGCCAAATACAAGGCATGGGGATGGAACGTGCTGACCATCAACGGTAATGATCCCGACGAGATACGTGCTGCCCTGACAAAGGCACAGCAGCCTAACGGCCACCCCACCCTCATCATCGGTAAGACCGTGATGGGTAAGGGAGCCCTCCGCGCTGATGGAACCAGCTATGAGGCATGTATCAATACCCACGGTGCACCTTTAGGCGGCGATGCTTATGTGAACACCATCAAGAACTTGGGTGGTAACCCCGAGGATCCATTCCATATCTTCCCGGAGGTGGAGGAACTGTATGCCAACCGTCGTGAAGAACTCAAGAAGATCGTTGCCCAGCGCAAGGCTGAAGAGGCTGAGTGGGCTGCCGGACATCCCGAGCAGGCTGCTCTCATGAAGGAATGGTTCAGTGGCAAGGCTCCGAAGGTTGACTGGAGTGCTGTCGTTCAGAAGGAAGGTAGTGCTACCCGTGCCGCTTCAGCTGCATGCTTAGGCGTTCTGGCCGAGCAGGTACCTAACATGATCTGCGCTTCTGCCGACCTTTCTAACTCCGACAAGACTGATGGCTTCCTGAAGAAGACTAAGAGTCTGCAGTGCGGCGACTTCGAGGGTGCATTCTTCCAGGCTGGTGTGGCTGAGCTCACCATGGCTTGTATGTGTATCGGTATGTACCTCCACGGTGGTGTTATCCCCGCTTGTGGCACCTTCTTCGTATTCTCCGACTATATGAAACCCGCCGTACGTATGGCTGCCCTGATGGAAGTTCCTATTAAGTTCATCTGGACACACGATGCCTTCCGTGTGGGTGAGGATGGTCCTACCCACGAGCCCGTAGAGCAGGAAGCACAGATTCGTCTGATGGAGAAACTTAAGAATCACTCTGGCCGCGACTCCGTACGTGTGTTCCGTCCGGCAGATGCCGATGAGACCACCGTATGCTGGGCTATGGCTATGGAGAACGTGGAGACACCTACAGCCCTGATCTTCTCTCGTCAGAATATTGCCAAGTTGCCAGCAGGCAACGACTACGAGCAGGCACGCAAGGGTGCTTATGTAGTGGCTGGCTCAGATGAGGACTATGACATTATCCTGTTGGCCGACGGATCAGAGGTATCTACTCTCGTGGCCGGTGCAGAACTGCTGCGTAAGGATGGTGTGAAGATCCGTATCGTGAGCGTACCTTCAGAAGGACTGTTCCGCAATCAGAGCAAGGAGTACCAGGAGAGTATCCTGCCGAAGGGTGCAAAGATCTTCGGTATGACAGCCGGTCTGCCCGTCACTCTTGAAGGACTGGTTGGCAACAACGGTAAGGTCTTCGGTATGCCGAGCTTCGGTTTCTCTGCTCCTTACAAAGTGCTCGACGAGAAGCTGGGCTACACAGCCGAGAATGTATACAACCAGGTTAAAGCTTTCCTTAACGAGTAATAGCTATGGAAGTAAAGACAGTAGGATTAGCCTCTGACCATGCCGGATATGCCCTCAAGCAGTATGTCATCGAGTATCTCAAGGAGAAAGGATATGCTTATAAGGACTACGGCACCTACAGTGAGGCATCGTGCGACTATCCCGACTTCGGACACGCTTTGGCAGAGGGTATGGAGCGCGGCGAGGTATTCCCCGGCATTGCCATCTGCGGCAGCGGTCAGGGCATCTCGATGACACTCAACAAGCACCCGATGATCCGTGCCGGCGTGGCCTGGTGTGAGGAGATCGCACACCTGATCCGCCAGCATAACGATGCCAACGTGCTCGTGATGCCCGGACGCTTCATCGATGAAGCCACCGCCAAGAAGATCATGGACGAGTTCTTTACCGTACCTTTTGAAGGTGGTCGCCATCAGCGTCGTATTGACAAGATTCCTTTGAAGTAGAATAAAAATTACTAATAAAAAGCAGCGATATCCCCTTGAGGTATCGCTGTTTTTTTGTTTGATAATAAAGAAACTAACCAACACAAGATCCAAACATAATGATAGTCCCTTATAACAATAATAAAAACTCAAGTGCGCCAGTATGGCGCAATACTGTGTCCATGCTTGGCACTATAGTGCGCCGGTATAGCGCAGTACTGTGTCCATGCTTGGCACTCAAGTGCGCCAGTATAGCGCAATGCAGTTACTATCATTAAAACAACATAAAAATATAGCCCGACCATTCAGTCGGGCTATATATATAATAAGGTGTAAATCCTTTCTTAGAAGAAGAGGTAACGGTTATCCTTCACGTTAGCCTTAGCAAAGAGCTCCTGCATGAAGTTACCGGCATACTGCATAGCCTTCTGCTTGAGAGACATCTCGTAAACACCCTCTTTGTACTCCTGAGTACGGGTGTTCTTACTCTTCACCTGGAAGAGGTATACACCGGCATTACCCTTGACAGGAGCAGCAGAGAACTTACCCTGTGCAGTAGCTGCTACAGCACCACTAAGTGCGGGCTCGCTGGCACCAGTCTCAGAGATGAATACCGGAGCACTGAAGGTGATCTGGTTAACATCTCTAACCTTACCGCCCTTCTTCTGAGCCTCAGCAACGCTCTTCACACCCTTGATCTTCTCCATAATCTGAGCGGCCTTCTTATCCTTGAGCACCTCGCTCTTGAGATACTGAGCTACCTGGGCATTGCTCTTGCTGATATAACCCTTCGGAGTGATCTCGGTGAGCGCAAGTACGAGCATATGATCGTTGTTACCACACTCATAGAGAGGAGAAACAGCATTCTTCTTAGCATCGAACAACCACTTCATAGCCTCACGGGTAGAACGGATACCGGCAATATTATGCTCAGCGTTGCTCACACCCTGACGCTCCTGTACCTTATAACCATACTTAGCGGCATTCTTCTCCATAGCCTCGATGGTCTGGTTCTCACTGACAAACTGAGAGAACTTATTGAAGGCTGCTGAGTAAGTATCCTTAGAGAAATCAATGCTCTTCTTGATCACAGCTGCTGTGTACTTATCAGTGAAGCCCTTGCGGTCGAGCACCTGGATGATCATGTTGCTGGTAGTCATCTCAAGGTTAGTGGTAGCATTGAGCGCAGCACTGTTCAGCACACGGATATACTCACGGGTATCCTTGTCCATAGAAGGAGCACTCTGATACTGAGCACTTGTCAACCAGTTCTTCTCACCAGTCTGACCATATTTCTTTGCCAGAGCCTCGAAGTCGGCACCACCCTGCAGAGCAGTGTAGATACTGTCGGCTACACGACGAGCCTCGAGTACATCGTCACCACCCACCTGGATAGCGCGGAACTGGATAGAGTCAGCCAGTGACTGCTTAGCGATGAGCTTGATCACATTGATGGTATTGTCTTCTTTGTTCTCCACCGGTGCACTGACTGTGCCTACAGCCATGCTGTCGAGCTTAGCGGCGATGTCTGATGGGAACGCAGCCTTGGTCTGTGGGATACCCAGATAAGGAACGAAAGACATGCTCTTGCGGATTACCTCGCTGGGATCAGCTGCAGTAGCAAGCTGTGAAGAGAAGTCGGCAATGCTTTTGTTCAGGGCTACGCGGTCTTCTGCAGAGGCAACTACCTGTACGTCGACATACTTGATGTCACGTGTCTCGGTGAGCTGCTTGAACTGCTGCTTGAGCTCATCATACTTAGCGCTGATATCAGCGTCGGTTACCTGTACCTTGTTGTCGTTGATGTCGGCATAAGGGAAGGATACCAACTGGATATTGCTCTCGATATTGTCGTTCTCGTAAGCCTTCTTTGCTGATACAGGGTTAGAGAGCAGACAGCTGGCAAGAAGATTCTGATACTTCTGTGCGAGGGTCTGCTGACGAATGTTCTTCTCAATGAATGTCCAGAAGTTGTGCAGGCTCTCATACTGCTCTGCCAACTGTGGGTTGGTGCTCTTCACGTTCTTATACTCTGCCAAGAACTTCTTGAGCATATTCACATCGAAACGACCGGTCTGCTGATTCACAAACGGTGTCTGTGTAAGCATCGGGTTAGTACCTGCCTTCAGGATATTCTGCATCTCCTCGTCGGTAACGGTAAGACCCAACTTAGATGCCTCGTTCTCAATGATGCTTGTCTGTACAAACTGGTTCCATACCATGTCCTTCACCTGGTTGAGCTCCTCGTCGGTGAGGTTGTCACGACCCTGAGTCATCTTGATGACATCCTGATACTCATCAAGGAGTTTCTGGAACTCTTGTACATCGATTTTCTTACCTAACACTTCGCCGACTTGCTGGCGCTCCTGATTCTTTGTAGACTCACAAGAACGGAAGAGCTCCTCGGCAATAAATGCAAACAAGGCCAATCCGATCACGATAACGAGGACCGGCCCCCAGCTTCTGATTTTTCCTATTGCTGCCATTTTTAATTTATTGTTTTTAGATATTTATTATTTCATTCTTTATCAACGCAATGCTTCATTTCCGCCGAAGGCGGCAATTCAGCTTGCAAAATTACAAAAAAGATACTAATTAACGGCAAAAAAAACGTAAAAAGTTTCGTTACTCCGTGACATATAGGCGTACTAACTCTATTTTTGTCATTGTATTCTTGACAATACGGAACTCATAGCGCCCAATCTTCACCACTTCATTGAGTTTGGGGAAACTCTGATACTCATGAAGGATCAGTCCACCCACCGTCATATACTCATCACTCTCGGGCAGTTGCAAGTCGAACATCTCATTCACCTTGTCGATCTCCAGTCGGGCAGACAAGACATATTCTGTATCGGAGATTTTCTTTGCCACATAATTGGTATTGTCGTGTTCATCCTCGATATCACCAAAAATCTCCTCCACCATATCCTCCAGAGAGACGATACCGCTGGTGCCTCCAAACTCATCCACCACCACAGCCAGTGACTTCTTTTGCTGCAAGAGGGTTTGCATGAGTTTACGGGCCATCATGGTCTCAGGCACGTAGGGCATGGTCTGTATATGTTCTTTCCATTGTTGTCGGTTGCGGAACATCTCACTGGAATGGATATAACCGATGATATGGTCGATATCCTCGTGGTAGACGATGATCTTAGAATGACCGCTCTCCACGAAACGGGCCATCAGCTCTTCCACGCCACAGGTATCTTCCACGGCACAGATCTCTGTACGCGGAATCATACAGTCGCGTACCTTCGTTTCGGAGAAGTCGAGCGCATTCTGGAAAATCTTCACCTCATCCTCTATCTCCTCATCATTCTTGGCATTCTCGATGGATGACTGTACGAGGTAGTCGAGATCCACCTTTGAGAACTCTTCATCCTCATCGTCCTTCTCTACCTTTACCCCCACCAAACGCAAAATTCCACGGGAAAGCATTGTGGCAAAGCGGGAGATTGGCCAAAGGATAATATAGCAGAGGAAAGCGGGAAAGGCAAAGATGGTAAGCAGACGATTGGGATTGCTCTTAAAGAGTACCTTGGGCAGGAACTCACCGGTAAACAATACGATCAGTGTGGAAAGGATAGTGTCTGCCGGAACGGTGAATGCCGGGTCCATCCCCTTGAAGATCGTGTTGTCAAAGAGTTTGGCAATCAGGATACCATAGACCACCAATGCTATATTATTACCCACCAGCATCGTGCTGACGAAGTTGTTGGGATGGTGAAAAAACACTTCGAGGGGTTTGCGGGCCAGTCCGACCTTCTCCTTATCCATCTCTGCCTTCATGCGGTTGCTCGACACGAAGGCTATCTCCATTCCTGAGAAGAATGCAGAGAAGATCATCGTGATGATGATACCTATTATTAAAGGTATGTCTACTTCGTCCATGATCTCAATGGTTTATATATTTGTTTTGGGCTTCGAGGTGGTGGGCTGGCGTTTCATTGACTTCACACTGTCAGGAGCCGTGAGGATACTGTCACCGGCATTACTGCCGAAACCATCCTTACCTCTTACGAACGAGCCCTTGGAATTGCTTACGGTGTACTTGGTCATACGCTCATCACTACGGAAATAGGTGCCCTGCATCTCTCGCTCAGGTGTTATCACACGTGAGAACTTATAACTATACATCTCGTGTTTCACCTGATCCCAGAAGAGTTCCTCACTGTTGAATCGTAAGCCGTCGACAGTACGTACCCTGACACGACCATAGAGATGCCATAATTTCTGTTGGTCATAATAATAGGCGGTGTCGGCTTGTATATAGGCCTCTACATGGAACTTCTCATCAAACTGCTCCAGGAACAGTCCTTTCTCGAAGCTCCAACGGGAGGGATTCTTCACTTGGTTCACCTCCCAGCACTCTGTCACGATACGGTACTTGAGCATACCGGAGTCGGATATCAGGGTGTTGACACCCCATGATGTCATCACCGCCACGGAGTCGCGCTCATGGATGGCAGGGGCAATATGCTCCTTCTCTTCTGAGCATGCACCCAGAAGAATGAAGAATAAGAGGAGATAAAACAGTTGATTTGGTCTCATGAACAAGGTGTTTACTCTACCTTCCACTTAGCGAACCAACGCTCGTTGAATGTCATTCCGATATTGATACGGAAAGTATTCTCGGTGATCATGCCGGCTCCCGAGGTATGTACCCACTGGCCGGAGATGTTCAGCAGAGAACGGTTATTGTAGCCGTTCATGATTGGAATACCGAAACCGATACTGGCAGAGATCTCCTTGGGTCCGTCTTTGCCGTTGATCGTCATATAGGGAGTGGCATACGACACACCAGCACGGTAACGGATACGACTGAGCAACTTACGATACATGGCACCCTTGCAGTATTCGCCACCCAAAGTGAACTTATGACGGTCTTTGAAATAATTGTCGTTGACAACATAGGCTGGTTTGTCATTAACCACTGTGTAATCGGGGAATCCCACACTACCCCACTGCTGCAGACTGTAGTCGACACCCAACTTCAACTGGTTATTGTGATTCCACATCACACCGGCAGCAATCATATTAGGCAACTTCACGCCGTCTTTTGCCACATAGGTAGTGGTATCGGTAACGGAAGTGGTAGAGTTGTAGCTCACCACCTGACACTTAGGATCTGCCTTCAGTGAATGACCGGGTGAGAAAGTGGCACCAATGGTTACCTGATTCTTTTTCCCGAGTGGCAGGGTATACTGGATACCGGCATCTACCTTGTAGTTATTCACCGAAAGGGTGTAATACTTATACAAGGTGTTTACATACGAGTCGCTATACGTGTTTGAGATCGACTTAGAGTAGTTACCCCAAAGATAAGAAACGTTAGCACCAATAGAGATATTCTTCAACGGCTCCCAGCCGGCACCCAGGTAAACCTGGTGCAGACCACCGCTACCAGTATAGGTATTGGTATAGTATACCGTATTGGTAGGATCGATATAATCACTGTTTGAATAAGAGTAGCCTACATTGGTGAAAGGCAGGATACCGAAGCTCACACCAACATGCTTGAATACCCGGAAACCGGCTACGGCATACTCGAAATCGGCATTCTTGGCATTCTTACGAACACCGTTCTCACTGAAGTTGGTAATCTGTCCACTCAATCCCATATCAAAGATAAACGTCAGAGAATCGATAGACGAATAACTGGCGGGATTGATAAAGTTCACCTGATTACCCTCGCGGAAACCCATGCCGAGGCCATTCATACCACGGTTGAAGCCGCTGGACTGCTCGCTGAGAATTCCTAATCCATATTGTGAATAGGGTGAATTAGTACCACTCTGCGCATGGGCGGCCAAGACAGTTGCCATCATAAAGATGGGGAGAAATATTTTTTTCATTATCACAAAAATTCTTTTTATCTTTGTCTTATCAGACAATAACAGGTTGCAAAAGTATTGAAAAAAACTGAAACAACCATAAGTGTATATCATTTTAAATCAATATTTGGATTTTTTTAAACTATAAAGGGCGGATTATTTGCAGATTTCTGTACCTTTGCAACAATGAAAAGGAAAAAGACAGATAGGTATAGGCTGCTTATTGCCCTCATCATGGCAATAGTGCCACTCTCGACATACGCTCAGCAGGCGACTGAACAATCATCGGTCGACCAGCCAGTAAACAACCAGTCGGCCAACCCAATGGACTCCGTGACGATCAGTCTGCTGACCTGTTCGCCACACCAGACGGTATATAGCCTTTATGGACATACCGCCATCAGGGTAAATGACCGACGGACAGGACGTGACATCGCCATCAACTACGGGATGTTCTCCTTCTCTAAGCCACACTTCGTTCTGCGGTTTGTCTTTGGACTGACCGATTACGAGATGGGTATAGAGGACTTTCAGGAATTCTGCAATATCTATGCTTACTACGGCAGTAGTGTGACGGAGCAAATGCTCGACCTGCTGCCCGAGGAGAAGATGCGCATCCTGCAGGCCTTGGAAGAGAACTACCAACCGGAGAACAGAGTGTATCGCTATAACTATTTCTATGACAACTGCACCACACGGGCAAGAGACATGATCACAGACCATCTAAACGGGAAGGTACGCTATCGTGAGGAAGAGCAGTACCCCTCGTTCAGAGAACTCATTCACGAGTGGAATGAGGAGCATCCTTGGGCACGTTTCGGCAATGACATGCTCTTAGGAATCCAGGCTGACCAACCGACAAATATCTCTGAGCAGCAGTTCATCCCTGCTAACACGATGCGTGACTTCGACAATGCCTATATTCTCTCTGAGGATGGTGAGAAACGACCGTTGGTAGGTTGCAAGATGGTGGTAGTACCCGCCAGAGAGCAGGTCGTAGAGAAAGAGTTCCCCCTGAGGCCTCGCACCTGTGCAATCATCCTGTTGGCAGTGACTATCCTTGTGTGTATCATAGAGCGCATCAGCAAAAAAATCTTCTGGAGTTACGACCTCTTATTGATGTTAGCCAGTGGACTGGCAGGATGCGTGCTCTTCGTCATGATCTTCTCGCAGCATCCCACTGTGAAGATCAATCTGCAGTTGCTCTTGCTCAATCCCCTACCCCTCTTCTTTATCTGGAGAATGGTTAGACACACCCGCAAACACATGCCCGACCAACAATATCTCGGATGGATCATCCTAATTATCTTAGCAATGATGGCGAGCCTCTTGCAACATTTTGCAGAAGGCATGCTCCTTGTGGCATTATCTTTGTTAGTAAGAAATATATGGAGGTATACAAATAACCAATATGACAAAAAGAAATATCATCAGTAAGAGACACGTAACGACAGTTACCCTACTGGCCATCATGATCACGGCACAGGCACAACTTGCCCAACAGCCGAAGATGATCGTGAATATCACGGTGGACCAGTTGACAACAGAGGGACTGCAGAATAGTATGTCGCAACTGTCGGAGAGAGGACTGAAAAGACTCCTCCGTGAAGGAACGGTATACCAGAACGTGAACTATCCCTTTACCCCCATTGACAAAGCATCGGCAATAACGGCCTTTCTGACAGGCACCACACCCTATTACAACGGCATTATCGGCAACACGTGGTATAACAGAAAAACCGGGAAACTGCAGAGTTGTGTAGACGATCCCAGCGTGCAGGGTATCTACACCACCGACAAAGTATCCGCACACCATATCCTCACATCCACCATCGGAGATGAGATGAAGATAGCCTCCAAGGGACAGAGTATCGTCTTTGGAATATCCGATGACAAGATGGCTGCCGTCCTAACTGCAGGACATGCAGGCAACGGAGCCATTTGGAAAGATCATTACAATGGCGGATGGTGTAGTTCTTCCTACTATTTCAAGACGGCTCCCAGTTGGTTGACACAATACAACAACAGCAGGGTGACAGACAAAAAGAAACAAACGGTCATTACCACCTCTGCAGAGACCACTAATATGGCTCTGCTATGTGTGAACAATGAACAAATGGGGAAAGACGCCATCACCGACCTGCTCCATGTCACCTATGACGTGACAGTACCTACTGTTGTAGAAAACAAGAAAAAAAAGCATGCCACAGAGTCGACATGGGAGAGCAGACAACTGCAGAGATATCAGGAGATCGACCATGAGGTTGGTCGACTGGTAGACAGTATAGAATATAAGATAGGTAAACAAAATGTAATATTTTTTATAACAAGCACAGGACATGCCGACGAACCTGCGAATGACTATCAGCAATATCGGATACCAACAGGTACCTTCTATATCAATCGCACGGCGAATCTGCTGAACATGTTCTTAGGAGCCATCTACGGTTCAGATAAATACGTAGAAGGCTGCAGTAGAAACCAGATTTACCTAAACCTTCAACTATTAGAACAAAAGAGACTGAATATCACCGAGATGCTCAACCGTTCTCAATCTTTCCTTCTGCAGTGTGAAGGAATTAGGAACGTGTATACCAGTGAACGATTACTCACGACTGCTCAGGGAAACGAGCAGATCATACGCAATGGATTCAGTCCGGAGACGAGCGGACAGCTACTGGTAGAGATAGCTCCGGGATGGAATCTCAGCAATGAGAACACCAACGAGAATTATCAAATAAATTCAAGGGCGACATCCTTCCCCGTCATCATCTATGGGACAGGCATCAAGAAGGAGACGATCAACACCCCAGTAACGATTGACCGTCTGGCACCTACCATCGCCAAGAGCATCCACATCAGGGCTCCCAATGCCTGCTCAGCATTGCCATTGTTTTAAACATTCATGTTTTTTCCTTTGGCATTTCACTAAAGTTATCGATAAATTCTTCACACTCGAGAAAAGAATTGCTTCTTATATTCTCATTTGCGCAGAATTTTAAATAAATTCTTCACACTCGAGAAAAGAATTGCTTCTTTTCTTCTCGTTTACTCAGAATTTTAGTAACTTTGGATAAGTTACTCCGTCTCGGCAATAAAAATAAATGCAATTTATTTTGTATTGCACTCGACTTTTAGTAACTTTGCATCCGTTTTTACACATTATAAATAATAAAATAAAGAAAATAATAAAATTACTATCAAAATATGGGTCTTAATAGTATACTAAAATCACTGTTTGGTGACAAGTCAACACGTGATATGAAGCTCATCCAACCACTGGTAGAGAAAATCAAGAAAGCATATCCTGAGATAGAAGCACTCGACAATGATCAGCTACGTGCCAAGACAAAAGAGATTCAGGCATACGTACAGGATTCCGCAAAAGAAGAAAAAGAGAAAATAGAAATACTCAAGGCAAAGATTGAGGACACTCCTATAGAAGAGCGTGAGGCTATCTTCAACGAGATAGACAAGTTGGACAAAGAGGTGTTGGAGATCTATGAGAATGCCCTCAATGAGGTGATGCCCGTGGCTTTCTCTATCGTGAAAGAGACAGCACGCCGTTTGGCAGAGAACGAGGAGGTCGTGGTTACAGCTACTGATTTCGACCGTGAGTTGGCTGCCACTCATGATTTCCTGCGCATAGAAGGTGACAAGGCCTACTACCAGAATCACTGGATGGCTGGTGGTAACGACCTGAAGTGGGAGATGATCCACTACGACGTACAGTTGTTTGGTGGTGTTGTTCTCCATCAGGGAAAGATTGCCGAGATGGCCACCGGTGAAGGAAAGACACTTGTTGCTACCCTGCCGGTATTCCTGAATGCGCTTACCGGTAACGGTGTGCATGTTGTTACCGTCAACGATTATCTGGCAAAGCGTGACTCTGAGTGGATGGGCCCACTCTATATGTTCAACGGACTGAGTGTCGACTGTATTGACAAGCACCGTCCTAATTCTCCTGAGAGAAGAAAAGCCTATCAGGCAGATATCACCTTCGGAACAAACAACGAGTTTGGTTTCGACTATCTGCGTGACAACATGGCTATCTCACCGGAAGACCTGGTGCAGCGCCGTCATAACTACGCTATCGTCGATGAGGTTGACTCCGTGTTGATCGATGATGCCCGTACACCGTTGATCATCTCTGGTCCGGTACCCAATGGTGAAGACCAGATGTTTGAGGAATACCAGCCACTGGTAGAGAAGTTGGTAGGTGTGCAGCGTAAGTTGGCTACCGAATACCTGGCAGATGCCAAGACAAAGATTGCCCAGGGTAATCAACTGATGGAGGAAGGTAAGAAGAAGGAAGGTCAGGAGTTGTTGGATCAGGGCTTCCTGAGTCTGTTCCGCTCTCACAAGAGTCTGCCGAAGAATAAGCCTCTGATCAAGTTCCTCTCTGAGGATGGTATCAAGAGCGGTATGCTCCGCACAGAGGAATTCTATATGGAGAACAACAACCGACGGATGCCTGAGGCTGTAGAGCCCCTCTACTTCGTGGTAGACGAGAAGCTGAACAGTGTAGATCTGACCGATAAGGGAACCGACTGGTTGGCTAAGCAGGTTAACGACAAGGAACTCTTCGTCTTGCCGGACATTACCTCACAGATGTCGGAGTTGGAGAATCAGGACCTCACTGAGGAAGAGCGCGTAAACAAGAAAGACGAGTTGCTCTCTCACTACGGTGTGCAGAGTGAGCGTGTACATACCCTGCAGCAGTTGCTGAAGGCATATACCATGTTTAATAAAGACGATGAGTATGTGGTGATCGACGGTGAAGTGAAGATTGTCGACGAGCAGACCGGTCGTATCATGGAAGGTCGTCAGTGGAGCGACGGATTACATCAGGCTGTAGAAGCTAAGGAGCACGTGAAAGTGAAAGACGCCACACAGACATTCGCCACCATCACCCTGCAGAACTACTTCCGTATGTATCACAAACTGGCTGGTATGACAGGTACTGCTACAACAGAGGCTGGTGAGTTCTGGGATATCTATAAGCTCGATGTCGTAGAGATTCCGACCAACCGTCCAGTGATTCGTAATGACCAAGATGACCGTGTATATCGCACAGCCCGCGAAAAGTACAATGCCGTTATCGACGAGATTAACGAACTGCGTAACAATGGTCGTCCTACCCTGGTAGGTACCACATCGGTGGAAATCTCTGAGTTGCTCAGTAGGATGCTGAATCTCCGTCACATACCACATAACGTATTGAATGCGAAGTTACACCAGCGTGAGGCTGATATCGTTGCCCAGGCCGGACAGAGTAATCTCGGTAAGTCATGGGTAGCTACCGACGGACATGGATTCTCTGACAAGCAGACTGCAATCCGTTATCAGGATAACCTGAAGGCAAATGATAAGAAACACCTTATACCTGATGAAGACAGCAGCGTACTGGTAAAAGAAGAAGAGCGTCTGCTGGGTGCCGTTACCATCGCCACCAACATGGCTGGTCGTGGAACGGATATCAAACTGAGTAAGAGCGTGAAAGAAGCTGGTGGTTTGGCTATTATTGGTACAGAGCGCCATGAGAGTCGTCGTGTAGACCGACAGCTGCGTGGACGTTCCGGTCGTCAGGGAGACCCAGGATCATCCGTCTTCTATGTCTCTCTTGAAGACAAGCTGATGCGTCTGTTTGCCAGTGAGCGTATTGCCAAGGTGATGGACCGTATGGGCTTTGCAGAGGGCGAGCGTATCGAGAGTCCGATGATCTCCAAGAGCATTGAGCGTGCCCAGAAGAAGGTTGAGGAGAACAACTTCGGTATCCGTAAGCGTTTGCTGGAGTATGACGACGTGATGAACAAGCAGCGTACGGTGATTTATGAGAAGCGCCGTCATGCCTTGATGGGTGAGCGTATCGGTATGGATATCACCAATATCATTTGGGATCGCATCGTGAACATCATCGAGAAGAATGACTACGAAGGATGTCAGGAGGCCTTTATCAAAATCTTCGCCATGGAGTGTCCCTTTACCCGCAAAGACCTTATCGAGGGTGACAAGGACAAACTGATGGAGGATGCTTTCCAGTTGGCCATGCAGCACTTCAACCGTCGCGCAGACCGTATACAGACAGTCAGTTGGCCGGTGATCAAACAGGTATATGAGAACCAGAGTGCCGTCTATGAACGTATCCTCGTTCCTATCACAGACGGCAAACGTGTTTACAATATCCCCTGTGAACTGAAGGAAGCATACGACACAGAGAGTAAGTCAGTAGTAAAGCAGTTTGAGAAGACCATCCTGCTGCATATCATCGATGACTGTTGGAAAGAGAACCTCCGCGCCCTGGATGAGTTGCGCCATAGTGTGCAGAACGCCAGCTACGAGCAGAAAGACCCGTTGGTGATCTTCAAGTTGGAAAGTGCTACCCTGTTCGACAGTATGGTCGATGAGATGAACAACCGTATCGTGAGCATCCTCATGCGTGCACAGATTCCTGAGATGCAACAGGAGAATGTTCGTGAGGCTGCCCCACAGCAGAGATCACAGAGATATCAGGAGAGTAAGGCAGATATCGATAATGGTGGTGAGCGTCTTACCGATCCTAATCAGGCAGCTGCCGCAGCTACCGACACCAGGGCGCAAGCCGGTCAGATAAACCGCACTCCTATCCGTAAAGAGAAGATGCCGGGACGTAACGATCCATGTCCTTGCGGCAGTGGAAAGAAATTCAAGAATTGTCACGGACGTGGCATTGTATAAATAAATAACGTTGTCGGGGTATCCTTATATATATAATAAGGTGCTCCGACATGTTCTTTTGAAAATAACGATTATGGCAATACAAGTAAACGATCTAAAAAAGACCTTCGGAGAGAAGACGGCTGTTAATATCAGTGATTTTACCATTCATGACGGTGACATCTTAGGACTTGTCGGTAATAACGGTGCAGGAAAGACCACCCTCTTCCGTCTGATCCTCGACCTGATAAAGGCTGATCAGGGACAGGTAACCATCAACGACTGTAACCCAGTGATATCCGAGGAATGGAAAAATTTCACCGGAGCTTACCTGGATGAGGGATTCTTGATTGACTTCCTCACACCCGAGGAATACTTCGAGTTTATCGCAAAGGTAAACAACCTTTCAAAAGAGGTGTTGGAAGAGCGACTGAAGGTCTTTGAGCATTTTATGGGCGGTGAGATCATGGGACAGAAGAAACTCATCCGTAACCTGTCGGCTGGTAATAAACAGAAGGTGGGTATTATCTCCGCGCTGATCAACAAGCCCCAGATCGTGATACTCGATGAGCCGTTCAATTTCTTGGATCCAAGCAGTCAGAATATACTGAAACATCTGATTGAAGATCTTCATAAAGAAACCAATTCGACGATTCTCATTTCCAGTCATAACCTGTCGCATACCATCGATATCAGTACACGTATAGCCTTGATGGAAAATGGTGTTATCATCAAAGATCTCAGTAATGATGAATCAGGAAATACTAAGGTAGAACTGGAGAATTATTTTGATACGGAATCATAGAAAAGTCATCACGTACTATCATCATTTTTAGGTATTTTATCCCCTGAAGTCTTTCTTTAGGGGATTGTTTATCCTGTTACACGAATATTATTCGTATTTTTGTAACAAATTACATAACATGAAACTATCAGAATTAAAGACAGGTGAAAAAGGTATTATCGTGAAGGTCGCCGGCCACGGAGGTTTTCGCAAACGTATTATTGAGATGGGGTTCATCAAGGGAAAGATGGTTGAGGTTCTTCTTAATGCCCCTCTGCAAGACCCTGTCAAATACAGAATATTAGGTTATGAGGTATCTCTCCGCCACAGTGAGGCCGAGCGGATAGAGGTGGTCAGCGAGTCAGAATACCGTCAGGTACGCTCACAAAGACAACAGTCACAAGACATCATGGTGGAAGATGACCTGGAGGTGGAGCCTCGCTCTTTCCACAGGGAAGCCTTAAAGAGACGTCGTATCATCAATATCGCACTGGTTGGAAACCCCAACTGTGGTAAGACATCCCTGTTCAACTTCGCTTCCGGTGCTCATGAACGCGTTGGAAACTACAGTGGTGTTACCGTGGATGCCAAGGAGGGTGTGGCCCATTATAAAGGATATCAGTTGAATCTTGTTGACCTCCCCGGCACTTACTCCCTGAGTGCCTACAGTCCGGAGGAGTTGTATGTACGTAAACAGATCATTGACAAGACACCCGACGTGATCATCAACGTCATCGATACCAGTAATCTGGAGAGAAATCTCTATCTCACCACCCAACTGATCGATATGAACGTGAAGATGGTGGGTGCCCTGAATATGTTTGATGAGACCGAGCAGCGTGGTGATCATATAAAACCGGAGCAGTTGGGTGAACTGTTAGGATTCCCGATGATTCCCACAGTCTTCAAGAGTGGACGTGGTGTTAACGAACTCTTCAATGCCGTCATCCAGGTGTATGAAGGACGATTTACCCATTATCCTGTAAGACATATCCATATCAACCATGGAACAGTCATAGAAGAGGGTATTGCAGAACTGCAGAAATATCTGAAGAAAGATGAGCAGATCAGACAGCGCTTCTCTACCCGATTCCTCGCCATCAAACTATTGGAAGGAGACAAGGACATTGAGGAGATCGTATCTCAGATGGATCATGGGAAGGAGATTCTCAAGACCAGGGATAAAGCGTGCGCCAACGTCAAAGAACTGATGAAGGACGACTGTGAGACTGCTATCATGGATGCGAAATACGGTTTTATACATGGTGCGCTCAAAGAGGTGAAATATCAAGAAGGCAGTAACAGGGATACCTATAAGACCACTCATCTGCTGGATGCCATCATCACCCACAAATGGTTGGGATTCCCACTGTTCTTCCTCTTCCTGTATATCATGTTTGAGGTAACCTTCTCACTCGGACAATATCCCATGGACTGGATTGATGCTGGAGTAGCAGCCCTCTCCGACTGGATGAGCAACATCCTACCGGAAGGACCGGTAAAGGCAATGATCGTAGATGGAGCCATTGCCGGTGTGGGGTCGGTGATTATCTTCCTACCACAGATATTGATCCTCTATACATTCATCTCCTTTATGGAGGATAGTGGCTACATGGCACGTGCAGCCTTCATCATGGATAAACTGATGCATAGGATGGGCGTACATGGTAAGTCATTCATCCCACTGATCATGGGCTTTGGTTGTAATGTGCCGGCCGTAATGGCCACAAGAACGATCGAGAGTCGCCGCAGCAGACTGATCACCATGCTTGTGCTCCCATTGATGAGCTGTTCTGCCCGACTACCTATTTATATTATGATAATAGGAACGTTCTTCACCGTGAAATACCAGTCGGCGATCATGATCTCCCTATATGCCACCGGCATTATCCTGGCGTTTATCATGAGTAGGATCTTCAGCAAATGGCTCATTAAGGGAGAGGATACGCCTTTTGTGATGGAGCTTCCCCCCTATCGATTCCCCACTTTGAAAGCTATCCTACGTCATACATGGGAGAAAGGAAAACAATACCTGAAGAAGATGGGAGGAATCATCTTGGTAGCCAGCATCATCGTATGGGCCTTGGGATACTTCCCGCACAATGAACAGTTGTCTACGCAAGAACAACAAGAGCAAAGTTATATCGGCAGACTGGGTAAGACCATTGAGCCTATTTTCCGTCCACAGGGCTTTGATTGGAAGTTGGATGTGTCACTGATAGCTGGCGTGGGTGCCAAAGAGATCGTGGCTTCCACCATGGGCGTACTCTATGCGGATGACGAACTCGTTGCCGATGATACGATAGAAGATCAGAGTGAGCGATATACCAACCTACGACAAAAGATGGAAGCTAACGGCATCACACCCCTGATTGCCTTTGCCTATCTGTTATTCGTTCTGATATACTTCCCTTGCATTGCTACAATAGCGGCTATCAAGGGTGAGACCGGACAATGGAAATGGGCATTGTTCGCAGCAGGATATACCACGCTGTTAGCATGGGTAGTCTCTGCCCTCTTCTATCAGATAGGAAGTATGTGGTTTTAGACCAGATCGAATATCTCACTGGGTGTCTTACGTTTTAAGACATCCAGTTCAAAATCTTTTCCAGGAATAATACCGTTACTACGTAAGATCATCTCCACGGTCTTACGCGCTAACTCCGGATGGTTATTCTCCTCACTTAAATGACAGAGCCATACATGGCGCAGTAAGGGCGTGGCATTCTCCACGAGTGCGGTAGCACATGCCTTGTTGCTCAGATGACCATAATCGCTCTTTACCCTTTCTTTAAGATATGCCGGGTAAGGACCGTTTTCAAGCATCTCCTCATCATGATTTGCCTCTAATACCAGGTAATTGGCTTTTTGGATATACGACTTCATCTCTTCCGTCACATGTCCCACATCTGTCATCAGACAGAAAGTCACATCATTATATCGGATACAGTAACCTACATTATCACTGCTGTCATGAGGCACATTAAAGCTGGTAACCTCAAAGTCGCCTATCTGCATCGTGGAGCCCTTCTCAAAAACTTTTGTATTGATCGGTTGTATCTTCCTGCGAACACAATAGTTATGATTGATACCCTGGTGTACGCTGTGTGTGGCATATACAGGAAGGAAGTAATCACCACTGATCGTTCCTACCGACTTGATATGGTCAGCATGATCATGAGTAATCAGGATGTGATGAATATCGGTAAGCTTCAGTCCATAGTTCTGGATATATTTCTTTAATGTCCGTATTCCAATTCCTGTGTCTATAAGTAGGCCATCGGTTTCAGTGAATAACATGTAGCAATTACCACTACTTCCACTGCCGAAGGAGATGAATTTTAGCATGTCAGTTATTATTTAAATGCAAAATTAGGAAAAAAAGAGGGGAAAGCCAAAGATTTTATATACCTTTGTATGAATTTAATGAATTAATATGAAAATTAATTATTTGTTAATAGTATTCTGCGCATTGTTTTCCGCTTGCCAGCAAGGAGTGCAAGACAATGAGGTACAGTTGGCTGAGGTGGCTGACAGTTTTTGCGTGAGATACTTCAACTATAACTTTCCGGAGGCCATGAACTATTGTACAGACGACTCCCGTAAGTGGATACAGTTCGCGGCAAGCAACGTCACCGAGAAAGACCTTCAGATACTCTATGAGCAAGAGACACCGGCACAAATTAATGTGACGGATATCGCCTATCGCGAACCAGACACCACTGCATTGGTAACCGTGGTGGTAGAGAACTATTGGGATATGGATGAGATTGAGAGTGAGGATGATATCCACACCCTCGTATATCACCGAGTGGGTGTATTTAAGTTCCCGATGGTCAAGCAACAGGACAGATGGAGGATCAGAATGGAAGGCCTACCGCAAAGTGGAAAGAGTAGTCACGACTGAAATCCGGATACAGTAAAGGATAATGCTCTCTCTTACTCTCGTATGCAGGATTGACGGCCTTCATACCCAAGTCAAAACGCAAGATGAAATAGTCAAAGTTCAACCTTAATCCTACACCATAGGCCACAGCCATCTGTTTGTAGAACTCATTGATCTTAAACTGTCCACCAGGCTGTTCGTCGTATTCACGCAATGTCCATATATTTCCCGCATCCACGAAAATAGCGCCATTGATCTTCCAGAATAAGAAAGTACGGAACTCAGCATTCAGGTCGATTTTCATATCACCCGTCTGGTTGATAAAATCGATCGCGCCATTGGATCCCTTATAGGAACCAGGACCTAATCCTCTCACGCTCCATCCTCTCACGGAGTTGGCTCCACCGGAGAAATAACGTTTCTCAAAAGGCAGCACCTTACTATTGGCATAAGGATAGGCAATGCCGATGTCAGCATGTAATGCCAACTCATTATGCTTATCGAAACGTATCAGATGGGTATAGTCGATATCGCCTTTCACGTATTGTGCATAGGCTATATTAAATAAGGTGTATTGACCATTTTCATTCTTCTTTGATTTGAGGAGATGACTGACACCATTAAGCAGATTACCGGCAGATTCGATATTAGCACGGAAGGCATGATTATTATTGTTATATGCCAATGAGAATCCCAAACGCATGATAAACAGATCCTCATAGTTATATCTCAGGATGGCATTACGACTCGTCACATCATCGAGATACGACTCCTTAAACGTTGATGATATCCATGGCATATAGATATAGTTAAGGTCGAAGATATCCGCACGGTAGGTGAGATGCTTCGTCTGATCGCTCCAACGATATCTCCATGCTGTGGAGAAGACACGCCGATGAAACTCCGGACGGTTTTGAATGTTATAGTTCAAGGACAACTCGGAAACGGCAGAACTCTTCTTACGATAGTCACGGTTGACAAAGGGAACAAGGAAGCGAGGGAAGGTCATCTTCGCCTCCACATTATATTCCTCATAGTCTTGATTGGAATATCCCTCCAATCCTGTGATCGCCTCGAAGGCTCCTCGCAGCTGCAGACTGAAACTCTCCGAGCCACGGAACAGATTCCTGTTCTCATAAGTTAACGAAGCAGCAGCACCCAAGTCACCGGCAGTATTGGTTCCCTCTGGTTGGAAACTGATACTGTTAGGTTTATTCGTGCTTATCTGTATATTACAGTCTAACAAGGAAGTATCGGGAACCTCCGCAAACCGGATATTGGTATAACGCACAGCCGGCAAACGCGCAAAACTGTTGTATGTCTTCTGTAAATAACTGGCATTGTAGGGTTTGCCTTCCTCCAACCAGGTATTATCCTTGAGGATCGACTGACGGATATGCAGTTTGCCGTCATCTCCACTGACATAATTAATGTTTCGTATGTGATACAAGGGATGGTCACCTGGCTGAGCCTCATCGTTGGCTTTATAGGGTAACACGTGCATCGTCAAGTCAACAAGACTGGAGCCCCTGGCGCTGTCAGCCGTAAAACGGATATAGTCTTTATGAAAACGGTAATAACCGTTATCTGTCAACAACTGTGTTATGCGTGAGCGCTCTTGGTCGAGTTCATTAACAGAAAAGCGCCTACCTTCTCTTAATCGTACGTAGAAGTTTGGATCTACCTGTAAGAGGTCTTTTATATGATCATCCGGTATGTCATAGTGTAAATGGTGGATAAAGAACGGTTTGTCAGGATGCAAAAGATAAGTGACCGTCACCTTCTTTTTCTTCACGGCGGTCTTCACCGACACATCGGCGTTCATATAACCCATATTCTGCAGGGCAGTCCTCAGGTCGTCTGCTGTCTGCTGTGCCTGCACACTGTCATACAAAACGGGTTCTTCACCGATATTCTTCAGTGTCCTGTTGATCCAGCGAGTACTGTCATGTGATGACAAAGAGTAGACGGCCAAGGGTATCTTAAAGAGGGAGAACCATTTAGAGTTACCCTGTTGACGGATATAGGCACTCAGTTGGGCCGCATCCACATCTTTGGTATCCGACTCTATCCTCACCTTATGCAAGAGGTATTCCTGATCAGGGACGAACTTCGTCGTAGAACAGGAATAGAGCATTATCGTAAGAATAAATATGCTTACGGAAAACGTGATATATGACTTAATAATCTTCAATTACCTATAATTTGTTGCAAATGTACAAAAAATATTCTTTATTTCGTTTAGTCGAAGAAAAAATGAATGTATTATTCTTAAAATAATGTATCTTTGCAAAATGATTAGTAAGAACCTTACAAAATATATCAAGAGTCTTGAGAATAAGAAGGTACGCAAGACTGAGAAGAGATTCATTGCCGAAGGACCGAAAGTGGTAGTGGATCTGATGGAGCGTTATGAGCCATCCTTATTAGTAGCTGTTGAAGGATGGTTTAAGCAGCATCATCTCACACCCAGGGAACAAGACTGCGTCGTAACGGAAGAAGAACTGAGGAAGGTCAGTCTGCTTCAACACCCACAACAGGTGTTGGCCCTCTTCCCCATTCCTGAAACGATACTCCCTTCTCTCGATGACTCATCGCTGGTTATCGCACTTGATGGTGTGCAAGATCCCGGCAATATGGGAACCATCATCCGTATAGCCGACTGGTTTGGCATCACCAACCTGGTGTGCAGCAGGGAAACCGCTGATATATTCAACCCCAAGTGTGTGCAGGCTACCATGGGTAGTATCGCAAGGGTGAATGTTGTCTATACAGACCTTGAGGAATGGTTGGAAACACTCCCCGCCAACTACCCTATCTACGGCACATTCCTCAATGGGAACAATATCTACAAAGAGACATTATCCAACCATGGCATCATCATCATGGGCAATGAAGGAAACGGCATATCAGATAAGATAGGAAGGCATGTCAACAAACGGTTGCTCATACCTAACTACCCTGAAGGACGCCCCACTGCCGACAGTCTGAATGTAGCGATAGCCACTGCCATTACCTGTGCGGAGTTCCGCCGCAGGTAAGTGTCATACTACCACCGTTGCAGTTCACTGTATATCCGTTGTACAGGGAATCCCATCACATTGAAGTAACTGCCGTTGAGAGCCGTCACTCCAATATAGCCGATCCATTCCTGAATACCGTAAGCGCCAGCCTTGTCATACGGTTGGTATTTAGTGATGTAATGCGTGATCTCATCGGCAGTAAACTCCTTGAATGTCACATCGGTGATCACCGAGAAGACACGCCGCTTTTCACGAGTCATCATACACACACCGGTAATCACCTGATGCGTCTTGCCACTCAACTCCTGCAACATCCTCCGGGCATCAGCCTCATCCTTCGGTTTACCCAATATCTCTGTGCCCAACACCACGATCGTGTCGGCTGTTATCACCATCTCATCTTCCGAAAGCAAGTCTTTGTAGGCGTCGGCCTTCTCACCGGCGATATACGATGCCACCTCCGCTGCCGGCAGATCGGCAGGATAGCTCTCCTTAATATCCGGCAGCACCTTCACCGTAAAATCGATATCCAATCCTTTCAGCAACTCCCTCCTACGCGGACTGTTACTGGCGAGAATGATCTTCATATCTTTCATATCAAGCAAAAATTCTGATTACCAACCAAAAGCGTGAGCATCACTCATCCACTTACCCTGAACGCGCAACACCTGTTCAATGATATCACGCGCACAACCGTATCCTCCGTTCTTATGACTGATATACTTACTCACCGACTTAATCTCCGGACAAGCATCAGCCGGGCAACACGGACAACCGCAGCGCTTCATCACCTCATAATCGGGGATGTCATCGCCTACGTAGATAATCTCCTCATCATGCAGTCCGTATTTCTCTAAGAAGGCATCATAAGTCTGAATCTTCACTGCACAACGCATATAGATATCCTTCACACCCAAACGCTCATATCGCAGACGGACACTCTCAGTGGTGGCACCGGTAAGCAGCACGATCTTCAGTCCTACCTTCTGCGCCAACTGGATGGCATACCCGTCTTTGATATTGATCGTACGCATCGGTTCTCCGTCGGAATAGAGCAAGACCGTTTCCGCACTAAGCACCCCATCAACATCAAAGATGATCGCCTTTATCTTGTTTAAATCATAATTAATCATCACATGATCCTCCTATATATTAATAAGTTCCGATATGGACATTTTCCCATTTCAACTGTTCTTCATCATGCTCCGGCAAACGCTGAAGAGGATGACCGAAAGCAATGATTGACAACACACGCATCTCTTCCGGAATATCAAGGATACCCCTGACGACATCCTCCGCCATCGTGCCGTCAGATAAGCCCCGGTTACGAATCTGTATCCAACAAGCACCCAAGCCCAGTTCTTCCGCCTGATACAACATCGATGTAGCGGCAATACTGCCATCTTCCACCCAACAGTCGTTTTCCAAGGGATTGCCCGTGATGACAATGGCCAGTGGGGCATCCCGCAAGAAAGTGGCTCCATGGTCTTTCGCATCCGACAGTTTCTCTAACGACAATTTATCGTCAACCACCACAAAATGCCATGACTGACGATTCATACTACTGGGCGACATCAATGCGGCGCGCAGTAAGAGTTGTACATCATCACCGCTTATTTCCTCATCGGAGAACTTTCTGTAACTCCTACGCTGCCTTAAAAGATCCTTAAAATGTGTCATTCCTTTCTCTTTTGGGGGCTAAGGTACGAAAAAAGAACGTAAAAGCGAAGTATTTTTCGAAGATTAACGCAGTATTTCGTGTATGTCGACTTTAGTCGGCAGATCTGTCGACTTAAGTCAGCATACAGCAAAAGACCACAAACGGATAGCACAAATATACACTTTTTCATCAGAAGAGATACACTTTATCATGAGGAAATATACACTTTATCATGAATAAAGTTACCTGATCATCAGTTAAAGCACATTGATGAAGTCGTTTTGTGGCAACACAGTGTCATGCGGCAAGTAGACTCCCACATTTTTTATGGATAATATTGTATAAATCCGAAATAATATATATATTTGCAGTATGATTGAGGATATCCGCATCGACATCATCACGCGCAGCGAAGACCTGCCGGAAATGACATGCCGCAGTTTCTTCCATAGCAGGGATCTTTTTGAGATCCTGGAGAAGACGCGTGCGCAACAGCCCTACATGGTGGTGGCCACTCAAGAGGGAAAGGTTATCGCTCATCTCATGGCCATCCTGCGCAGAAGAGGATCGCTCATACCACCTTATCTTTTCTCGCAGGGGCGTATCTATGGTGAGGGAGACTATGAAGAGGGTGTTGACAAAGAACATGTATTCCAGTTGATGCTCAGCGAGTTGACAAAGATGTTTAAACGAAAACTTTGTCTCTATATAGAGTTCAGTGACCTGAGCACAAAGATGTTCGGATATAAGATTTTTCGTCAAGAACGGTACTTCCCTGTTCAGTGGATGGAGGTTCACAACTCCCTCCATTCCATGCCACCTATTGAGCGTCTGAACGACAAGATGAAAGAACGCATCACACATATTCAGCAGCAGGGTGTGATCTTCAAGCAGGTGGAAGACAGAGAAGAACTGAAAGCGTTCTATCGCATGCTACACCGTTTCTTCTCCTTGAAAGTACGCCGTTATCTACCACCCGAACGACTGTTCTTCGAGATGGCAAACAATGAGCACTGTAGACTGTTCGTGACAAGATATAAAGAGAAAGTGATTGGCGGTTGTGCCTGCATCTATTACAACAACAATGCCTATCTCTGGTATTTAGCATCTCGTAAGCGCCGTTACCCGCTGCAGCACCCGGACACGGCAACCATCTGGGGAGCCATACAATATGCCTATGAACAACAATTCCGCCATATCTACTTCATGGATGTCGGTCTGCCTTTCAAGAACAGTCAATATCGCGAATTTATCCTCAACTTCGGAGGTAAGGAGGTGAGCACCTACAGATGGTTTAAATTTACGATCTCCTGTATCAACAGCATCATTGGGTGGTTATACCGTGAATAACCATCATGATGCAATAAACCATCAAAAGATACGTTAGTATTTTGATGACAAAGAGATTTTGTTTAATCATGTACTGTCTGTTGTTTATGCTCATGCAAGGCTACGCACAGACATTCACCCTTCAGGGAAAGGTTACAGACGACCAGAATAATCCTGTTGAACTGGCTACCGTGGCAGTGGTTCAACAGGGTCGTATGACCATGACCAACCTGAAGGGAGAGTTCAGCATACAGTTGCTCTCAGCAGACAGTGTCATTGTACGCTTCTCGATGGTAGGTTACAAGACGAAGACCCGTGTCTTAAGGAATCCCAAAGGTCGACAGACCCTGCTCATACAACTGATGGATGACACCACCATCGATGAGGTAGTGGTAACAGAGCAGGTCAGACAGACAGGAACCACCCAACAACTGAAACCCGAGGACATGAAGCAGACACCCTCTGCCACTGGCAATGCCGTGGAAGAACTGGTGCAGGCACAGGCAGGTGTGAGTACGCATAGTGAGCTATCCTCTCAGTATAACGTACGTGGCGGATCATTCGATGAGAATTTCGTATATATAAATGATGTGGAGATCTATCGTCCGTTCTTAGTAAGGAGCGGACAGCAGGAAGGTTTGTCGATCATCAATCCCGACATGGTAGAGAAGATAGGCTTCTCTTCGGGAGGCTTCGAGGCTAAGTTTGGCGACAAGATGTCTTCCGCTTTGGATATCCATTATAAACGTCCTAAGAAATTCGAGGCAAACATCACAGGTAGTCTGTTGGGAGGAAGTGCCTTCATCGGGTTCTCCAACAAGAAGTTCTCTTGGAGCAACGGCATTCGTTACAAGACCAACCGTTATCTGCTTGGATCATTGGAGACGAAAGGAGAATATGATCCGCATTTCCTTGATTATCAGTCGTATCTCACCTACCAACCCAATAACCGTTGGAACATTGAGCTGTTTGGTGACATCTCTGAGAACCATTACAACTTCCATCCGGTAGACCGAGAGACACACTTCGGTACATTAAAGAATGTCAAAGCTTTCCGTGTGTATTTCGACGGACAGGAGAAAGATATCTTCCGCACCTATTTCGGAACGCTCAATATCACCCGATACCTGCGTGAGGATAAGGGTACATCCCTCTCATTCATCGCTTCAGCTTTCTCCACCAATGAACAAGAGAAATACGATATCCAAGGACAATACTGGCTGACACAGACGGAAACGAGTGAGCAGTTGGGCGTAGGCACCTATATGGAACATGCCCGCAACTACCTGAAAGCACGAGTGGAGAGTTTTAAGTTCATGTCCCGTCATAAAGCCAAGCAACATGAGTTACAGGCAGCAGCCACCTATAAGATCGAACATATCGAGGAGGCATCACGGGAATATGAGATGCGCGACTCCAGTGGATATAGCGTTCCACATACGGGAAAAGACCTATATATGATATACTCCCTGAACGCCCGTAATGAGATGAACGCCAACAGGATAGAAGTATATGCCCAGGACACCTACAAATTTACAGGCAACGATGAGCGCACCTTCTACACACTGAACTACGGTGTACGTTTCAGTCATTGGAACTTCAACAGGGAGAGTATCCTCAGTCCGCGCCTCTCCCTCTCTGTAGTGCCGGCCTTCAATCAGAACATGACGTTCCGGTTGGCAACGGGCTTGTACTATCAGGCACCTTTCTTCAAGGAGTTACGGGATACCACCACGACAAGAGGCATCACCTATGCCACCCTGAACAATAAGATAAAGAGTCAGCGCTCACTGCAATTCATACTGGGTGTCGATCATCGTTTCAGGATGGTCAACCGTATGTTCCGCTTTTCGGCAGAGGCTTATTACAAAGCTCTGAGCAACTTGGTGCCCTACAGTGTCAACAACGTGAAGATCGTCTATGATGCCAGTCAGCAATGCAGCGGTCATGCCATGGGATTGGACCTGAAACTTTATGGGGAGTTCGTTCCCGGAACAGACTCCTGGCTTACCTTCTCCGTCATGAATACCAATATGAATATCAATGGGAAGAAAACGCCGTTGCCCACCGACCAACGGTATGCGGTGAATCTGTTCTTCACCGATTACTTCCCGAAGACAGACAGATGGAAGATGTCACTACGACTGGCATATGCCGACGGACTGCCGTTTGGTGCCCCTCACCGTAGTCTTGACTCCACGCCCTTCCGTGCACCGGCATACAAACGAGTGGATATTGGTATGAGTTTCCGTGCTATCAACAACGAAAAGAAAGAAAAAAAGACAGCCATCCGTAATCTGTGGTTGGGTATTGACGGTCTGAATCTGTTCGGAATCAACAACGTCAACTCTTATTACTGGATCACTGATGTGACCAATCATCAGTACGCAGTACCCAATTATTTAACGGGCAGACAGATAAATGCCAAGTTTATCCTCGAGTTTTGAATATTTTAAGCATAATTTTGTTGTTGTATAAGAAAAAAGCACTATCTTTGCACCGTTTAAAAACTTTATAACAACTATATTATTAACAATTATGAAAATTTCTCATATTGAGCATTTAGGCATCGCAGTTCAAAGCATTGAAGAAGCGCTGCCATACTTCAAAGAAGTATTGGGCCTTGAGTGTTATGCAGTAGAGGTAGTAGAAGACCAGAAAGTAAAGACTGCTTTCTTAAAGTGCGGAGAAGTAAAATTGGAGCTTCTTGAGCCAACATCTCCTGAGAGCACCATTCAGAAATGGCTGGATAAAGGTAACAAGGGTGTACACCATGTTGCTTTCTGTATTGAGGATGGCGTTGCCAATGCTTTGGCAGAGTGCGACGGTAAGGGCATCCGCCTGATTGACAAGGCACCTCGTAAGGGCGCAGAGAATCTGAATATCGCATTCTTGCACCCGAAATCAACCTGTGGCATCCTGACTGAGCTCTGTGAGCACTAATACTACAGGTAGTCAACCTAACTCATGCAATTAAAATATTAAAATAAAACAAATGAGCAAGCAAGTAGAGAAGATCAAAGAGCTGATCGCCAAGCGCGAGCAGGCTCGTTTAGGTGGTGGTGAGAAAGCCATCGAGAAACAGCATGCACGTGGCAAGTATACAGCTCGCGAACGTATAGACATGCTGCTGGATGAAGGCAGTTTCGAAGAGGTAGATATGTTTAAGCTTCACCGTTGTCACAACTTCGGCATGGAGAAGAAGCAGTATCTTGGCGACGGTGTCGTAGCCGGTTCTGGTACTATCGACGGTCGTCTGGTATATGTCTTCGCACAGGACTTTACTGTAAACGGTGGTTCTCTGTCTGAGACAATGGCTGAGAAGATCTGTAAGGTCATGGACCTCGGTATGAAGATGGGTGCACCTGTGATCGGTATCAACGACTCTGGTGGTGCTCGTATTCAGGAGGCTGTTAACGCTTTGGCAGGATACGCAGAGATTTTCGAGCGTAACATCCTTGCTTCTGGTGTTATCCCACAGATCTCCGGAATCTTCGGTCCTTGTGCCGGTGGTGCTGTTTATTCTCCAGCTCTTACCGACTTCACCCTGATGATGGAGAACACTTCATATATGTTCCTGACTGGTCCGAAGGTTGTAAAGACCGTTACCGGAGAGGATGTGAACCAGGAGCAGCTCGGTGGTGCTTCCGTACACGCTTCTAAGAGTGGTGTTACCCACTTCACTGCTAAGACTGAGGAAGAGGCTATCGAGATGATCAAGACTTTGATCAGCTATATCCCACAGAACAATATGGAGGAGACTCCGCGCAAGGAGTGTACCGACCCGATCGACCGTATGGAAGACTCTCTGAACGAGATCCTGCCAGACGACCCGAACAAGGCTTACGATATGTACAAGGTGATCAGCGCCATTACCGATAATGGTGAGTTCTTCGAGGTACAGCCTAAGTTTGCTAAGAACATCATCGTTGGTTTCGCACGTTTCAACGGACAGAGTGTCGGTATCGTTGCTAACCAGCCAGCTGCCTATGCAGGTGTTCTCGATGTAAACGCCAGCCGTAAGGGTGCACGTTTCGTTCGTTTCTGCGATGCTTTCAATATTCCTATCGTTACATTGGTTGACGTTCCCGGATTCTTGCCTGGAACAGGTCAGGAGTACAACGCTGTCATCCTGCACGGAGCACAGTTGCTGTATGCATTCGGTGAGGCTACCGTTCCAAAGGTAACCGTTACCCTGCGTAAGAGCTACGGTGGATCTCACATCGTGATGGGTTGCAAGCAGTTGCGTACTGACATCAACTATGCATGGCCAAACGCTGAGATCGCTGTGATGGGTGCTTCTGGTGCTGTTGCCGTACTTTACGCAAAGCAGGCAAAAGATGCAGAAGATCCAAAGGCATATCTGGCAGAGAAGGAAGAAGAGTATATCGAGCTCTTCCAGAATCCTTACCAGGCTGCTAAGTATGGTTATATCGATGATGTCATCGAGCCACGTAATACTCGTTTCCGTATCTGTCGCGCACTGGCTCAGCTCGCTACCAAGCGTGAGAGTCTGCCCGCTAAGAAGCACGGTAATATTCCAATGTAATCAACAAAGGGATTGGGGTAACGGATGAACAATACCTATCCGTGCCCCTTCAACCATTATCAATTAAATATGGGAAAAGCAAACAACGAAGTGTATGCTGCTATTGCCTTGGCTATGCACGAGTTTCAGGGAAATAACGTACACGACAAAGAGACTGGCATCATCACAATCAAGCCACATCACTCTGATTGGTCTTCACGTATGTTGACGATGACTGCCCATCCTTAATAATAAAATAAAGTATGAAAGAATACAAGTATAAGATCAACGGAACAGAATATACTGTTCAGATTGGAGACATCGTAGAGAACATCGCAAATGTCACCGTCAACGGCGAGGACTTCCAGGTAGAGATGGAGAACCAGCCAGAACCAGAGAAGAAGAAGGTTGTGGCTAATCCTGCAGCTGCACAGCAGCAAGAAGCATCTGATGCTCCTGCAGCAGGTCCTGTCAACACAGAGAACGCCCTGAAGGCTCCACTGCCAGGTGTTGTCGTAGAGGTTAAGGTTGCCGTAGGCGATACTGTTAATGCAGGTGACACCGTAGTCGTTTTGGAAGCTATGAAGATGGCCAACAACCTCGACGCAGAGAAGAGCGGTAAGGTTACAGCAGTCTTGGTAAAGGCTGGTGACAGTGTGATGGAAGATACTCCACTCGTTGTCATTGAGTAAATCTTTAAAAATCTTAATATAATGATGGGCTTATCCACAAGATGTGATAAGTCCATCATTATTTTACATTAATTTTTGCGAATAATCGCCAAACAATCTCTAAATTAAACAAAAACAATTCCTTTTATAAATATTTTTTTGTATCTTTGCAGTCTAATTGAATATGTCATGACAGCGAAAAAAGTACTTTTTATCAATCAGGAAATAACACCATACGTACCAGAGAGTGAACTGTCGCTTCTCGGAAAGCAATTACCCTATGCCATCCAAGAGGAAGGTTATGAGATACGTACCTTCATGCCTAAATGGGGAAATATCAATGAGAGAAGGGGTCAATTGCATGAGGTACAACGTTTGTCGAGAATGATGCTTATCATAGATGAGACCGACCACCCACTGATTATCAAGGTTGCCTCTATTCCACAGACACGTATCCAGGTGTATTTCATTGACAATGATGACTACTTCAGTAAGCGACAGATGGAAGCCGATGAGTCGGGAGAAGAATATCCTGACAACGGAGAGCGCGCCGTCTTCTTTGCACGTGGTGTATTAGAGACTGTCAAAAAACTTCGTTGGATACCAGACATTATCCACTGTCAGGGATGGATGAGTGCCATCATTCCACTATACATCAAGACAGCCTATCATGACGAACCGTCATTCGCCAATACCAAGGTGGTAACATCCCTCTTCAGTAAGGAGCTCAAAAATGACCTTGGAGAGAACCTCAAAAGAACGATCAGTTATAAGTCCGCTCAACCAGAACTGCTTGGCAAGTATAAAGAAGCATTCAACTTTATGGAACTCGGCAAGATGGCCATCGACTATTCTGACGCTATCGTAGAGGCAGGCAAAGAGGTGAACCCTATCCTACTCAAATACGCGCAGGAAACAGGGAAGCCCATCATGAACTACCCTGGAGAGGAGAATATCGGGCAACAATACCATCAGTTCTATCAACAGATTTGTGGTTCAGAGGAATAAGACAACAGAAACAAACTTGTCTGTGGCGTAACAACCACAGACATCTTTATTCATTAAGATAAATACTTCAATGAAAACAAGATCACTTGCAGCGTTGCTGCTGCTCATAACAATTCTCACGGCTTGTGATGACACAACAGAATCAATAGGTGCTTCGCTGACAGACAATATGGATCATCTGCAGATCACTACAGATACCTTTTCGATAACGACACGGTCGATTATCGCAGATTCCGTTTTGTCAAGAAATACCACAGGCTACCTCGGTAAGATTAAGGATCCTGAGACAGGAGCATATATCACAGGCGACTTTATGATGCAGTTCAATACCCTCGAGGATTATTTCTTCCCTACGAAAGACAGTATTGAGAGCAAGGATGAACTGGGTAACGTATACGTTGACTCTTGTGAGATACGCCTGTATTACGATGATTTCTACGGTGACTCCCTCGCCGCGATGAAACTGTCTGTCTACGAACTGGCCAAGCCTTATGAAGAAGGACAGAACTACTACTCCAACTATGATCCGTTCGAACAAGGATATATCCGTGAAGACGGTATCGTAAAGAGTAAGATGTATGCCCTCACGAATATGGGTATAAGCGACAGTCTGCGTAAGTCATCATCCTACTCACCGAATATCCGTATACCACTCAATGATCCTTATACCGACAAGGATGGTAAGACCTATAAGAATTACGGAACATATATCCTGCAGAAATACTACGAGAATCCCGAAATAACCAAGAACTCGTATAATTTCATTCATCAGATCTGTCCGGGATTCTATGTCAAGATCCAGGAAGGACTCGGTTCGATGGCTACCATATACAATAGTCAGTTGAACCTTTACTTCCGTTACCGTTCTAAGTACACAAGAGATAACACAACAAAAGACACTACCTACGTGGGTACTACCACCTTTGCAGGAACAGAAGAGGTGCTTCAGCACACACATATCACCAACGACAAGCAGACCATCTCTACACTGGCTGCAGACAACAGTTGTACCTACCTGAAGACACCTGCCGGAATCTTCACAGAGATGACCCTGCCCGTGGATGAGATTGTGTATAATCATGAGAATGACACGCTGAATACAGCAAAGATCACCCTCTCACGTATTAATAACAATACACACGGTGATTATACCCTGAGTACGCCCTCTACCCTACTGATCGTAGAAAAAGACAGTATGTACACCTTCTTCGAGAGTAATAAGATAGCAGACAACAAGTTAACCTATCTGTCTACTTTCGCCAACAACGGATATACATTCAATAACATCTCCGCATTAATACGTCATATGGCGGAGGCTAAGGAAAAGGGATTACAGAGTAATCCGAACTGGCTGGCCTTACACCCCGACTGGAATAAGGTTGTGTTAGTGCCCGTAAGTACTGAATATGTCACCGTAGGACAAAACCAGGTATTGGCGAAAGTCTCTCACGACATGTCAATGACAAGTACACGGTTAGTGGGTGGCAGTGCAAATCCCAACCAACCAATAAGAATAAGCGTTATTTACAGTAAGTTCTCAAATAAATAATGGCAGATAACTATCTTGAATACAGACGAGAGGACTATGAGCGCAAGAAAGCCGAATGGCTGAAGAAAAAGCGCCATCGTCCTCTCGGCGCTTTAGAAAAGCCTGAAGACGAAGCGCTGTGAGGGTTTAGAGTGTAGAGTGTAAAGTGTAAAGTGTAAAGTGTAGAGTGTAGAGTGTAGAGTGTAGAGAATACTTTAGGAATAATAAAAAAAGAGGATACGTCATTATGATGTATCCTCTTTTTTGCGGTGCGTACGAGGCTCGAACTCGTGACCTCCTGCGTGACAGGCAGGCATTCTAACCAGACTGAACTAACGCACCAAGGGTGCAAGTGAAATGTGCGGTGCGTACGAGGCTCGAACTCGTGACCTCCTGCGTGACAGGCAGGCATTCTAACCAGACTGAACTAACGCACCAATCTACATTTGTTCATTTGCGGATGCAAAGGTAGGATAATTTTTTGTTATCTCCAAATGTATGACCCACTTTTTTCTTATAAAATTAAAAAAACTGCATAAAGAGCACATCTGAATAAGTTTCTCCAATAAATAACCAGTCTTTTAGCACGGCTGTCTGTTGGAATCCGGCAGAACGAAAGAGTTGTACCGAATATTGGTTATCCGGTGATACATAGGCATACAACTGGTGGATATGGAGAACTTGAAGTGAATAATCCATGAGTTGTCGCAATGCTTGTGTGCCATATCCCTGATTTCGGAAAGGTTCTTTGATGACAATACCTACCTCGGCACGGTTATGTCGAGGATCGTAGGCTATCAGATCGATGATCCCTATTGTCTGTTGCCCTACTTCTATCATCAAGCGTAACTGTTTGTCGGTATAGATATCTCCAGTGGAACGCGTGATATATTCTTGTAAGAGGAAATGTGAATAAGGAACATTCGTAGAACCCACATTCCACAGACTCATATCGTTTTCTATATCATACATCAACTCCAGGTCTTCTGGTTCGATGGCTCTTAGTCTTACACACTTCTTATTAGTCATACTAATATTTCTTTTTCTGTGATGAGTAACTGTTGTTGGGGGTGATAGATACCTAATTCCACATAGTCCATAGGCTGCTCAGCAAAAAGTCTGAGCATGGTGGAATAGCTATAAGCAGCTGTATCATAAACGATGATAGTCGGCTTTTGTATCGTATCATGACCAAGTAACGACAAATGGCCATTGCTCTTATCCTCATCTGTCACCGTATGGATTACATACGACAAGCCCTTCTTTTGCGCCAAACGCTTAAAATCATCAGCATGTTCTTGTAATCCAAAGAAATGGTACAAGGTTTGTTTCTCCTTCTTACCGGCATGCAAGCCCAAAAACTTGAAAAGCCACTGCCTAAATATGGATACCAAAGCAGATAAGGCTTTGATGTAAATAGCTATTTTGATAGGCACGCTCAACAGGAAACTGAGATGCCCGTAATGCTTTCGGAAGAAGATCAGCATGGCCTGATAGAAGACATGCACATACCTGAAACTGGATTTCTCTGTACTCTCACCTTTATAATGAAGGATAGAAGTAGGCACGTACCAGTTGGTATAACCACCCTTCAGCAACCTGTATGACAGGTCGATATCCTCTCCATACATAAAGAAATCTTCGTCGAGAAGTCCCACCTCATCGAGCGCACGTTTACGGAGCATGCAGAAAGCCCCGCTTACAACATCTATCTTACAGGCCTCATCCCATGGCAGATATGCCATATAGTATTTGCCGTAACGCTTGCTGTTGGGAAAACGACGACACAGACCGGTCATTTTATAGAAGGCTGTCATCGGTGTAGGCAATCCTCTCCTACTCTCTGGCGCCTTCCTGCCATCACAATAATGCATACAGACACCTACGGCTCCCGCATCGTCGTGATCCTCCATAAAACGGAGCACATCCACAATGACATCCTCTCCCACCACGGTATCCGGATTGAGCAACAGGATATAATCACCCTTGGCCTGACGTATGGCAACATTATTCCCTTTTGCAAAACCCACATTGTGGTTCATACTGATCAGCCGACAGTTATCAGACAAATACGGTTGAAGGTATTCTACAGAACCATCCTTGGAATGATTGTCAACTACCAATATCTCTGCATCCATACCCTGTAGGGCATGCTTCAGACTGTCAAGACACTGCCCGACATAATATTTTACGTTATAGTTGACGATAACTACCGATAGCATACCTCTTATTTCTGATCCTCCTCAGGTGTTACCTCATCAATACATCTGCCCTCACTTGGATATATGAAGAACACACAGATAAACAGGATGATGGCCAGATATCCGAAGGACACGTTCATAAACAGATAATATAATAAGGTATTAATAATCATAGGAACGGATAAGAGGTCCATTCTTAGCAGTCCCCACTGTTGGAGTGCCTTTTCCTTACGGTCATAGAGATCATTCCTCACACGTTTTATCTTAAACAGATACAAGGCAAGGGGTATGACACCAAGCGTAGCCAACTCCATGATCGTTAGCAAGATAAACTCTCCGGTACTACCTCCCTTGAGGATGCCCGGATCCAGTATTCCACACTCAAACAATATAATAATTGTAACTACTGGCAGGAGTTCCGACCAGAAAACAATCTTCAATATCTTAGATACCTTTTTCATCAATTCTCAATTATTAATTATCAATTACCAAACGGAGTCCTGTTAAGGATAGACCGTCCCAAGGTCACCTCATCGGTGTATTCAAGTTCGTCACCTACGGATATGCCTCTGGCAATCACAGACAGTTTGACATCATAGGGAGCCAACTTACGAGAAATATAAAAGCTCGTCGTATCGCCCTCCATCGTACTGCTCAAAGCAAAGATCACCTCCTGTACACCGCCATTGGATACACGCTCTACAAGAGAGTCGATCTCCAAATCACTGGGGCCAATACCATCCATAGGTGATATGATTCCACCCAAGACATGGTAAAGACCATGATACTGCTGGGTATTCTCAATAGCCATCACATCCTGTATGTTCTCTACCACGCATACCACTGAGGCATCGCGGTGGGGATTGCTACAGATAGGACATACCTCTGTATCACTGATATTATGACATACCTTACAGTATCTCACCTCATGCTTCATGGTGGTAAGGGCCGCTGCCAACTGATCCACTTCACTGTCTTCTTGTCTTAACAGATGAAGAACCAGTCGTAAGGCTGTTTTCCTGCCTATACCCGGCAGTTTGGAAAACTCTTCCACGGCCTTATCAAGCAGCTGTGAGGGATATCGCTGTTGCATATAATTCGTTTTAAATGCAAAGATAGTGAAAACCGAATGCAAAACAAAATAAACACATTTATTTTTTTTGCTGAGGTGCATCCTATTTTATTTAAAGATACTGAAAAAACGGAAGTATAGCGTAATTATTTTGAGATATTTTCATTACTTTTGCATTCAAAATAAAAATCCATGGAAATAAAGAAAGCAGAATTTGTTATCAGCAGTCCTACCGTACAACAATGTCCGAAGGATACAAAACCCGAATATGCCTTCATCGGAAGAAGTAATGTAGGCAAATCGAGCCTTATCAACATGCTCTGTAACCACAAAGGTATGGCCAAGACCTCTGCGACACCAGGCAAGACTCTGCTCATCAACCATTTCATTGTCAACAACGAGTGGTATATCGTTGACCTCCCCGGTTATGGCTATGCCAAACAGAGTAAAAAGGTACGCGCGAAACTGGAACAGATGATCAGCTCGTATATCCTGCAGCGCGAACAACTCATCAATGTCTTTGTGCTTATCGACATCCGTCATGACCCACAGGCTATCGACGTTGAGTTTATTAACTGGCTTGGTCAGAGCAGCATCCCCTTTTCTATTGTCTTCACCAAGGCAGACAAGTTGGGCACTCAACGGTGTGCAGCCAATGCAGCGAATTACATGAAGAAGTTGGAGGAGACCTGGGAAGAACTGCCACCTTATTTTATTACGTCGGCAGAAAAGAAGATCGGTCGTGACGAGGTGCTCGACTATATCGATCAGATCAACAAACAACTTAAGGAAGAATAATTCCCATACGAGGATGGCGACAACGATAGTAGACATACAAGACCTTACCAAATCATTCGGCGCGCATGTGCTGTTTGAGAATATCTCCTTCAGTATACTGGAAGGACAGAAGATTGGAATTGTAGCCCGCAACGGCACAGGTAAGTCTACCCTCTTGTCGGTCATCACCGGGCATGAAGGTCATGACAGTGGGGAGATCATTTTCAAAAAAGACCTGCGTGTAGGATATCTCGAACAGGCTCCGGCATTCGATCCCGAGGAATCTGTGTTAGATGCCTGCTTCAACCACCATGGAGAAGAAGAGAAAATCCTCAAAGCCAAACAGATCCTCACAAAACTGAAGATACGTGACCTACAGCAACCGATGGGACAACTCAGCGGTGGACAACAGAAACGTGTCGCACTGGCAAACGTATTGATACAAGAACCCGACCTGCTTCTTTTGGATGAGCCCACCAACCACCTTGACCTTGAGATGATCGAATGGTTGGAAGACTATCTGAGCCGTGGCAACAAGACCCTCCTGATGGTTACTCACGACCGTTTCTTTCTCGACAGGGTGTGTAACATCATTCTGGAGTTAGACAACCGCACGATATATACCTACCGAGGTAACTACAGCTACTATCTGGAGAAGCATCAAGAGCGCATCGACAATACACGCGCAGAGATTGAACGAGCCAACAACCTGTATCGCAGAGAGTTGGAATGGATGCGCCGGATGCCTCAAGCACGTGGACACAAGGCACGCTATCGCGAGGAGGCATTCTACAAACTGGAAGAGAAAGCGCGCCAGCGGATAGAAGAGCGACAAGTACGGTTGAAGTCAAGGAATGTATATATAGGTTCTAAGATCTTTGAATGCCAGTATGTCTCTAAGTCATTTACCAATACAGACGGAGAAGAACTGTGCATCCTTAAGGATTTCTACTACAACTTCGCCCGGTTTGAAAAGATGGGCATTGTAGGTAATAACGGCACCGGGAAATCAACGTTTATAAAACTGCTGCTTGGCTTGGAGCCGCTCGACAGCGGTAAGTTCGATATCGGCGATACCGTACGCTTCGGCTATTTCTCACAGGAAGGACTGCGTTTCAACGAGGAGCAGAAGGTGATTGATGTCGTGCGCGACATAGCCGAATATATCGATATGGGAGGCGGGAAGCATCTCACCGCATCGCAGTTCCTTCAGCATTTCATGTTCACACCCGAGCAACAGCATAACTACGTGTATAAGCTCAGCGGAGGAGAGAAGAGAAAACTATACCTCTGTACGGTATTGATGAGGAACCCCAACTTCCTGGTATTAGACGAGCCTACCAACGATCTTGATATACAGACGCTGCAGATCCTCGAAGAGTATCTCATTGGTTTCCCCGGATGTGTCATCGTTATCAGCCACGACAGGTATTTCACCGACAAGGTGGTTGACCACCTACTTGTCTTCAAAGGTAATGGTGTCATTAAGGACTTCCCCGGAAACTACACGCTTTACCGGGAATGGCAGAAGTTGGAGAATGCCCATGACAAGGAAAACGACAAACAAAAGAAAGAGGATACCAACAAGGAGCGCAAAGCCGAAAGCCAAAAGAAGGAGGGTCCGCGCAGGATGACCTTCAAAGAGAAAATGGAGTTTGAGCGCCTTGAGAAAGAGATCACCCAACTGGAGGATGAGCAGAAACAGTTGGAGGAGGCACTGTGCAGCGGTCGTCTGTCGGTAGACGACCTGACACAGAAGAGCAAACGCCTGTATGAGATAAAGAATGAGATAGACGAAAAGAGCATGCGCTGGCTGGAGCTAAGTGAGATTGGTAATTGCTAAATTACGTTAATCCCCATGAAAAAACAAGAGCCCTACCCTCTTTTGTGAAAAATTATTTGTATTTTTGCAGCCGATTTAAATATCAAAACCCCATCGTTTCCATTTGGGAACGGATTTTCATCAAATATTTTCACATATTATTATATGTATAATAAAGAAGAATTATTATCAAAGGATATCTCCGCATTGGAGGATATTGCCAAAGAGCTTGGTGTCAAGATTGGTAAGAAGGATGATTTGGAGACTATCGTCTATGAGATATTAGACGAACAGGCTAAAGTAGAAGCCACCAAGAACCCCTTAGGCACTAAGCGCAAGAGAACACGCATTGCAAAGAAAGACAGTGACCGAGTATATAGTGTCAACGGTAAGGAAGGTGAGAACTTCGACGTGAAGAAAACCAAGAGTGCCGCTGAGCCCATCCCTCTTTTCAAAGAGATCAAGGCAGAGGCTGTAAAAGAAGAAGAGACACCTGTTGTTGAAGAAGAACCTGTAAAGACACCGAAACGCAGAGGTAGGAAATCAAAGGCTGAGTTAGCAGCCATGGAAGCAGCTGCAGCAAACGCTCAAGAAGAGATTGCTTCACCTGCAGAGACAGATATTCTGGTAGACGGGCAAGCAGAGAGCACTCCTGTGCAAGAGGAAGAAAAGAAAACCCGTAAGACTCGCGGCACGAAGAAAAAGGAAGAACCGGAAACAGCACCTGCACAAGATATTCCTGAGGAGTTGATAGCAGTACCCGAGGCTGGTTATGTACAGGATAATACTCCTGAATCAGAAGAGGCACCCGATAGCGACATGCTGGCCAGACTGCAGGAGAAAGTACAGGCTCACAATGAGAGCGTGGAGGAAGCGAAAGCAGAGAACGAAGTGGCATCAGATATCTGGGAAGGTGATCCTAATGATGGCACAGACTTCATTCCTGTTGTTGACCTTCCTATTGAGGACCAAGCTATTACCCCGAACTATGATATGTTCGACAATCCCACGACACCGGCAGCCCCTGCAGGTTATCAGAGTCAGGCACACGCACCACAACAGCAATACGACTTTGAGGATATCATCACTGCCAATGGCGTTTTGGAGATTATGCCCGACGGATACGGCTTCCTGCGTTCCAGTGATTTCAACTATCTTTCTTCTCCTGATGATGTCTATGTATCTGTCGCACAGATCAAGCGCTATGGCCTGAAAACCGGTGATGTAGTCAACTGTCATGTACGTCCGCCTCATGAAGGTGAGAAATACTTCCCACTGACAAGCATCGACATGATCGATGGTCGTCAACCGTCAGAGGTACGTGACCGCATACCATTCGAACATCTCACACCGTTGTTCCCTGATGAGAAATACACCTTGTGTGGAGACCGCGCAACCACTAATCTCAGCACCCGCATCGTAGACCTCTTCGCCCCTATCGGTAAAGGTCAGCGTGCACTGATCGTGGCTCAGCCCAAGACTGGTAAGACAATCTTAATGAAGGATATCGCCAATGCTATTGCAGCCAATCATCCCGAGGCATATCTGATGATGTTGCTGATTGACGAGCGTCCGGAGGAGGTTACCGACATGGCACGTACTGTCAATGCAGAGGTGATTGCCTCAACCTTCGACGAACCGGCAGAGCGTCATGTCAAGATTGCAGGTATCGTATTAGAGAAAGCTAAGCGTATGGTAGAGTGCGGACATGATGTAGTGATCTTCCTCGACTCTATTACCCGTCTGGCACGTGCTTACAACACTGTAGCCCCTGCCAGTGGAAAGGTACTCACCGGTGGTGTCGATGCCAATGCCTTACAGAAGCCTAAGCGTTTCTTTGGAGCCGCACGTAATATAGAAGGTGGCGGTTCACTGACGATCATCGCCACAGCCCTGATAGATACCGGTTCAAAGATGGACGAGGTAATCTTCGAGGAGTTCAAGGGAACGGGTAACATGGAGTTGCAGCTCGACCGCAGTCTGAGCAACAAGCGTATCTTCCCGGCAGTTAATCTTGTGGCATCAAGCACCCGTCGTGATGATCTGTTGCAAGACCGCACGACACTCGACCGTATGTGGATCCTGCGTAAGTATATTGCCGACATGAATCCTATCGAGGCGATGAACACCATCCACGACAGCATGCAACGTACGCAAAACAATGAGGAATTCTTACTGTCTATGAACTCATAGACAGTCAAGAAACCCCTTGATTAATACTTTTGTGATAAAATATTTGGTTGGCTACCAAAAAATGTGTACCTTTGCAGTCGGTTTTCAGATACCAATAGGTATGCAATAAGCCTGGTTCCGTAGCTCAGTTGGATTAGAGCAACTGCCTTCTAAGCAGTAGGTCTTGGGTTCGAACCCCAACGGAATCACAACCCTTGGCAGGCAAATAACGCCGTAACAAACAGACATACAACCATTTAAGAGAAAAATAAGCAGACCTCGTTTTGTCGTTTTGTTCCGTTATTGTTCCGTCTCAATGTTAAGGTTATATAAAATTACGCTTTTCTGTCATATCTTTTTATTATGGCAAACAGATGTTAAGATATTTCATATTTCGCATATTATGCATACAGAATGTATTTGTTAGGGTATCGCCAAAGGGAACAGCATCTTTGCTGTTCTTTTTTTTTTGAACAGACAAGGAATCATTGACGAGTTATTGACGAGTATTTGACGAGTTCTTTATATTTTCGTTGGAGTATCCACTTGCCATAACCCAGATTTGATAGGTAGTTTCTTGATGTCGTACCTTGACCTTGTGTTTTGTTTTGATTTTCCATGATTTATCTATAATGAACGTTCTTAGAATGTGCATCTGCTTGTGCGATGATGAATTCAAATAACATATTCATTTCGTCAGGATCGTGAACTTGTCTGTCTTTCCTTTCTATTTTAATGCCATTGATATTTACCTCCATAATCTATCTTCAATTTTCAGTGATCGGTTTATAATACCCTCCTTCCCTTGCAAGTTTCTTCAAGTCCTCCAAAGCCTCGTTAGGTGTGTCTCCAACTCCATAAATACGCTGTGGAAGGGATGGATATTCTTTGTCTATCAGGATGGCACCGTCTTCTTCAAAATTGTCTGTAACAAGTTTAGAGTAGCTATCCAATGGGAAGGCGAGATACTTTCCTCCGGTATATGCGCCACCGAACATGTCAGTAACGATGGTCAATGGGTATATTGTGTCATCATCACAAATGGTTAGCTCCACGGGACATACATCTCCGGGATATACCTCTACGTCAATGTAGTATTTTTCCATGATTTTACTTTTTTCCGAGTATCATTTTTGAGAAAGAGATACAATACGGCCACAATGCCTTTTCCTTTGTCGTTGCCTTATAGCACCAACTTTTTACTTTTATATGTTTTGATGTGTCATATATATCATTTATGAACGAGAAATCAACATAGCCCTCATCGTCTACCTCTATTTTATCTGGGATTTCTATAAAGCCTTCTATGTGTTCTTTCGTCCCATCGTTTTTAAGGATGGCACTGGTTGCACTTACGAACACGGCATTTTTATGTTCACATGTTTCTTCACATATAACATCGAGGATGTGGGAGAAATAGACATTCCACCACCCCATTTCATCGTAAGTGTGTGCGAAATATGGCTCCTTGTCAGGCAAGCTATACCATGTGTTTGGGGAACGACCTATTCCACGATATATAAATTCATCTTCTTCCATAATCTATTGTTTTTTGCAAAGATAAATAAATAATCACAATGTTCCAAATAAACCCCGCCTTATCTTCACGGACACGTCATCAAATAATAATGCCTATCACACCGTTATCAAAATAAAAAAACATGAACATTACAGAGTTATTAGAGAGCATTGCCAAGCAGTTACAGGGCAAGCGTGCATTTATCCAGATTCAAGTGGAGAACGAATACTATACCAAGCGAGTCGGCGACCTAAACGAGTTGGTTGATCATCCAGACTTAATAGTCAAGGAATCAACCGCCAACTTTATCGACTGGATGGAAGACATGTGGCGTGGTAAGGATATGAAATACAGGACACGGCTCAACCATCGGAGTGCAATTCGCTTGTTGAGGAAGTTTAGCGAGGACTTAACCTTCGCAGACTTGACCTACGAAACCATCCTCAGCTTCGACCGATGGCTCACAGATCACAACTACAAAACCAACACCATCGCTAAGGTTATGGGAACATTTAGACAGTATGTCCGAATGGCATTGGATGAGGAACTGATAGTGCGAGATCCATTCCGCAGGTACAAGATGCGTAGCGAGAAAACACACAAGGAACACCTGACAGAACGTGACATCAAGAAGATTGAGAGCAAGGTGGAGGAATTGGAAGGTGCCGAGAAAGACGTTGCCAGGGGATTTCTGTTTTCCTGCTATACGGGGCTAAGGTATTCGGATATATGCCAGTTCTCAAAGAAGGACGTGAAAAAGGTAGGCACTCATAGATGGCTGGAAAAAACAATGCAAAAGACAAGGCAAGTTGTAAGGGTGCCGCTCGACAAGATGTTCGGCGGCAAGGCACTTTCCCTTATTAGTGAAGGAAAGATAAGCATGCCGAGCAATTCCAGGAGTAATATCATCCTAAGTAGGATCATGAAGAAGGTGGGTATAAGGAAGCACATCACCATGCACTGCGGAAGGGTTACGTGCGCCACCCTTTGCCTTAACAGGGGTATGCCAATAACCACGATACAGACGATATTGGGACATCAGGACATCAAGACGACACGTATCTATGCTCATTCCACTGACGGCCTAATACTTAGGGACGTGGCGAGGTGCTGGAAAAGCGCATAAAAAGTTTATTTGTTACTAAGGATAAACTGAATATTCCGCTGCAGACTAAATTTAAAAATAACACACTGATTACTAAGTTTAATGAATTGGGGCGATTTACAGGTCTTATTTATATGGCCGAAAATGCATTTTATAAAACAACAAATCTTCTAGAGATAGAGTTGCCAATATCATTAACAAATCTGAGACCTTCTTCATCAGATCTATGCGCTTGCTTTTACAAATCTGGTATTGTAGAAATAGATCTTAAAAATGTGGTAACTGTAGGAGCTGGCTCATTCAATGCCTGTCCTAATTTACTAAGAATTAAAGCAAAGAAGGTGCAAAACATTAGGAATGAACTGTGTAGAAATGCGCCAAAAATAAGTAGAATCATTTTACCTTCATTACGGGATGATATGACAGGTTATATATCTGCGAATTTAGCTTATGGTGCAAACAGACTATCCCTTGTCGATATCGGACCAAATCTTAAAACAATAGGCACATACATAAGATATAAATCTAATTCTGAATATGGTGGTTCCTGGACAAATACAACAGTTGTTATTCGTTCTAAAAATTTTACCATAAATAAATTGACATTTCAAGGGTGTTACAGAACATATTGTACCGAAGAGATGCTGTCATATTTGACAAATAGTTCGAATAATAGTTATACATATAATGCTACTTATGTTATAGGTGGTGAACAATGGATTGCTCAGTTTGGCTCATCAGACCCTTACGCCAACCTCACACAAGAGGAATATGATTATTATTACAAGGATATGGTGGAGGGAGAATAATCCACTCCACCTTTATTCATGCTCAACGCCATGATATGTGTAGTCAGCCCACTCATCTGAGCTACCGAAAGCGGCAGTCCATTCCGTTCCTCCTATTGCAAATGTCTTATTTACCAAAGAGGTGAACCTCGTCTTGAAATCTTCAAGAATAGCCGCATGGACATAAATACGAGTGACGTTCTGTGGATATGAAATTGTCAAAGATGAATAGTCATCTCCGCGTAGGACAAGTGTATGAGCAGAGTCTTTGCTATAAACACCAGTCAAACTTTTACTGAAGTCTACCAACGTAAGAGGACAATATCTCCAAGCGTTTGCATTTGTTCCTAAATTACTAAACGCAGGGAAATAACCGTTTCTTATTGATGAGTTCCTTGCAAAATAATTGTCGATACGAGTAAGTTTCTTGAACACGATGCTCGTTGGAAGTTTTGGGCAATATGCTAAGGCTTGCAGGCCTATATTCGTTATATTCTCCCAAGGCATCTCGGCAAAATCATAATTGCTGCAACTCTGGAATTCCATGTTTGCTAAACTTGTTGTTGCACCTATGTTTGTAAGTTCTTCAAGTGCACTACAACTTTGGAATGTTCCGCCAGCTGAATTTCCATTTCTGTAACCTATATTGAGATTTGCGCTCCATCTAACCTTTCTTAGTTTTGTGTTATTTCGGAATGTACCATCCATCATTGTTGTGACGGTATCTGGTATATATATTTCCTCTATCTGAGTATAACTGATAGCGCCACTACCGTATGAATATCCATTTCCAAGTGATGTTAAATATGGTGGCAACTTTAACTTCGCTAAGCTGGTACAACTTTTAAATTCGCCACCGTTACTATTAAATGTAAAAACCTTAACATTTGTAAAATACACCAGTTCGTCAAACCATTTAATTAAAGTATTTTGACGGAATTTAGTTTGCAGCGGATTTACAGATCATCGTTATTTTCCGCTGCAGAGTAAATTCAATCAGAACACATTGATAACGCATTTTGATGAGTTTGAATATTTCATTGCGGTTCATAGTATAAATGATTGTTTTAATAGTTGTACCCATCTGGAAACGATCTTAGTTCCTTCAAATCTAACATCAATAGGCTCTAATAGTTTCAAAAATTGTAATGCTTTGACAGCATTAGATGCACCAAATGTAACATCAGGTAATTTCCAGTTTGATAACTGTTATGCTATGACTTATATTGATATTCACAATATGGTTGGTTCTGATGCAAGATTTGATAATTGCAGGTCGCTAACCGAATTGATAATCCCGAAATGTCAAGGTTCTCAATGGAATTACTATGGAGGATTTAGTGGTTGTACGAATCTTGTAACACTTGATATTCGGGGTGTAACACTGCTCGGATATTTAAGGCATTTTTCTAACAGTCCTGCATTAAGGAAAATCATTCTCCCAGACACACCTCCTGGTATTCGTAACCCCAAATCTACAGGACTTAATTCTTCTTGTTTGTTCTATGTAAGGAATGAAGATGTAAGACAAGCATACATAACTGATTCAAACTGGTCTAATTTTGATGCTTCGAGATATATCGTAAGCCCAGAAGATTTTGAAGAATAAAAGGGGGAGTATATCACTCCCCTCTCTTAATCAAGATTTGCTGCTGCTTTTGCCTTTTCATATTCTTCGACATACCATTCATACATATCTGGAGCATAATACTGCACATTGGCGTATTCTGATGTTGACCCAAATGCTGTAACCCACTCATTACCACCAATCGGAGCTATTGTATCTTTGTTCCAATATGAGTGTGCTTGAAAAGCCTCCACCATATCTTCACGAACAAACACCGTCCCTGCACTTATACTTCTACTACTAAGAGTATTTACGGTTTTGTTGCGTATGATGATATATTTTGTTTTTTCAGCATAGGCAAGAGGACTGTCTACTGACCCCGTGTAATAGCCAAAATCAATACATGTATATGGTGATGGCACACCCCTAAACGGCCAGTTCCCTGCTGTTGTGAGGGAGGGGAAAAGAGCATACGGTAAATATCTTAATGATAAGTTTGTACTGATTTGTTTTACTTTTCCTGTAAAGATTGTTTTTAAATTGGTAGCGGCACTTAAATTAAAAGAACCATTACCATCAATATATCCGAAATATCTCAGCTCCCTAAAAGTTCTTAGCAAGGAATTGCTAAGTTTACTCTGCAGCGGAATATTCAGTTTATCCTTAGTAACAAATAAACTTTTTATGCGCTTTTCCAGCACCTCGCCACGTCCCTAAGTATTAGGCCGTCAGTGGAATGAGCA